>Ga0081455_10001191_pt1 | contig 32585 bp, 32 predicted proteins | sample TabmetS3T2R1_FD_70207 | JGI IMG/M metagenome (GOLD analysis project Ga0081455, IMG submission 70207) | Tabebuia heterophylla rhizosphere microbial communities from the University of Puerto Rico - S3T2R1 | ecosystem: Host-associated > Plants > Roots > Rhizosphere ...
TCGGGCAGCCAGACCTGGCGGCGACCGATGATGGCAGCGCTGGCGGTCGGTCCGGCATCGGGCTGCGAGCGCAGTTCGGCCTTGCGGACTTGGCCGGTCGCTTCCAGCCGTAAGGTCACGAGCTGCACGGCCTCACCTTCGGCCACAAAGCCATAACGTTGATGGTGCGCTTCGGCAAACCCGCTCGCGAGCGCACGGATGGTCGCTGGCGTGATCGGGCCTTCCGGCAACGGCACGGCGAGCTCGTAGTTCTGGCCGTGGTAGCGCATGTCGGCGGTGCGCCCGAGCCGACGATCGGCGGGCGCGATGCCTTCGTGGTCGAACCATTGGTCGGCGTGCTGGGCGAGGGAGGCGAACACCTCTGCCACTTCTGCCGACGAGCCGTCCGTGGCGGGCAAGAGCTTGGTTGCCGCGAAGTCGGCACGCAGGTCGGTGAGCAGCAGGCCCATGGCGCAAAGGATGCCGGGATTGCGAGGCACCAGGACGCGCCGGATCTCGAGCTCCTTGGCCAGCCGCGCGGCATGAAGAGGGCCGGCGCCGCCAAAGGCCATCAGCGTGTAGTCGCGCGGGTCGTGGCCGCGCTGCACTGAGATCACGCGAATGGCGCGCGCCATGTTGGCCGTGACCACCGAGATGATGCCCTGGGCCGTCTCCATCAAGCCAAGCCCGAGCTGATCGGCGAGGCGACCAATCGCTTGTTTGGCGAGGTCCTGCTTGATCTTCATGCGCCCACCCAGCAGGTACTCCGGGTTCAGCGTCTGAAGAACCACGTTGGCATCGGTAGTCGCCGGCTCGCTGTTTCCCTTGTCATAGCAGACCGGACCCGGGTCGGCGCCGCAAGACCGCGGCCCTACCTTCAGAAGCCCGCCAGCATCGATGTAGGCGATCGAGCCGCCACCGGCGCCGACAGTATGGATATCCAGCATCGGCGCCTTGATGGGGTAGCCGTGCACGGTGGCTTCAGTGGCGAGCTTGCAGCGACCGCCCTGCAGCAGGGCCACGTCGGTCGACGTTCCGCCCATGTCAAAGGTGATGAGATCGTTGAAGCCTGCCAAACTACCGACCGCCTGAGCACCAACCACGCCGGTCGAGGGCCCGCTGAGCACCGCGCGGACCGGCATGTCGGCCGCCGTGCCAAAGCCGATGACACCGCCGTTGGACTGGGTGAGATGCGGCGTTGCCGTCATGCCCAGCACCTCCAGGCGAGGCGTAAGCCGTTGGATGTAGCCACGCATGACCGGACCGAGATAGGCGTTCAGCACCACCGTCGAGAGCCGTTCGTACTCGCGGAACTCGGGCGCGATCTGGTGACCGGCGGAGATGAAGACATCCGGAAGCTCTTCACGCAGAATCTCGACGGCGCGCTTCTCATGCTCCGGCCGGATGAAGCCATAGAGGAAGGAAACGGCGATCGCCTTGACGTCGGCTGCCTTGAGCGCGCGCGCGGCCGCACGCATCTTGTCCTCATCGAGTGGCGTGTCGATCTCGCCGGTGTGGCGCACGCGCTCGGGCACCTCAAGGCGCAGATCGCGCGGCACCAATGTCTGCGGCTTGTCCGCTTGCAGATCATAAAGATCAGGTCGTTTCTGCCGGCCGATCTCCAGGAGATCTCGGAAGCCGTCGGTGGTGACGAGACCTGTCTTCGCGCCACGATGCTGGATGAGGGCATTGGTCGCCACCGTCGTGCCGTGACCGAAATAGGAGACCGCGGCGGCAGGATGCTTGCCTGCATCGGGTGCCACGCGACGCATGCCTTCCTCGATCCCTTGGGCAATACCGCACGAAGGATCGTCCGGTGTCGACGGGACCTTCCAGACCTCCATCCGCCCGTCCTGCTCGTCGAACAGGCATACGTCCGTAAACGTCCCGCCCGAATCCACGCCGACTCGCCATCTCGCCATTCTTGCAGCCCTTCCTTGGGGAGATTTCAGAGTTGTCCGGGCTGAAGCTGCAAGCGAAATCTCTGGCTATGTCCGTCTTTGCTAGTGCCGCGACTCGGGCGATCGCAATCTGGGCCACCGTTGCATTTCGCTCGCGGGCAAAGCCGCCCAGCGCTTCGACAAGGGCCATCGCCCGGTGCCAGCGGAGCGGAGCATGCAGCCAAGGCTCGATACTGTCGGGCCAGATGCGCCCAGCTGACGCTGTTGCATCACATTTCTCCTTCGACCATCACGCATGAGTCGGACAGGTGTCTCGGCGACCACCTTAGGCCGGAATAGCACCTCAGGGTCGCCGCCTCGGGAGCGATGCGGCCTGACGCTACGACATTGCCTTGGCCGACGTGCTCGGGGCCGCGAGGTTTCGATCTCGGCGCGATCTGGCAGCAACTGCGCTGGCTTGCGTGTGCTCCTCGATGATGGCCAGTAGCGCGTTGGCTGCACGGCTTCGATAACGATCCTTCAAGCGGAGGACGTGAAATTCACGTTGCGGCAGGCGGAAGCGCACATGGTGCAGCAGGCCAGCCTCGATGCTGGGCGCCACAACCGATGTGGAAATTGCTGTCGCTCCCAAGCCGGCTTCAACGGCTGCCCTGACCGATTCGTTCGACGGCAGCTCCATCGCGATGCGCAACCGGGCAGGATCTACTCCGAGCTGCGACAACGCCTGCTCGAAGACCGACCGCGTTCCGGAACCAGGCTCGCGCAGCACCCAGTCGCTGGTGAGGAGATCTTTCGGTGTCAGCCTCGAGGTCGCCGCCCACGGATGCTCGGGCCCCACAACCAGGACCAATTGATCGCGCGCGACGGGAACGCTTGCAAAGCGCTCGCTCTTCACCTCCTCCCCTTCGACGAAGCCGAGCTCGGCAGCTCCTGTCTCTATCGCCTCAGCGACCTGAGTCGAATTGCCAATGGCGAGCCGAACATCGATCTGCGGGTAGATCCGGTGGAACGTGGTGAGGTATCGGGGCAGCCAATAGCTCGCGATGGTCTGGCTGGCCTGGACGTGCAGCGTGCCGCGCTCGAGCTTTCCGAACTCGCTCAGGGTCAGCTCAGCGTGCTCGACCTGCGCGAGGATTGCGCGTGCTTCGGTCAGGAAAGTGCGACCCGCCTCGGTCAGCTCGATGCGTCGACCGACACGATCGAACAGCTTCGTATCGTGGCGCGTTTCCAGCGCCGCAATGGCATGACTTGCCGCAGATTGAGCGAGGTTGAGGGCGCGAGCAGCCTGAGTGACGTGCTGCCGTTCGGCTACGGCCACGAAAATGCGCAACTGGTCGAGCGTCATGACGCGCCCCGGATCAATCCATGAAACAGATTATATATTCGTAACATATCTGCCTCAAAGATTACAGAGTGAATGGCTACATCGTCATCTTGACGAGCACGAAGCTGAAGCCTGCGATGAAGACGAAAGACGCAAAGCCGAGCGCGAGCGGCTTGGCGCCTCTTCCGCGTAGCTTGCCGATGTCGGTTTCGAGTCCCATTGCTGCCAACGCCATCGCCAGCAGGAACGTTGTCACGACCATGATCGTGGCCTTGGTGTCGGGCGACAGCGTAATCACGCTATTGATACAGAAGAGCGCGATGAACCCGAGGACGAACCAAGGCATTGGTGGTTTGGCCTGGGCCGTGCTGCGGCCCTCGTGACGGGCGCGCCGCGCGGCCAGAAAGCCGAGGGCGATCACTACGGGCGCCAGCATCATCACGCGCGAGAGCTTGGCGATCGTGCCAAACTCGCCGGCTTCCTTGCCATCCTGGAAAGCGGCTGCGACCACCTGGGCGATTTCATGGATCGAGGCGCCCGACCACAAGCCATAGGCGTGCGGCGACAGGTTCAGCAGACCCGGCAGCAGCGGATAGAGAAACATTGCGATCGAGCCGAAGACGGTGACACAGGCCACTGCATAAGCGACGTCCTCATCATCGGCCTGAGTGACCGTGTTGGCGGCGATCACGGCGGAAGCGCCGCAGATCGAGGTGCCGGCCGCAATCAGTTCGGTGAGCTTGCGGTCGACCCCAAGAAGGCGGCCAAACCGGACGGTGAAGATGAAGGTCGCGATCAAAGTCAGGGCGATGGTGGCGATGCCGCCTGCGCCCACCTCGATGACCTGAGTCACTGTAAGCTGCAGTCCAAGAAGAATGATGGCGAAGCGCAGCACCTTGCGCAGAGAGAACGTGACTCCGGCTTTCGCGGTCCGCGGTGTGCCGATCACGTTGTGGAAGACTGTGCCGATCAGGATGGCCAAGATCAGAGGGCTGACGAAACCCCCGCCGCCGGCTCGGCTGAGAGAGAAAGCCGCTGCAGCGATGATTGCCGTGAGGAGCAGGCCGGGCCAAACCGTCTGCTGGTCCAGGGCGGCGGAATTGCCGACGGCTTGACTGCCTGCCTGCCAATTCGCGGCTACGCCGTGGTTTGCGTGAATGCTCATTACCGAAACCTTCCGGTCGGTTTTATGACATTCAGTGAACAATCATTCTAATGCACGATTTGGATATCTTTGATCTAATTTAGAGATTCACGAGGGCGCGGCGCCCCGGAATTGCGTTTCGCACGATGAGATGGAAGGCCGGATACCAATCCGGTGTCGCTTCGTCGCTTTTGTGCTGAGATTTGAAATGCCTTTCAGAGTTACTTAGATCGCGGCAACGAAAGGCACTGTCGACTTCTGTGCACGGAGGAGTGATGCAGGTCATCGAAACGATCGCAGAGTTCCGCAAGGTCCGCGGCCGCTGGGTGCAGCTCGGCCTCGTGCCGACCATGGGCTATCTGCACGAGGGCCATCTCAGCCTGGTTCGCCGCGCCAGGCAGGAGTGCGGGGCGGTCGCCGTCAGCATCTTCGTCAACCCCACTCAATTTGGCCCGAACGAGGATTTCGCGCGTTATCCGCGGGACCTTAGCCGCGATTTGGCGCTGCTCCAGGAGGCGGAGACCGATCTGGTCTTCACGCCGACAGCTGCAGAGGTCTATCCCGTGGGCCATGCGACAGCGATCGAGATCGGCGCCGTGACGGACGTCCTGGAAGGCGCTGTGCGACCTGGTCACTTCGCGGGCGTGGCGACTGTCGTTTGCAAGCTGTTCAACATCGCCCAGCCGACGCGGGCCTACTTCGGGCAGAAGGATGCACAGCAGACCGTCGTCATCCGCAAGATGGTGCGTGACCTCGACATGCCGGTCGAAGTCGTGGTGTGCCCAACCGTCCGCGAGGTGGATGGTCTCGCCATGAGCAGCCGCAACAGCTATCTCGCCGTCGACGAGCGCAGCGCGGCCACGGTGCTTTATCGTGCCCTGACCGCAGCCAAAGCAAGGAACGAGGCTGGCGAACGCTCCGCCAAGGCGTTGCGAGACGCGATGGAAGGTGTGCTGGCGGGTGAGCCCGCCGCAAGTATCGACTATGTCAGCGTCGCCGACCGCGACACGCTGCGCGAGCTCGAGAAGGTTGCGGACGGCGGGGCGTTGCTGTCCATGGCGGTCCGCATTGGCAAGACCCGGCTCATTGACAACATCGTCCTTGAATAGGGACCTACAGGCGTTCGTGTTTAAGCTGGTCGTGGCGGCAGGCGGTCTGGCTGCCACACATGCGGGACAGCCAAAAGGTGTTCGTCATGTCCAAGTCGCTATCGCCACCTGTACCGAAGCGGCCACCGATGGATCCGCTGCAAGGCGTACGCCGAATCCCCCTGGCTCCGCACCAGATGACCGCCAGTATCACCGCGTCCGAGGATCTTTTCGTCCTTGCTCATCTCGGCGTCCCGCGCGTCGATCCTGCGCATTGGTCGCTTGTTGTCGAAGGGTTGGTTGGCCGCCCAGTCAGGTTGGCTTTGGATGATCTGAGGAGACGACCAAAGACGATCGTGGAGTCCATGCACCAGTGTTGTGGCAATCCGCTCGAGCCGCGCGTAGCTGCCCGACGGATCGCCAATGTGCGGTGGGGTGGCGTCGATCTCGCCGCACTCCTCAGCGAGCTCGAGGTCGATTTTCGAGCTCGGTATCTCTGGTCGTACGGACTCGACGGCGGCGACTTCGCGGGACGTCGATGCGACTGGTATGTCAAGGACCTGCCGCTGACTCGGCTGGCAGCAGACGGCGTGCTGCTCGCCTATGAGCTGAACGGTGCACCGCTCAGCGCCGAGCATGGCTTTCCCCTGCGCCTCGTCGTCCCGGGCTACTACGGCACCAACAGCGTCAAATGGTTGTGGCGACTGCAGCTTGCCGAGCAGCGGGCCGAGGGGCCGTTCACCAGCGATTTGTACAACGATCCTGTCGATGCCAGTGGGCTGGCTGCCGGGCTGCCATCGCACCAGCCGGTTTGGGCGATCGCGCCGGAATCGATCATCGTGGCGCCGGGGCCCGATGGCGCCGTCACGCTCGGCGAGACGAGCGAAATCTGGGGCTGGGCCTGGTCGTTCCGGGGTATTGCCGGTGTCGAGGTCAGCGTCGATGGCGGCGACAACTTCAGGCGGGCGACGCTTTCGCCTCGGCGCAACTGGAGCTGGCAGCGTTTTTCGCTGCCGTGGCGACCCGACCGGCCGGGGCGGGCGGCGCTTTGCGTCCGTGCGTTTGAGACGGGCGGTGCCGCGCAGCCCCAAGATGGAGCCCGCAACGCCATTCATACGGTGCAAGTCGTCGTGGGTTAGTCAGCGGTGGCTCGCATGGCTGATCGCCCAGACATAGGCTGAGACCGCCGCGAGGTCCTGCTTCGACAGCGGACTTCCGCCCATAGGCGGCATCACGCCTTCGTAGCGTTTCGGTTTCGGGACACCCTTCTCGATGATGGCGCTGAGGCTTGCCAGGCTGCCATCGCTCCATAACCAGTTTCCCGTGTTCAGAGGCGGTCCGACCGGGCTGCCGCCCGCGTCCGAGCCATGGCAGCCACTGCATGCACCACTGGCAGCTTCGCCGTGGAAGATGCGGTCACCCAGCGCCACCTGCTCGGGCGTGGCGCCTGGCGGTGTCGGAAGTGCGTGTGCCTGCCGACCTGCGTCGGGATGCATGCCCTCTGGCGGTTCGACGGTCTGCGAGGCTGTTGCTGCTGGAACAGGCGTCGCAGCTGGAGCGACCTTATCTGAGCCGTCGCCGTTGTAGGTGATGCGCCAGATCCTGCCGTGCATGTCGTCGGAGACGTAGAGCGCACCATCCGGTGCCATGGCGAGACCGGAAGGGCGAAAGGCAGCACGTCCAGGTTCCTTGTATCGGCCGGCGAAGCCGTCGGCGAAGACGACGTAGGGCCCGGACGCGTTGCCATCGGCCAACGGCTGGAAGACGACGTTGTATCCGCCTTGTGCGAGCGGCGCGCGATTCCATGAGCCGTGAAAGGCAATGAAGGCGCCACCGCGATAGCCCGCCGGAAACTTGCTGCCGAGATAGATCGCCAGGGCATTTGGTGCCCAATGGCCTGGAAACGTCGCCACCGGAGCGTGCCGTTGGGTGCAGAGGCCGACGGTCCTCCCGCCATCGCCGCCGTATTCAGGCGCGAGCACGAGCTTCCGTTGATGCTGATCATAGTAGCACTCTGGCCAGCCGTAGTCGGCGCCACCCTCGAGCTCGACAAGCTCCTCGGCCGGCAGATCGGCGCTCTGCTCGGCGGTGTAGAGCCCAGGCCAATTTTGATAAAGCTGGTCGCGGCCATGCTGGGTGGCAAACAGGCGGCCCGACTCGTCGAGGGCAAGACCTTCGCCATTGCGCAGACCGCTCACGTAGCGCTCGGCTGGCGAGAAGACCTGATTGGTCTTGTTGGCGTCGTAACGCCAGACCCCGCCGCGCGTCTGCTTCTCGGTGCACGGATCGACGCCACGCGAACCGGCGATTCGATTCTCTTGCTGGCAGGCGTTGGTGGCCGAGCCAAGGTCGACGAACAGGTTTGCCTTGCCGTCGATGGTGAAGGGGTGCATCGGGTGGTCACCGTCGAGTGGCAGCCCTGAAAGGACAACGGTCGGCTGCCCGCTCGGCACCGGACTGCCCGGGGTGAGGGAATATCGCAGGATGCGGTCGTTCTCCTCGGCGTAGAGGCCGTCGTGGTAGAGCGCGATACCAGTGCCGCCGGTACCGCCTGACTGTGGTGTGACGCCGAAGCGCCGGATGATGCCAGCGTGGCCGTCGCCCTTGGTGTCTTTCAGAGCAATCAGGAAGCCGCCTGGCGGTGGCGGCGATTTGAAATAGCGGCCGCTCCAGGTATTGGCATACAGCGTGCCGTCGGGAGCAGCGACGAGATGACGAACGTGGCCGAGATTGTCTGCGAATACCGTCGCACAGAATCCCGGAGCCAACGCGAGGCCGCCATTGTCTCCGGGGCAGGTGCTGGCTCGAGAAGGCGACGCGGCCTTACCCTTATCGGCTGGTTGCGCCGCAAGCCCTCCAACCATGACGCTCGACATGGCAAGAACGGATATGCCAACCAGTACGCAACGCTGACTGCAATGCATCTGTCCGTCTCCTGGCTGATGGCGGACGCCATGGACATGATGTGGGAGAGCGACGCCAAGCCTGCAGCCGAAACCAAGGTATGATCTGACGCCGAAGCGAGAGGACGTCCGCGACTCGGGCTAGGCCCGCCAGCGCGTCCTGGTCCATGGCGAAAGGTTGCGAAGCAGCATAAAGTCAACGTCAATGAGCGTGCCCGTGAGCATGTGCATGACCGTGCGCCGAGGCCTTGGCGTCGAGCTCGGCACGTAGACGGCCCATCTCGCCGAACAGCTGCAGCACATCGAGCGACTCCTTTGCGCCGAACTCACGGTAGAGCGAGGCCACATTGACTACAATGCGTTCGGCGTCGCCCCATCCGGCGAAGCGGTCGAGGGAAATATCGCGCGCCGCGGCCAGGACCGGCATGCCAGCGTCGAAGCGCTTGCGCGCCTCGGCCTTGATGTAGAGGAGATAGTCCTTCATTGCCTGCACGCCCGACTTGTCGGTGATGGGACCATGGCCTGGCACCACGGTCTCGACATCCCAGGCGAGGATTTGATCGCAGGCGGCCACCCAATTGTCGATGGGGCCGGCCCACAGCACAGGATGGCCCTGGACGAACAGGATATCGCCGGTGAATACGGTCCGATCCTTGGGCACGTAGACCAGCACGTCGCCGCGCGTATGGGCTGGTCCGACGGTCTTCAGCAGCACGTCCCTGTCGCCGACCTTGAGCTGCAGCTCGCCGTCGAAGAGGCGCGTGGGCAAGGTGTTGACGATGTCGTCCCACTTGAACTTGCTGCCCATCACTTCGTGGAGAAAGGCACCGCCAGGACCGAGCTGGCGCCAGTTGCGTTGCATGGCTGCCAGCTCCTCGGCGGGCCGCTCCTTCATTTCCTCCGCGCAAGCACGCGAGGCGATGATCTCGGCGCCCGAGACGAGCTGGTTCCCGAACGTGTGGTCGCCGTTGGCATGGGTATTGACAAGGCGGCCGATCGACTTCGCGGCCGGCGCGGCAGCGCGCATCTGCGCCAGCATCTCGCGTGTCAGGGCGAGATCGAACAGCGTGTCGACCAGCAATGTCTGGTCATGGTCGACAATCAGCCCTGCGTTGCTCCAACCCCAGCTGCCGTCGGGCTGCAGATAGGCAAAGCAGCCGTTGCCAAGATCGTGCAGGCCTTTGGAATATTGCCACTTCGACATGGTTCCTCCTGCTTTCGCCATTCGCACCATGCCATACTGTGGCGCCTGGCTTCACCCCACTGCAAGAGCGGTAGATGAGCCTGCTGCTATTAATGATCCGGTTGCCGTTGGACATGGCGCAGCGAGCGCATGGACTGACGGGATTGCTCAAACGTGGATACGGCCTCAGGAACAGCCCGCTTGACGCGACCCGGCTTCACATCACGTTGTTCGATTTCAAGCACCACGTGGATTTACCGTTGGAGTTAGTCGAACTGGTGAAAGCCGCGGTTGGAAGCGTGGCGGCGACGCCCTTTGAGGTGATGTTTGATTGTGTTGCGGTTTGGCCTGCGCCGCGAGCGCTCGTGCTGCTGAGCAGCGAAGAGCCTACCCAGCTGATCGTGTTTCGGCGCAAACTCTCGACGGCGTTGGAGGAGGTCGGGCTCGGTCACATGATCAAGCCCGGTTTCACGCCGCATATCACGCTGATGCGCGAGGTCGAGCCTGACTCGGTGGAAAACCAGCAGGTCATGTCGTTCCGTTGGACCGTACGCGACGTCGCGCTCGTGAACAGTCTCACCGGCCATGGCAGGTACGTCGAATTGCGCCGATGGCCACTTCGTGAATGACTCACGGGCCGCTCGTTGCTTCTGACGGCTGCGTGCCGAGCAGCCATGCCTCACGCTCCGAAGCCGCCGTCGATGGTCTGCATTGAACCGGTAATCATGGCGCCGTGCGGGCCCGCGACAAAGGTCGCGAGCTCGGCGATCTCGCTGGCATGGACATGGCGCTTGATGGCCATGAAACCATGCATGGTTTCCGCCATGGGCCCCGTGGCGGGGTTCATGTCGGTATCTGTTGGGCCCGGCTGAATTGCGTTGACGGTGATGCCGCGCGGGCCGAAGTCGCGCGCGAGGCCGCGTACCATGCCCTGGATGGCCGACTTGGTGAGGGCATACGCCGCTGCGCCGGCAAAGGGCATGCGATCTCCGTTGATCGAGCCGATGACGATGATGCGACCGTCGGATGTCATGCGCCGGGCCGCTTCGACGGCTGCATGGTAGGGTGCTCGGACATTGACATCGAACATGCGGTCGACGGCGTCGGGGTCCAGTGTGAGTGGATCGCCCATCGCCAGCGCGCCGGCATTGATCACGATGACATCAAGGACGCCGCGATCGGCCACGGTACGAACCACGGTCCGCCGATCTGCACTATCAGCCTTGATAGCTTCGGCGCCAGTCTGGGCAGCGAGAGCGGCGGCCGCTTCCTGGGAGCCAAGATACGTGAAGGCGACCTTGGCACCATCGCTTGCGAAGCGCCGCACGATGGCGGCACCGATCCCCCGGCTGCCACCCAGAACGAGGATATTCTTACCCGCAAAAGTGGCCATCACGCCCTCCTTGAGATTATGTAGTGACTGCTATATATGTTTGCGCAAAGAGCGTCGCAAGGGATATTGTAGTGTCTGCTATAAAATTGCCGCTGCGCGGTAGGCCACGCACCTTCGATGCAGACGAAGCCGTTGAAACCGCCATGAAGCTGTTTCATCGAAGCGGATACGATGCCGTGGGCGTTGCCGAGCTCGTTGCGGCCTTGGGCGTCAAACCACCGAGTTTCTATGCTGCGTTCGGAAGCAAGCTGGGGCTGTTCCGTAAGGCACTGGATCGATACGCCAAAGGTGATGCCAACCTCTTCGCCGCGGCCAAAGCAAAGGGCGGCAATGTCACGGCTGTGGTCGACCGGATGCTGCTTCTGGCAGCACGCCGTTATCCGGAGCAGGGTGGCGTCGCAGGCTGCTTGGTGATCGACGGCGCGCGCAACAGCGCCGATCGCGAGGCACGCATGGCGGCCATGGCCGCGAAGGCGGTGAGCACCGCCGCGCTTCGCGACTTCATCGCGACGGAGTATCCCGCGCGGGCGCGCGAGCTTGCAGCATTCGTGAGCATCGCGATGGCCGGGATGTCATCGGCGGCACGAGACGGGGGTGATGAAGCGACACTCACCGCCTTTGCCAAGATGGCGAGTCGTGCCTTTAGACAGGAGGCCGGCACTCGACATTCCTGACGCGTCTCGAGCGGTTGCTCGATTGCATGAACGATCTTCATACCTTTTAATTCTGAACAATCATTTTGTTCATCTCTGCCCGCACGCTTAGCTCCAAACGGCCACCAGAAGATCGAGAGGAGACAGGTTGATGGGCTCGGCGAGTGCGGGCGACGCATACAGCAGCTTTTGCGTCGCCAAGGACGACCTGCGAAGATGCCGTTGGAGTGACTGCGACGCCGCGGGTGCGACGGAAATTCAGCCCGGCCAGATCGTGGTGAAGGTCTGCAAGTTCGCCTTTACGTCGAACAACGTGACCTACGCGCGGCTCGGTGAGCCGCTGACCAATTCCGTCGTTTCCTATTGGCAGTTCTTTCCTGCACCGGAGAGCTGGGGAATCATACCGGTTTGGGGCATTGGCGAGGTGGTTGCGACAGATCATCCCGCGGTACGCGTTGGGGAGAGCTTGTACGGGTTCTTCCCGATGGCGACCCACGCCGTGATCCAGCCGAGGATCCAAGGCCACACGCACATGATCGATGCCACATCTCATCGTCAGGCGCTGCCTGCGATCTATCAGGACTATATGCTGATCGACCGTGAACATCACCTCGACCATATGCGAAGCGACGAATATCTGGTTTTGCGTCCAGCCTTCAGCCTGTCGTTCTGCTGTGCGCTCTTCCTACGACAGGAAGGCTATTTCGGCGCTCGACGAATCATCATATCGAGTGCCTCGAGCAAGGCCGCCCTCGGGCTTGGCTTTCAGCTGGCCAAGCATCGCGGGCAGGACCTTGAGATTTGCGGTTTGACTTCCCAATCGAACGTGGCGTTAGTCGAGCACCGCGGACGCTACGATCGTGTCTACTCCTATGGCGACGTTGGACGGTTGCCGGCCGACGCTCCGGTTCTGTTCGTCGACATAACGGGCGACTCCAGGCTTGTGGCCGCGGTCCACCGGCACTTCGGGAAACGGCTGGTGTACAGCTGCATGGCCGGATTCACACACTGGGATGCGGCGTCGCCTCAGGAAAGTGTTCCTGGCCCGTCTCCAACACTTTTTTCGACGCCCGAGCATATGTTGCAGCGTCGTGAAGAGTGGGGGTTCGATGGTTACTGGCACCGCTTCACGACACACTACCGTGATTTCCATGCGGATATATCGACATGGCTCAAGATCGAACGGTTGGGCGGCAGAAGTGGCGCGGAACGTGTCTATCGTCAGATGCTTGATGGCGTTGCCTTACCGGACACGGGCTATGTGCTGTCCATCGCGGATTGATAGGTCATGTCAGGCGCAACTCCAGCTCCCGGCTTCGAGCCGCTGTTCCGAAGCAGCCCATTTCTGGACCATCTCGGTCCATTCTTCATGCGCAGGGATCCCGATGGAACGTTCGTCGTCGGATTGCGCGTCCTGCCGCACCATGCCAACGGACGTGGCGGAGCCCATGGCGGGCTTCTGATGACTCTGTGTGATATCGCGCTCGGCTATCGCACGACATCCAGCACACGGCCACACCCGATGCTGACGACAGCCAGCATAACGACCGATTTTGCCGGCGCTGCCAAGGTGGGCGACTGGATCGAGGCGCATGTCGACGTGCACAAGGTCGGCACGCGATTGGCCTTTGCCAACTGCTACATCCTGCGCGACGGTGAGAGAATTGTTCATGCCAGCGGCGTGTTCGCCCGCGGCGGTGACAGACCCTCCCTTGACGACGGCAAACCGATGTCACCACCGTCAGCCTGAAGATCGTATCACGGTCCTTGCATAACGGGGTAGGGCGCTTCGTCGAAGGTGGTCGCGTGATAGCCCTTGCTTCCGATCTGCTGTGCAAGGGCGCTGCGGAAATCAGCTCCTCGCTTGAGGCAGTCGAGCACGTGACGGAAGTCGTGCTTCGGCCGCCATCCGAGCTCCGCCCTTGCGCGATCATTTGCATAGACGCGGTCTATGCTGGGGAAGAGCTTCCAGCCGCGCGAAGCGAAGAGGATGGCGCTCTCGGGAAAGAGACGCTGCACGACCGCGGCGGCATCCCGGCGCAGTTCCGTCAGATCGTCGCGGCTGAAAGGCGTGGTGGCGGAAATGATATACCGCCCGAAGCCGATCTCGGTCGCCCGGTCAATCGCAAGCAGATGGGCGTCGACGATGTCTTCGAGGTCGGCGCGACGGTACAGCATTTCATTCGCCTGAGCGTTGGCAAGCTCATAGTTCTCGCGAACCGCTGCGTCATCGTCCATTTCGGGGAAAAAGCGCGACGTCCTGAGCACGATCACGGGCAGTCGCTGCTGGCGGTAGAACAACTCGCACAGGTTCTCGGCCGCCACCTTGGTTACACCGTAGATGTTCTTCGGTACGGGAACGATGTCCTCGGTGATCCAGGCGGCCGGCTGGCCGGGAGCGGGGGTGAGTGCTGCCCCGAAGGCGCTGGTCGTGCTGGTGAAGACGAAGGCTTTGACGCCCGACGCCACGGCCTCCTCGAGGAGGGCAAGCGTGCCGGTGATATTGGTATCGACGAACTCCTGGCGGGCGTGCGTGCCGACATGAGGCTTGTGCAGGGTCGCCGCATGGACGACGGCGTCGACGCCTTGCGCCATGGATCGCTTGACGAAGGCCCGATCGGACACCGATCCGACGCAGTCAGTGAAGGCTGATTCGACAATATCGAGGCCCAGCGCAGAACGCCCGGCGGCCGTCAGCTTGCGCATCAGACCTTCGCCTAAATGGCCCGAGCTCCCCGTAACAAGAATCGTCATCGCACACAGTTTCCTGGTTTCGAGCGTACGAGGCTAGCCGCGGCCAGCCGGTGAAGGCCACGCATAAAATATCCAGCGCGATCCTTGTGGGACTCGGACAGCAGCGTCGACTTGGTCAAGCAGAGCCGGCCAGATCGAGCACCATTCGCCCGTCGATCCTGCCGGCTTTGAGATTGGCAAAGATGGTGTTGATGTCTTCCAGAGGCGCTTTGGTGACTTCGGCCTTGACCTTGCCCTGGGCGGCGAAGGCGATAGCTTCATCGAGATCGCGCCGCGTGCCGACGATGGAGCCCCGGACGGTGATGCGCTTCAGCACCACGTCGAAAATGGGCGTCGGGAATTCGCCGGGCGGCAGACCGACCAGGCTGACCGTGCCTCGACGCCGCACCATTCGAAGAGCCTGGGCGAAGGCCGGCGGCGAAACGGCGGTTACAAGGACACCATGGGCACCACCGCCGGTCGTTTTCAGCACCTCTGCTGCCGCGTCGAGTGAGCGCGCATCGACCGCAAGCTCGGCACCTGCCGCCTTCGCCAAGGCGAGCTTGGCCGGAGCGATGTCGAGTGCCGCAACATGCAGCCCCATCGCCTTGGCATATTGGATGGCGACATGGCCTAGACCGCCGACACCGGATATGACCACCCACTCGCCCGGCCGTGCCTCGGTCTCCTTGAGGCCTTTGTAGGTTGTCACACCTGCACACAGGATGGGTGCAATCTCGGCGAGATCGACGGTAGCGGGCAGGCGCGCGGCAAACGGCGCCGATGCGATGACGTAATCAGCGAAGCCGCCGTTGCAGCTATAGCCGGTGTTGTGCTGACGCTCACAGACGGTTTCCCATCCCGTCTCGCAATATTCGCACTGCAGGCAGGCATCGTGCAGCCAAGCGACGCCCACGGCATCACCTTCCTTGAAGTTGGTCACGCCGGGCCCCAAAGCGGCGACGACTCCCGCGACTTCGTGCCCGGGGATGAAAGGCGGCGAGGGCTTCACGGGCCAATCTCCATCGGCAGCATGGAGATCGGTGTGGCAGACGCCGCAGGCCATCACCTTGACCAGAAGCTCACCAGGGCCAGGAACCGGCACAGGCACTGTATCGATGGTCAACGGCTTGCCAAAGGCATGGACTACCGCCGCCTTCATCATTTTCGTCATGCTTGGCCTCGCGATTGCTATTCAACAAGGCTAGGCGGCCGCAAACGATGCACATTGATCAGAGTCAAATGCGATCGTCTCCGCACCACCTTCAGAACGATCCGGTGAACTCCAACTCGATGGCGTTCTTTACGTTGTCGATCTTCCACCAGTTCAGTCGTCGCAGGAAGCTCTGCCCCAACAGAGGGCGACTTCTCGGTGCGCCGACGGCGGCGAGCACGTTCTCCATCGTCCTCTCACCAATCTGCAAGGATCTCAGCCGGAACACCCGCTGTTGCAGGCCGCTGCCATCAGCCAGCAGAAACCGCCGCTGCCCCAGAAAATCCGCGTCGGTTAGCGTGCCGTTGCGCTTCATCTCCTCGGCGACTTCCTCCGGGATCTGAACATTGGCAGCGCCGGAATCGACAATGAAGTAGGCTTTGGTGTTGCCATTGATCGTGGCCGGCAGCACGAAGACGCCACCCATGCGGTGGAAGCCGGCCGTCGTGCGGGCCAAGGCGGAATCCCGGGCCGCTTTGGTGGCGTCGCAGGGACTCCACGAAGCGAGTACGGTCTTTTCCGTCGGTCCGTAGCAATAGTTCATCAGGGCAAGGAGCTTGGAGACGGTATCGCGCTGCTCGCAAGCGCCTATGGCGGCCAGTGCCGGCGCTGACTGGCTTCGGCAAGTGGCGTTGCTGGCTTGCCATTGCGCGATCGTCTGTTCGATGTTGCCGGCCGCTGGCCCCTCGCCGGTCTGCGCTCCTGTTGGCGGCGCAAGATGGCAGAGCAATATGGCGAGGATAGCGAGCGCGGGAAATTTCGGCAGCATGGCGTCCAGCATATACTGATCGGCCGCTGCCGCAGAATGCCGCCGGCCGGCTAGCGAACCAAGGGTATTGCCGGTCTCAAGTGCACGCACGGCCGCGAAGGAGCTGGAGCGTGACCTCGGCCACGCGCCGCCCAAGGTGGCGTGCTGTCGCAAGGTCCGCTTCGGGCGGTGCGGCGTCAGGACCTTGATCGACATTCGACTGCGCCCCGGCGCCGAGCCAGAAGCCAAGCCGATTGAGGTCGTCCTCCGAGCCGGTCGTCGAGTTGTTCGACGGTGGCAGGTCGAGGCTGACCCAATGCATGCCATGTTGGGCGGCGAACAGGGCGATCTGGATCAGCGTCGCCAGCTTGTCTCCCGAGCGGGCGCCCGAGTTGGTGAAGCCCGCGGCGACCTTATCCTTCCAGGCAAAGCCTTTGGCCATCACGGCCTTGGAGGTCGCGTCCTGGAACGCTTTGAAAGGCGCCGACGGCCCGGCCATGTACGTCGGCGCCCCGAAAATGATCCCGTCGGCTGAGGCGAGGTCATCCCACTTCATCTGTGCTTGCTCGACAGCAAGCAGGAGAGTGTCGACACTTTCCACTTCGCGTACGCCTGCTGTCACGGCCTCAGCTTGTCGCCGGGTGTGGCCGTAACCGCTGTGATAAACAATGGCGATGCGCGCACTGATCGATATCGAGTTCATGGCAGGAACCTCTCAGTGGATCGCATCGCCTAGGAGATGACGCAGTTTGTCTGGATTGCGGACGACATAGATGGCGACGATCTTGTCTCGCTCGATCTGGAGCGCGGTGGTCTGCAACGTGTCGTCCTGCTCGATCGTGACGAACCCGGGCAGGCCGTTGACGACGCCATAGCGCACGAGCCGCGACATCTTTCCTGCGAAGATGCGCGCGAGCGAGGCGTGCAGCTGCAGGGCGTCATCAAGCCCGACGATCGGACGCAGGGTCGTGGCGACCTTGCCGCCGCCGTCGGCCTGGACAGTTACATCGGCTGCGAGCAGCGAACGCAGCTGCTGCATGTCGCCGCTACGCGACGCGGCGAAGAAGGCGGCAGCGATCTGCAGGCCGCGTTCCCTGGGCAGAGGAAAACGCGGACCTGCAGCGCGGACATGCGTTCGCGCACGGCTAGCCAGCTGGCGACACGCGGCTGGCTCGCGCTGGATCGTCTCGGCGATCTCGTCGAAGTTCAAGCCGAACACGTCGTGCAGCAGGAAGGCGGCGCGTTCGAGCGGTGAGAGGCGTTCGAGCGCCATCATCAGGGGTAGCGTCACGTCATCGACCTCGTCGTCCTCCGTCTCAATCAATGGCTCTGGAAGCCAGGGCCCGATATACGTCTCACGGCGGTGACGCGCCGATCGCAGATGATCGAGACAAAGGCGGGTCACGACACGGCGCAGGAAAGCCTCCGGCTCACGCACCGTCTCGTGGTCGACATCGAGCCAGCGAAGAAACGCATCCTGGACGACATCCTCCGCGTCAGCGATCGAGCCCAGCATCCTGTAGGCGATGCGGATCAATCTCGGGCGCAATGGGTCGAAGATCGCCGCTGCCTCCCGGTCGGACGGTGCTGCCGCCAGGGCAGCAGGCGGACTCCGCCTGGGCGTCATGAACCATCTCCTTGATCACGTGCATTCCGATGACAGGACGAGAATGCCGTGCTGGATGTGACATGCGGCCAAAACTTTTCGGAGTGCCCTCAGAGCAAGCCGTATTGCCGTACCTTTGCTACGCTCCTTTCGGCATCCATGATCGCGGGCTCGGGCGCGATCGCCATCATGGCCGAGCGCTGACCAGGGAGAACATCGCGCCTTGCGGATCAATACCTTGCACGATCCAGCTGCCGCCCGGCACTTGCATAGGGCCATTGATCACCGTGCCGCCGCCTGATTTGAGGCGCTCGATGGCGGCGCCTATGCCGTTCACCTGGAAATAGTAGGTCCAGAACGGCATGGGCACGCCGGGTGGCTTGGTCATTATGCCGCCGATGGCGGAACCGCCTGCAGCGAAGAGCTGGTAGTGGCCCATCTCGCCCATGTCGATCGCTTCGGTCTTGGTCCATCCGAACAGGTCCGCGTAGAAGTCGAAAGCTTTCTCGCCATCGAGAGCTACCAACTCATGCCAACCGACCTTGCCCGGCGCCGCGGGATCGGCAGGCGGTTGCGGCATCTCTGAAACTGGCCTGAACAGGCTGAATGCAACGCCTTGGGGATCCGCGACCATTGCGAAGCGGCCGATATTGGGAATGTCGGTTGGCGGGACGTGCACCTTGCCGCCAGCGCTGGCGATGCGCCCGGCATAGGTATCGACATCGTCCACCCCGATATAGCCTATCCACCCTGGCTTGGCGCCGGCGTCGCAGGCGTCCTTGGGCAAGGTCATCAAGCCGGCAATCGGTGTCTCACCGGCCAGAAGCAGCGTGTAGGCCATTGCTGGTTGGCTGGCGTCCTGCGTCTTCCAGCCCACGACATTGCGATAGAAGGCTTCGGCCGCTTTGGCATCGGTGGTCATCAACTCGTACCAGACGAAGTTTGACGGTGTGGGCATGTTGGTCTCCTCAAAGGGTGGCGACGAGGGAGGCAAGCTGGTCGGCGCAGGTGCCCCAACCCTGATGGAAACCCATCTTCTCGTGGGCGTCACGATCGGCCACTGTCCAGTGGCGCACGCGCGCGGTGTAGCGCGCTTTGCCGCCTTCGCTTTCGAAGGTCAGGATCACGGTCATGAAGGGCTTTTCGGATGGCTCCCAGGCCGCGACATAGGCATCCGTGAACACCAATCGCTGATTGGGCACGACCTCGAGATAGACGCCACGGTTGGGCATGTCCCTGCCGTCCGGTCCGCGCATGACGATGAAGTTCGCGCCGCCAGGCCGCACATCGAGTTCGGCCACTGGAGTGGTGTATGGCTTCGGCGCGAACCACCGCTTCAGAAGGTCAGCCTCGGTCCAAGCGCGATATACCTTCTCGCACGGTGCTTCGATCAGCCGGGTGAGCACAAGTTCGCGATCGGCCGACATCGGGTTTCTCCTTGGGTAATGACGTTGCTAGCCCAAGGACGGGCGAGCTATCCACCTTCCGACAGGGACTTTCAATTTGTCGCAGGAAGCGGAGCACACGGTGACGACTACGATCTATGGCATCAAGAATTGCGACACCATGAAGAGGGCGCGTGCCTGGCTGGATGCCAAAGGCGTCACCTATCGTTTCCACGACTACAAGGCCGCGGGCGTGAGCCGTGACCGGCTCGAAGGCTGGGCTGCCACAGTGGGCTGGCAGACACTGCTCAACAGGTCCGGCACGACCTTCCGCAAGCTGGCGGATCACAAGAAGGAGGGGTTGACGACGGAAAGAGCGATCACGCTGATGATCGAGCAACCATCGATGATCAAGCGGCCCGTTCTCGAGGCTGGCGGCAAGCTGTTGGTCGGGTTCAAGCCGGAAGAATACGCAGCCACCTTAGGCTAGGTGTTGGGCTCACTTCGCCTAGAGCATAAAGTAGATATTTTTCAATTAGATAAACCTCTTTCTTGACATTCGAATTGAGTTTTGACAATCCTCTGCCCATTAAGCTCACGACCAGTAATTTGGCAGCGTGACCAGCTGCTTGCCCCCTTTTCTTGAGGTCTGATGATGAAAACCAAGAGCGTTGCCTTGATCCTGCTCCCTCTTGCGCTGACGCTCTCGGCGTGCGGCGATACGTGGGGCGAGCGCGCGGTTACAGGCGGTGGCATTGGCGCCGGCACGGGCCTTGCGATCGGTGCCTTGGTGGGATGGCCGCTGCTGGCTCCGGCATTGGCCGGCGCAGCCGTTGGTGCCGGCATCGGCGCCGCGACGACGCCGAACAAATAGGCAGACCTAGCCGAGCAGCAGCCTGAGCTTGCGGTCGAAGATGCAAAGAACATCTTCGAGCGTGTCGCCGTGGGCAAGCTTTCGTGGTCCGTTGTAGACCACGTAGCCGCCATTGGCCGCACCCGGCACCTTGGCAATGGCGAACAACGGTTGCTCGGCTGTGTGCCGAAAGATTGAGAAGACTGCCATCCCAGGGCGGAAATCGATCGCGTAGTCGCGCCACTCTCCTGAAGAGACACGCAGACTGTAGAGATTGAGAAGCCGGGACAGTTCGCGTCTATCGAATGAGACAATCCGGCGCCGCGCCCGTTGGTCGGCGAAACGGTACAAGTTAGTCATGCAGCCGCGACGTGTTCATTCTCGTAGCCGAATTGTTGCAGAACCGGCGGCGAGGGTAAAGCACCCCCCAAATCGCCCAGTCGAAGGTTTGCCAAAGGGCAGGGGCAGGGCTATGAACCGCCCGTGAAGCTGTTGATATTGCGCGATAATCCCGGAGCCTTCCGTGTCCGATTCTGCTGCTTTTCATGAGGTCGACGAGGCCGTCCGCAAGGACGTGCTGAAGGAATGGTGGGGGCGGTATGGCACCTGGGTGGTCAGCGCCGCAGTCATCGTTGTCGTCGCAGTCGCTGCTCTGGTCGGCTGGCGCCAGTATGACGCTTCGCAGCGTGCTGAAGCGAGCGCTGCCTATTCGGCTGCGTTGTCGAAGATTCCTCAGGATCGAGCGGCCGCTCGCGCAGCGCTGGAAACCCAGGCGGCTAGCGCCCCTGAGCCATACCGATCGCTCGCAGCCATGGTCGCAGCGCAACTGCGCGAGCCGCTGGACGCACAAGTCGCCGCTCTCTCGGCGCTCGCCCCGACACTCTCTTCGCGCGATCTGGCCGACCTCGCCAATGTCGTTGCGGGGTACAAGAGCATCGATTCGCCCAATGCCGACGCGATGGTCGCCAAGCTCGAATCGCTCGCGGGTCCGGACCAGCCGTTCCGCATAAGTGTGCTTGAGCTGCAAGCATTGGTCGCGGCCCGTAAGGGTGATAACAAGCGAGCACGCGAACTTTGGACCGAGATAGGCAAGGACCCCGCTGTGCCGCAGGGCATCGCGCAGCGTGCCGCGGCAATGCTGAACTTTTATGGCCCAGCGGAGGCGAAGTAGGACATGGCGAAGGCGTTGCATGGGACCGATGTCCGCATCTTGCTGGTAGCCACCCTGATCCTCACATCGCTCTCCGGCTGCGACATGTTCGACAGCTGGTTCGGCAAGAGCAAACAACCCCTCCAGGGCGAACGGATCGCCGTGTTTGCCGAAAGAGGCGAGCTGGAGCCGGACAAGGACATGGCCAATGTTCCGGTGGTGCTGCCCGCACCTGCCGTTAACCAGTCATGGCCGGAATCCGGCGGCTTCGCCAATTACGCCATGTACAATCTGGAGATCGGCGCTTCGCCACAAGTCATTTGGACAGCCGATGTCGGGGCGGGCTCGACCTCATCGCGCATCCTGACAACACCGCCGGTCGTGGCCGACGGCAAGGTGTTCGCCAAGGATGCCCAAAGCACCGTCTCGGCCTTCGACGCCAATACGGGTCAATTGATCTGGCGCGTGACGTTGAAGCCTGAAAAGGCGCGCGACGAGAACGAATTCGGTGGCGGCATCGCCTATTACGGCGGGCGGCTATTCGTAACGACCGGATTCGCCGCTGTCTTTGCTCTCGATGCCAACGACGGCAAGGAGATCTGGACCTCGACCGCGAGCGCGCCCGTGCGCGGTGCGCCGCTGGTGTTTGCCGACCGGGTGTTCGCCATCAGCATCGACAACCGTCTGCAGGCGCTGGCCGCTGCGGATGGCGCCGATCTCTGGCAGTACTCGGCCCTGCAGGAGACGGCGGGATTTGTGACGGGTAACAGCCCGGCCGGCTCTGGCGACTTCGTCATAGCGCCTTTCTCGTCCGGCGAGCTCGTGGCCCTGCGTATCGACAACGGCCGACCAGTTTGGAATGAGTCGATGGTCGGCGCACGCGGAGAGGTGCGTGCGTTCGGTAACCTTACCGACATTCGAGGCCGGCCGGTGATCGATCGCGGCGTTGTGCTCGCGATGGGCACGGCCGGCCAGCTCGCTGCGATGGAGCTGAACACCGGCCAGCGTCTTTGGGAGCGCGGCATAGGCGGTTACCAGACACCGTGGGCCGCTGGCCGCTTCGTGTTCGTCACCACCAGCAGTGCCGACGTTGCGGCCATCGCCCGCGACACTGGCAAGGTGAAATGGGTGACGCCGCTCACGCAATATCAGGATGAAAAGCGGCGCAAACCCGTATTGTGGTCTGGCCCGGTCTTGGCGGGCGACAGGTTGCTGGTTGCGGGCACGCTGGGTGATCTGCTCGCCATCTCTCCTTATACCGGCGAGCTGCTCGGCAAGATGGACGTGCGTGATCCGGTGCGCCTTGGACCGGTGATCGCCAATCGCACCATCTATGTATTGACCGACCTCGGCCGGTTGATCGCTCTGCGCTGACCGCGGGCCGTCCGCCGTGTCGCCTGAAACGTCAATGAGAAGGGTCGCTATCGTCGGCCGGCCTAACGTCGGCAAGTCGACCCTGTTCAACCGACTGGTCGGGCGACGGCGCGCCATCGTCGACGATACCCCGGGCGTGACTCGCGACGTGCGCGAGGCCGCTGCGCAATTAGGCGATCTCGCCTTCACCTTGCTCGATACCGCCGGTTGGGAAACGGCAGGCGGCGAGGCGCTGGAAGCGCGCATGCGGCGCTTCACCGAGCGCGCGATCGGCAGCGCCGACGTCGTCTTGTTCCTGATCGATGCTCGTGCCGGCGTGCTGCCGCTCGACGAGAGCTTCGCCGGCTGGCTGCGCAAGCTAGCCGGCAAAGTGATCCTGGTTGCCAATAAGTGCGAGGGCCGTGCCGGTCAGCAGGGCCTTGCAGAGGCACACGGGCTCGGTCTTGGCTACCCTGTTCCGATCTCCGCCGAGCACGGAGAAGGGCTGAGCGATCTGCATGAGGCGCTCTCCCGTTTCATCGAGCCATTCAGTGAGGAAGAAGAGGCAATCGGGGAAGAAGCCGAGAGCGAAAAGCAAGACCCCTCGCGGCCGCTCCTGTTGGCCATTGTAGGTCGGCCCAACGTTGGCAAATCGACTTTGCTCAACCGTCTGGTCGGCGAAGAACGCGTGCTGACGGGACCCGAAGCGGGCATCACGCGCGACGCCATCCGTGTTGAATGGCAATGGAATGGTCGACCAGTGCGTCTGGTAGATACGGCCGGCATGCGTCGCCGCAGTCGTATCGAGGCGAAGCTCGAGGCTGCGTCGGTTGCCGATACGCTGGATGCCATTCGGCTCGCCGATGTTGCGGTCGTGGTGCTCGACGCGGCCAGTATGGCGGAAAAGCAGGACCTAGCGGTTGCCGGCTGGGTGATCGAAGAGGGGCGTGCGCTCGTGATCGCCGTCAACAAGACCGACCTGCTGGCCGACGACCAAGCTGCCGCGAGTCGTGCCTGGCGCAAGCTCTCCGACAGGCTGGAGGCGTCGTTCGCACAGGTGAAGGACGTGCCGATCGTGGGCTTCTCGGCGTTGACTGGCCGCGGCGTCGAACGGCTGATGCCCAAGGTGTTCGAGATCTACGACATCTGGAACAAGCGCGTACCGACTCCGAAGCTCAATCGATGGTTGCGTGAGATGGAAACTCTGCATCCGCCACCGCTTGCCAAGGGGCGACGCATCCGCTTGCGCTTCATGACCCAGATCAAGATGCGACCGCCCACTTTCGTTCTGTCCGTCAGCCAGCCCGAAGAGCTTGGCGATGACTATTTGCGGTTCCTGATCAATCGCTTGCGAGATGATTTTGGCCTGCCAGGCGTGCCGATCCGGCTCACGATGCGCAAGCCGAAGAATCCTTATGCAGGCCGGGCGAGGAAGCGCACCTGACGGTCAGTTGTGCCGCACTTCGTCGCCAGCCACCCATTGGCCATTCATGGTGCAGGAGGGCAGGGCTAGTCGGATCAAAGGCTCGGCGTGCGCCTCAGGCGGCGTCTGTTGCGCCGGATCCTCACCGGGAAAGGCCTCGCGACGCATGGCGGTTCGGATCGGGCCAGGGTCGAACAGGTTGACGCGCACGTTGGTATGAGCGACCTCGGCTGCGTAGATGCCGGCCAGTATGTCCAGGGCAGCCTTGCTGGCGGCATAGGCGCCCCAATAGGGAACCGGGCGGCGTGCAATCGCTGAGGTGACGAAAATGGCACGTCCGGCCTCCGACCGGCGCAGCAGCGGATCGAGGGAGCGGAGCAGGCGCCAATTGGCGGTCACGTTCACCGCCATCACCCGCTCGAACGTCTTGGGCTCTATATGGCCGATCGGTGAAAGCGTGCCCAGGATGGCGGCGTTCCCGACAAGCACATCCAGGTGGCCATAGCGTTCGTAGAGGGCGGCACCCAGCCGATCGATGCCCGGACCATCGGTGACATCCAGCGGTACCAGCGTCGCCGATCCGCCCAACGCCTTGATCCGGTCATCGACTTCCTCCAAGCCGCCGACGGTGCGGGCAACGAGGATGCAATGGGCGCCTTCGCAGGCATAAGCGAGCGCGGTGGCCGCGCCCAGGCCGCGCGAAGCGCCGGTGATCAGCGCAAGGCGACCGGCCATGCGGCCTGTACCTTGGCCAGCGACCGTCATTGGCGTCGCCTCAGGCCGATTCGACGAGCAGCGAAAGCTGGCGGTCTTCGACACCCGTCACGTCATCCAGCGAGATCGGATAGTCGCCGGTGAAGCAGGCATCGCAGAATGTCGGGTTGGCAGGATCGCGCCCGGCCAATCCCATAGCGCGATAGAGGCCGTCGATGGACAGGAAAGCAAGCGAATCGACGCCGATGAATTTGGCCATGCCGGCCACGTCGTAGCGGGAGGCCAGCAGCTTGTCCCGCTCGGGTGTGTCGATGCCGTAGAAGCAGGGATAGGCGGTAGGGGGGGCAGCGATGCGCATGTGCACTTCACGCGCCCCTGCATGGCGCACCATTTCGACGATCTTCATCGAGGTGGTGCCGCGCACGATGGAATCGTCGACCAGGATCACGCGCTTGCCCTCGATGTGGGCGCGATTGGCGTTGTGCTTCAGCCTGACGCCGAGATGGCGGATGTGGTCGGCGGGCTCGATGAAAGTGCGCCCCACATAGTGGTTGCGGATGATACCGAGCTCGAACGGCAGGCCCGACTGCGCTGCATAGCCGATCGCTGCCGGCACACCGGAATCGGGAACAGGCACGACAACGTCGGCTGGCACTGGACTCTCTTTGGCCAATTCCATGCCGATGCGCTTGCGTGCATCGTACACGCCGATGCCTTCGACCTTGGAATCGGGGCGGGCGAAATAGATGTGCTCGAACACGCAGAAGCGGCGGGCCTGCTTCGTAAAAGGCTTGATTGAGCGCAGGCCATTGCCGTCAACGATCACGATCTCGCCAGGTTCGACGTCGCGCACGAAGCGCGCCCCGATGATGTCGAGGGCGCAGCTTTCGGAGGTCAGGATCCAGGCATCTTCCAGGCGGCCCACGACCAGCGGCCGTACGCCCATTGGATCGCGCACGCCCAGCAAGGCCTCGTTGGTGAGCAACAGCAGCGAATAGGCGCCTTTCACCCGCCCCAGAGCGTCGATCAGGCGGTCGACCACGGTCGAATAGTTCGAGCGCGCGATCAGATGGTTGATGACCTCGGTATCCGTCGTCGACTGAAACAGGCAGCCCATCCGAACTAGCTCTTTGCGCAGCAGATAGGCGTTGGTGAGGTTGCCGTTGTGGGCGAGGGCAAGGCCGCCGAAGTCGAAATCGGCGAAGATGGGCTGGATGTTGCGATCGGACGAGCCGCCCGTCGTAGCGTAGCGATTGTGACCGATTGCCGAATAGCCCTCGAGCTTGGCGATAACGGACTGCTCGCCGAAAATATCCCCAACCAAACCGGCAGCGCGGTGATTGTGGAAATGTCGGCCGTCAAAGGTGACGATGCCCGACGCCTCCTGGCCGCGATGCTGCAGCGCATGCAGGCCGAGTGCGGTATGGGCGGCGGCATCCGAGGTCCCGTAGATGCCGAACAGCGCACACTCCTCGTGAAACTTGTCGAGGTCGTCGTCGCGGCGTGTAGGGGTGCTGGGCACGGCGGGGTTATAGCTGGGGTCCGCCTGCAGCGCCATCAAGGATAACTCACTGCGGCGGTTTGGGTGTCTCGGCTGGCGACGGCACCGAGTTCGTGCCGGTGTCCCCGCTTCCCCGGCCCTGCAGGCGGGTGCGGAACCCCGGCGGCAGGTATGGTTCGACGAAATTGGCCATTTCCTTGATCATTGGAAAGGTCGCTGCCCCTTCGACGGCCGGCGGCAGCTGTTTCGGCCCAAGATAGGTGTAGAACAAGTACCCTGTACCGATCGCCACCCAGGCACAGAGGACACCGAAACCCGCGCCCAGAAGGCTGTCCGGCCTTCCGAGCGGACCGGCCCGAATGGTTCGGGTCAGGGCATTGGTCAGCATGACCAGGATGATCAGGGCAGCGACGAACAATGCCAGCATGGACAGGAAGTACGCGAGCTCGGCGCTGCCGACGAGCTTCTCCACCTCGGGCTTGATCAGGTTGGCGTAATGGTATGCCACCCAACCCGAGGCGATCCAGGAGGCGATGAACAACACTGCGTGGGCAAAGCCACTCGACATGCCGATCAATGCGCCAAAGATCGCGACGGCGATGACGGCGACGTCGAAAACCGTGATACCGAGCTGCTCCATTGCCCTCTATTCGCTCCGTTACCTACTCGCGCTCGCGTCGGCGGAGCCGTTTGAGGGATCGGTCGGCCGGCTGAAAGCGGGCCACAAGGTCGGCCAGATGCTCGATTTCGTCAATGGTGATGCCCTCCGTGCGTGGATTCGCGCTTGTGCCGGGACCGCCGCGTGGCACAAGGGCGCTGCGGAAGCCCAGCTTGGCGGCTTCGCGCAGCCGGGCCTCGCGCTGGCCGACCGGCCGGACCTCGCCTCCCAGACCGATCTCGCCGAACACGACCATGTCAGCCGGTACCGGTTCATCGGCGAGCGACGATACCACGGACGCCGCCACCGCGAGATCGGCCGCCGGTTCGCTGATGCGTAGACCACCCGCGACATTGAGATAGACATCGTTGGCACCCACGTCGACACCGCAGCGCGCCTCGAGCACGGCCAGCACCATCGCCAGCCGGTTGGAGTCCCAACCGACCACGGCATGCCGCGGTGTGGCAAAAGAGGAGGGCGCAACCAGTGCCTGAATTTCGACCAGCACCGGCCGGGTGCCCTCGATGCCGGCGAAGACGCAAGCGCCTGATACGTGCCCACGCCGCTCCCCGAGGAACAGCGCCGAAGGGTTGGCGACATCGCTGAGGCCGCGATCCGACATCTCGAACACACCGATCTCGTCGGTCGGGCCGAACCGGTTCTTGACGGTACGCAGGATACGGAACTGGTGGCCGCGCTCACCCTCGAAATAGAGCACCGTGTCGACCATATGCTCGAGCACGCGAGGGCCTGCGATCGCCCCGTCCTTGGTGACATGGCCCACCAGCAGCACCGCAATGCCGCGCCGCTTGGCGAGCTCGACCAGCGCCTGAGCCGAAGCGCGCACCTGGGTGACCGTTCCCGGCGTACTGTCGATCGTGTCGAGCCACATGGTCTGGATCGAATCGATCACCGCCACTTTGGGAGCATCAGGCCTCTCCAACGTGGCCACGATGTCTCGTACCGACGTCGCTGCAGTGAGCTGCACCTGTGCATCGCCCAGCCCAAGCCGTTCGGCGCGCAGCCTCACCTGATCGAGCGCCTCCTCGCCGGAAATGTAGGCGCAGGCGGTATGCTGGCGGGCCAAGGCGGCCGCGACCTGCAGGAGGAGGGTCGACTTACCAATGCCAGGGTCGCCGCCAATCAGAAGGGCCGAGCCTATCACCAGTCCGCCGCCGCATACGCGATCGAACTCGGCGACGCCGCTTGCATAGCGCGGTGGCTGTGGCGTGGAGCCTCGCAGGCCCGAGAATTCGAGAGGCCGGCCCTTGCTGCCGCGACTGAGCCTACTGCCGGCGGGACCAGGCGGCGCAGCAACCTCCTCTGCGATGGTGTTCCACTCGCCGCAGGACTCGCAGCGACCGCTCCACTTGCTGGTGACCGCACCACACGATTGGCAAACGAAGCGCTTGAGAGCGCGTGCCATGTCAAAGGCTCCGCACCTGCATCTGGATCGGCCCCTGCGCTCGGCCGTGGATGAACTGATCGACGTGGGCATCGCCCGACCGATCGATGTCCGACGTCGGGCCCTGCCAGATCAGCCGGCCTTGATAGAGCATGCTGATACGATGGCCGATCTTGCGTGCGCTCGCCATGTCGTGGGTGATCGATACCGCGGTCGCGCCAAGATCACTGACGCATTTCACGATCAGGTCGTTGATCACGTCGGCCATGATCGGATCCAGCCCCGTCGTTGGCTCATCGAAGAAAATGATGTCGGGCTCGCGGGCAATGGCACGCGCCAGAGCCACGCGCTTCTGCATCCCGCCGCTCAGCTCCGAGGGAAAGAGGTCGCCGATCTCGGGCCCGAGTCCGACTGCGCCCAATTTGGCGATGGCCACCTCGTGTGCGTGATCGGGCTTCATGCCATCGCTCTGGATGGGGCCAAAGGCCACGTTCTGCCAGACCCGCAGTGAATCGAACAAGGCGCCGCCCTGGAAGAGCATGCCGAACTTGCGCATGATCCGGGAGCGGCCGCTGTTTCTGAGATCGACGGTCTCCTCGCCGTCGATCTTGATTGAGCCGCCATCGGGTCGGATCAGGCCCAGAATACATTTCAGCAGGACGGACTTGCCGCTGCCCGAACCGCCGATCACCACCATCGACTCGCGCGGTGCCACGTCCATGTCGATGCCTTGCAGGACCTTCTTCGGTCCGAAGGCCTTCGTGACGCCACGCAGCGAGATCTTCGGAGTGACCATCAGCGCGCGAAGAAGGCTTCTGTGATGAAGTAGTTTGAGGTCAGGATCAACATGGAGGCGGAGACCACGGCGTTGGTCGTCGCCATACCGACGCCCTGCGCACCACCGCGCGATCGATAGCCGTGATAGCAGCCCATCAAGGCGATCAGAAAGCCGAAGACGGCTGCCTTCACCAGACCTGAGAACACATCCTGGAACTGCAGGAAATCGATGGTGTTGCGCAGATAGGCCGAGTCGTTGAAGTCGAGCTTGTAGACGCCGACCAGGTAGCCGCCCAGCACGCCGATGATGTCGGCGATCAGAACCAGGATGGGGAGCGTGACGATGCCAGCCAGCAATCGCGGCACGACCAGATACTTGATCGGGTCTGTCGAGAGCGTGGTCAGGGCATCGATCTGCTCGGTGACGCGCATCGTGCCGATTTCGGCGGCCATCGCCGCGCCGACCCGTCCCGCCACCATGAGAGCCGCCAGCACCGGGCCGAGTTCGCGGGTCAGCGATACCACGACGACGTTGGGGATGGCGCTTTCAGCCGAGAAGCGGGCGAAACCGGTATAGCTCTGCAATGCGAGCACCATGCCGGTGAAGATCGCCGTCAACCCGACAACGGGCAGCGAGTAATAGCCGATCTCCAGCATCTGGCGAAAGATCTGCCGACGATACCACGGTGGCCGCAGGCAGCTCGCGACCGCCTGAACCGCGAACGTCGTGACCGCACCCATGGTCTCGAGAAAGGCAAGCGTCATGCGCCCCAGCAGCGTGATCAGAGGCACGCTCACTCGAGAGGCTCCGGTCGATCGACATAGAGGCGCGCGTAGCGGCGGCCGAGCGCAGTCATGACCTCATAGGCGTTGGTGCGTGCATGATCGGCAAGATCATCGGGCGTCAAGTGCGGCCCGAGCACCTCGACCAGCGCGCCGATCTGGGCTTGGGATTCAGGCACATCGGTCACGTCTATCGTGACCAGGTCCATGGAGATCCGGCCGATCACAGGCACGCGATGTCCGGCAAGATGAACATGGGCGCGATTGATGAGGATGCGGAAGTAGCCGTCGGCATAACCAAGGGCGATCGTGGCCACGCGTGTAGGCCGCGCAGACCGCCACGCGCCACCGTATCCAACGGTCTGCAGGGCGTCAATTCGACGGGTCTGCAGGATGCGTGAGTGCAAGGTCACCACGGGCAGCATTGGATTGGGCTGGCCGGGTAGTGGATTGATCCCGTAGAGCGCGGCGCCCGGACGCAACAGGTCGAAGTGGTAGTCGGGCCCGAGGAAGATTCCGGAGGAATTGGCAAGCGATGCCGGCGCGCCAGGCATCGCCTTGACGAAAGCGCGGAAGCGCGAAAGCTGCTCGCCGTTGATGGGATTGCTCTGCTCCTCCGAGGCCACAAGATGGCTCATCAACAGGGCCAGCCTCAGTCCACGCAACCGGCCCCGCTCGTTGATCAGGACCTGAGCCTCCTCGAGGTCGAAGCCAAGCCGGTGCATGCCGGTATCGATATGGATTACCGCGTCCAACGGCCGGTTGAAGCGCTGAGCTGTCGCCCGCCAGGCATTGAGCTGGCCGAGATGATTGAGGGCCGGGGTCAGCCCATGCTCGACGAAGTCGCCTTCGGTTCCGGGCAACAGGCCGTTCAGCACGCAGATCGGATGTTCCGGCAGGGTAGCGCGCAGCGCGATGCCTTCCTCCAGATGAGCGACAAAGAATTGCCGGCAGCCTTCGGCTGCCAGTCGAGGCCCCACGATTGTCGCGCCGGTGCCATAGGCGTCAGCCTTCAGCACCGCCGCACAGTCGATCAGGCGACCGGCGGCGCGCCCCGCATCCCGCAGGCCACGCCAATTGGCGGCGATGGCGCCGAGATCGACCGTCAGGATGGCCCCGGCGCGGCGGGTCGTGTCGTCATCGGACATCAGACGCCGTCAAAACGCGGGACCGCCTGGCCGCTCCAAGTCGGCCGGCAAGTTGTCGAACTTGGTGATCGAGCCGTCGAACGACAGACGCACGATCCCCGTAGGGCCATGCCGTTGCTTGGCAACGATCACTTCGGCCTTGCCATAGGTTTCCTCGCAGCGTTGCTTCCAGGCATCATGGCGCTCGTTGAAACGCTGGTCGTTCTCCTCCGCGCGCCGCGCCGGCTCCGACCGGGTCAGATAGTATTCCTCGCGATAGACGAACATCACCACGTCTGCATCCTGCTCGATCGAGCCCGATTCGCGCAGGTCGGCAAGCTGCGGCCGTTTGTCCTCTCGTTGCTCGACCGCCCGGCTGAGCTGCGACAAGGCCAGCACGGGGACGTCGAGCTCCTTGGCAAGTGTCTTCAGTCCGCGGGTGATCTCAGAGACCTCCTGAACGCGGTTTTCCTGGCGCGATTTGCCCGATGGATTGAGGAGTTGGAGGTAGTCGACCACGATCATGCCGAGCCCGTGCGTTCTCTTCAGCCGACGCGCACGCGTTCGTAGGGCGGCGATCGTCAGCGCCGGCGTGTCGTCGATGAAGAGATTGAGGTGCTCGAGCTCGTGACTGATCGACAGGACCTTGTCGAAGTCGCTGCTGATCAGCTCGCCCTTGCGGATCTTTTCGGACGGAACTTCCGCCTGCTCGGCGAGAATGCGGGTGGCGAGCTGCTCCGACGACATTTCCAGGGAAAAGAACCCTACGACGGCACCATCGACCACTTTCGTGCGGCCGTCCTCGTCATGCTCCTCGCGATAGGCCTTGACGGCGTTGAACGCCATGTTTGTGGCGAGTGCCGTCTTTCCCATCGAAGGACGGCCAGCCAGGATGATGAGATCGGACTTGTGCAGGCCGCCGAGAAGCTGATCGAGCTGAAACAGGCCGGTCGCAACGCCGGTGAGCTGGCCGACACGGTGGTAGGCTGCCTCGGCGGCTACCGTCGCCTCTGTAAGGGCGGCGCGAAACGGCTTGAACCCGCCTTCGGTCTGACCTGAGCTCGCGAGGTCGTAGAGCTTCTTTTCGGCGACCTCGATCTGCGACAGCGCTGTTTCTTCGACGTCGCTACCAAAGGCGTTGTTCACTACGCCTTCGCCAAGATCGATGAGCTGGCGACGGAGATAAAGGTCGTGCACCGCCTGGCCGAAGGCGGCTGCATCGATGACATGGACGGACGCCGCCGCCAGGCGGGCAAGATAGGCGGCGCCGCCAGCTGCCTTCATGTCCTCGTCCTGCTCGACATAAGTCTTGAGCGTGACCGCACTCACCACCTGTCCACGCTCGATCAGGCGAGACAGCGAGTCGAACAGCTTGCCATGGAGCGGATCGGCGAAGTGCTCTGGCCGCAGGAATTCGGCAACACGCTGATAGGCGGCATTGTTGATCAGGATGGCGCCCAGTAGCGCTTGCTCCGCCTCGAAATTGTGTGGCGGCTCGCGCAGGCGAATGTCTTCAGCGCCAGGTAGGCGGGTGACGTTGGTTCGTTCTTTGAGCGGCTCCATGGAAGAGCCTTGTTAAGGACGTGAG
>Ga0081455_10001192_pt1 | contig 32566 bp, 35 predicted proteins | sample TabmetS3T2R1_FD_70207 | JGI IMG/M metagenome (GOLD analysis project Ga0081455, IMG submission 70207) | Tabebuia heterophylla rhizosphere microbial communities from the University of Puerto Rico - S3T2R1 | ecosystem: Host-associated > Plants > Roots > Rhizosphere ...
AAGCGCGATCACAAATGGCTCGTCGACAACATCAAGGCGATCTAGCGCAAGCACGGACGACGACGATTTGTCAAGCACCCGGTTTGCACTTGTTTGACACGTCGGGTTACACTCGACTTTCGCGCCCGATCTGCCCACCTGTGTTTTGGATGCCCTGAAACGGGGCCACCTTGACGCGGGTTGCGCAGCGCGCGTTCAAACAGAACACACTGTGCCACCTTGCGAGCCCCTTGGAAGGATCCCTCTTGGCCGCCTCGCGCACCACCGCCGCCAGCCCCGCTAAAAGCACCACCACTAAACGCACCGCCACCAGCCCAGCCCCCCGCCGTATCTCCTTCGCAAAGATCAACGAGCCGCTCGAGATTCCTGAGTTGCTCGCGCTCCAGACCGACAGCTTCGAATGGCTGATCGGCTCTGACGCCTGGAAGCAGCGTGTCACCGACGCCCAAGCCGCTGGTCAGGATGTCTCGACGAAGTCGGGTCTCGAAGAGATCTTCGAAGAGATCTCACCGATCGAAGACTTCTCCGAGACGATGAGCCTCTCGTTCCGCGACCACCGCTTTGAACCGCCGAAATACTCCGTGGAGGACTGCAAGGATCGCGACGTCACGTACGCGGCGCCCTTGTTCGTCACCGCCGAGTTCATGAACAACGAAACCGGCGAAATCAAGAGCCAGACAGTCTTCATGGGCGAGTTCCCGCTCATGACCGACAAGGGCACTTTCATCATCAACGGCACCGAGCGTGTCGTCGTGTCTCAGTTGGTGCGCTCGCCGGGCGTGTACTTCGAGCGGACTCCCGACAAGACGTCCGACAAAGACATCTACACCGCCAAGATCATCCCGTCGCGTGGGGCTTGGCTGGAGTTCGAGATCGACAAGCGCGACATGGTCGGCGTGCGTCTCGATCGCAAGCGCAAGCAGAGTGTCACCGTCCTGCTCAAGGCTCTCGGCCTCACGACCGAACAGATCGTCGAGGAGTTCGGCCAGTACGAGTCGATGAACCTCACCCTGGAGAAAGACCACGTCACGGCCCAGGTGGCGCGCGCCGAACTCGAAAAGCGTGCCCGCGGCAATGCCGTCACCGACGAGCAGGTCAACGAGGAAGTCCAGAAGATGGCGCTCCTCGACATCTACCGCAAGTTGCGTCCGGGCGAGCCGCCGTCGCAGGAGGCCGCGCAGAACCTTCTCGACAACTACTACTTCAACGCCAAGCGCTACGACCTTGCCAAGGTTGGCCGCTACAAGGTCAACAAGAAACTCGGCACTGACGAGGCGTTCGATCAGCAGACGCTGACGATCGACGACATGGTCGCCACGATCAAGTACGTCGTCGCGTTGCATGCTGGCGAAAGCGAGGTCAAAGCCGCGAGCGGGCCGACGATTGTCGAGGCCGACGACATCGACCACTTCGGCAACCGGCGCATGCGAACGGTCGGTGAACTCATCCAGAACCAGCTCCGCACCGGCCTTGCCCGTATGGAGCGGGTCGTGCGCGAGCGCATGACAACCCAGGATGTCGAAGCCATCACGCCGCAGACGCTGATCAACATCCGTCCCGTTGTGGCCGCGCTGAAGGAGTTCTTCGGCACGTCACAGCTCAGCCAGTTCATGGACCAGAACAACCCGCTGGCCGGCCTGACGCACAAGCGTCGCCTGTCGGCCCTCGGCCCGGGTGGTCTGTCGCGCGAGCGGGCCGGCTACGAGGTCCGTGACGTTCACCCCTCGCACTACGGCCGCATGTGCCCGATCGAGACGCCTGAAGGACCGAACATCGGCCTAATTGGTTCGCTCGCTTCGTACGGCCGGGTCAACTCGTTCGGTTTCGTCGAGACGCCGTATCGCAAGGTCAAGAACGGCAAGGTCACCGACCAGATCGACTACCTCACGGCGACCGACGAAGACCGCTACATCATCGCCCAGGCCAACTCGCCGCTGAACGACAACGGCAGTTTCGTCGAAGACTCCGTCCTCGTCCGCCAGCGTGGCGGTGAGGCTGAACTGAGGCCTGCCTCCGAGGTCGACTACATGGATGTCTCGCCGCGCCAGATGGTGTCAGTCGCGACCGCGTTGATCCCGTTCCTTGAGCACGATGACGCCAACCGCGCTCTCATGGGCTCGAACATGCAGCGTCAGGCCGTGCCCCTGATTCGCAACGACGCTCCGCTGGTCGGCACCGGCATGGAGTTCCGCGCCGCGGTCGATGCCGGCGATGTCACAGTCGCGACGAAGCCTGGTGTGGTCAAGGAGGTCTCGGCCGACGCAATCGAAGTCGCCGAAGACGACGGCACCTACACCACGTACAAGCTCGACAAGTTCCGGCGCTCCAACCAGGGAACGTGCATCAACCAGCGTCCGCTGGTCGGCGTCGGTGACCGCATCGTGGTGGGCACACCCCTCGCCGACGGACCCTGCACCGACGCCGGTGAGATGGCGCTGGGCACCAACCTGCTGGTCGCGTTCATGCCGTGGCAGGGCCACAACTACGAAGACGCGATCATCCTGAGCCAGCGTGTGGTGCAAGACGACCTGCTCACCTCGATCCACATCGAGGAGCACGAAGTCGACGCCCGCGACACCAAGTTGGGCCCGGAAGAGATCACCCGCGACATTCCCAACGTCTCCGAAGAAATGCTCGCTGACCTCGACGAACGCGGCATCATCCGCATCGGCGCCGAGGTCGGCAATGGCGACATCCTGGTCGGCAAGGTCACGCCGAAGGGCGAGACTGAGCTCACCCCCGAGGAGCGCCTGCTGCGCGCCATCTTCGGCGAGAAGGCGCGCGAAGTGCGCGACACCTCGCTGAAGGTTCCGCACGGTGAGTCCGGCACCGTCATTGGCGTTCGCGTCTTCGACGCCGCCGAAGGCGATGAGCTCAGCCCCGGGGTCAACCAGTTGGTCCGCGTTTACGTGGCCCAGAAGCGCAAGATCAGCGACGGCGACAAACTCGCCGGACGGCACGGCAACAAGGGCGTCATCTCCAAGATCCTTCCGGTCGAGGACATGCCCTTCCTTGCCGACGGCACGCCGGTCGACATCGTGCTCAACCCGCTCGGTGTTCCCGGCCGCATGAACGTGGGCCAGGTTCTCGAAACCCACTTGGGTTGGGTGGCCAAGGCCGGCTGGAAGGTCGAGGGCGCCAAAGAAGAGTGGCAGAAGCGACTCGACAAGATCGGCGCTCGTGAGGCACCGGCCGAGTCCAACATCGCCACGCCGGTGTTCGACGGTGCGCGCGAAGACGAGATCCAGGGCTTGCTCGCCTCCACGCTGCCGAACCGCGACGGCGACCGACTCGTTGGCACCGACGGCAAGGCGGTCCTGTTCGACGGCCGTACCGGCGAGCAGTTCCCCGACCCGATCAGCGTTGGCTACATGTACATGCTGAAGCTGCATCACCTTGTCGACGACAAGATCCACGCTCGCTCGACGGGCCCGTACTCGATGATCACCCAGCAGCCGCTCGGCGGTAAGGCCCAGTTCGGCGGCCAGCGCTTCGGTGAGATGGAGGTGTGGGCGCTCGAGGCCTACGGCGCCGCCTATGCGCTGCAGGAACTGCTGACAATCAAGTCCGACGACATCCTCGGCCGCGTCAAGGTCTACGAGGCCATCGTCAAGGGCGAGAACGTCCCCGAGCCCGGCATCCCCGAGTCGTTCAAGGTGCTGGTCAAGGAAATGCAGTCCCTGTGTCTCAATGTCGAAGTGCTGTCGTCCGATGGCACGGCGGTCGACATGAAGGACCCGGAGGAAGACCTCTTCCGCGCCGCTGAAGAGCTGGGTATCGACCTGTCGCGACGCGAACCCTCCAGTGTCGAAGAAGTCTGATCCATTCCTCTCTCCTGTGAACTTTCCTGAAAGGTCAATGAGCTAGTGCTCGACGTGAACTACTTCGATCAGCTGAAGATCGGCTTGGCCACCGCCGACGACATTCGTCAGTGGTCCTTCGGTGAGGTCAAGAAGCCCGAGACCATCAACTACCGCACGCTCAAGCCGGAGCGCGACGGTCTGTTCTGCGAGAAGATCTTCGGTCCCACTCGCGACTGGGAGTGCTACTGCGGCAAGTACAAGCGGGTGCGCTTCAAGGGCATCATCTGTGAGCGCTGCGGCGTAGAGGTCACTCGCTCGAAGGTCCGTCGTGAGCGGATGGGCCACATCGAGCTCGCTGCTCCGGTCACGCACATCTGGTACTTCAAGGGTGTTCCGAGTCGGCTCGGCTACCTGCTCGACCTGGCTCCGAAGGATCTCGAGAAGGTCATCTACTTCGCGGCCTACATGATCACCAAGGTCGACGAAGACGCTCGTCACCGCGACCTCTCGAGCCTGGAATCCAAGATCAAGCTCGAGATCAAGCAGCTGACCGATCGTCGCGACAACGAGAAGAACACGCGCAGCGTCAAGTACGAAGAAGACCTCAAGGCCCTCGAAGACGAGGGTGCCAAGGCTGACGTCAAGCGCAAGCTGAAGGAGTCGGCAGAGCGCGAACTGCGGCAGATCGAAGACCGCGCCAATCGCGAGATTGCGCGGCTTGAAGAGGTCTGGGACCGGTTCAAGAACCTCAAGGTCCAAGACCTCGAGGGTGACGAACTGCTCTACCGCGAGATGTCGTATCGGTTCGGCCAGTACTTCGAGGGCTACATGGGCGCGACGGCGATCCAGAAGCGCCTCCAGGACTTCGACCTCGACGCCGAGGCCGACGCGCTGAAGGAGATCATCACCACGGGCAAGGGCCAGCGCAAGACGCGCGCGCTGAAGCGGCTCAAGGTCGTCGAGGCGTTCCGCAACAGCACCAACCGCCCCGAAGGCATGGTGCTCGACGCCGTCCCGGTCATCCCGCCGGAGTTGCGGCCCATGGTCCAGCTCGACGGTGGCCGGTTCGCGACGTCCGACCTGAACGACCTCTACCGCCGCGTGATCAACCGCAACAACCGGCTCAAGCGCCTGCTTGACCTCGGCGCGCCCGAGATAATCGTCAACAACGAAAAGCGGATGCTGCAGGAAGCGGTCGACTCGTTGTTCGACAACGGCCGGCGCGGCCGTCCGGTCACCGGTCCGGGCAACCGTCCACTCAAGTCGATCTCCGACATGCTCAAGGGCAAGCAGGGCCGGTTCCGTCAGAACCTTCTGGGCAAGCGCGTCGACTACTCGGGCCGTTCGGTCATCGTCGTCGGCCCGCAGCTCAAACTGCACCAGTGCGGCCTGCCCAAGCAGATGGCGATCGAACTGTTCAAGCCGTTCGTCATGAAGCGGCTCGTCGACCTCAACCATGCGCAGAACATCAAGAGCGCCAAGCGGATGGTCGAGCGCGGCGTGCGCCCGGAGGTGTGGGACGTCCTCGAAGAAGTCATCACCGAACACCCGGTGCTGCTCAACCGCGCGCCCACCTTGCACCGTCTGGGCATCCAAGCCTTCGAACCGCAACTCATCGAGGGCAAGGCCATCCAGATCCACCCGCTGGTCTGCTCGGCCTTCAACGCCGACTTCGACGGCGACCAGATGGCTGTCCATCTGCCGCTGAGCGCCGAAGCACAGGCCGAAGCGCGCCTGTTGATGTTGTCGACGAACAACATCCTCAAGCCGGCCGATGGCCGTCCAGTGACCATGCCGACGCAGGACATGATCATCGGCCTGTACTTCCTCACCCTCGACCGCGACGGTCAGCCGGGCGAGGGCCGCGCGTTCGCGTCGGTGGCCGAGGCGATCATGGCCTTCGACCACGACGAGATCACGCTGCAGAGCAAGGTCAAGATCCGCATCACGTCGGCCGAGGGCGAAGTCGAGACGATGGACACGACCTTGGGTCGCGCGATCTTCAATGAGGCGCTGCCGGAAGACTTCCCGTACGTCAATTACCAGGTGGGCAAGAAGCAACTCGGCGTCATCGTCAACGATCTCGCCGAGCGCTACTCCAAGGTCGACGTGGGCGTGGCCCTCGACAACCTCAAGGACACCGGCTTCCACTGGGCAACGCGCTCTGGCGTCACGATCTCGATCGAAGACGTCATCACGCCGCCGCACAAGGCCGAGACGCTGACCAAGTACGAAGGCTTGGCCGCCAAGGTTCAGCAGCAGTTCGACCGTGGTCTGATCACCGAAGACGAGCGCCGTCAGGAGCTCATCGAGATCTGGACGCAGGCCACCAACGAGGTGTCCGCCGAGATGGAAGACATCTTCAAGGAGAAGGCCGACAACCCGATCTGGATGATGGTCAACTCCGGCGCCCGCGGCAACATGATGCAGGTCCGGCAGATTGCCGCGATGCGCGGTCTGGTCGCCAATCCGAAGGGCGAGATCATCCCCCGCCCGATCAAGGCGAACTTCCGCGAAGGCCTGTCGGTGGTCGAGTACTTCATCGCCACCCACGGTGCGCGCAAGGGCTTGGCCGACACGGCTCTCCGTACCGCTGACTCCGGCTATTTGACGCGTCGACTCGTTGACGTGAGCCAAGACGTCATCATTCGCGAAGACGACTGCGGCACCGAGCGTGGTCTGACCAAGATCATCGCCACCCGACTCGAAGATGGCACCCTTGTCGCCGCCGAGAACGTCGAGACGTCTGCCTACGCACGCACCGCTGCAGTCGCGATCACACACCCCAAGACCGGCGATGTGTTGATCGAGGCCGGCGGCGACCTCGGCGACGTCGAAATCGACGCGCTGATCGAGGCCGGCGTCGAGGAAGTCAAGGTCCGCACGGTCCTCACCTGTGAGGCCCAGACCGGTACCTGCGCCAAGTGCTACGGCCGCTCGTTGGCCACCGGCAAGCTGGTGGACATCGGCGAAGCGGTCGGCACCATCGCCGCGCAGTCCATCGGTGAGCCCGGCACGCAGCTGACGATGCGCACCTTCCACACCGGCGGTGTGGCTGGCGACGACATCACGCATGGTCTGCCGCGTGTGGTCGAGTTGTTCGAGGCGCGTCAGCCGAAGGGCCTTTCGCCCATCACCGAGGTTGCCGGTCGAGTCACGATCGACGACTCCGAACGTTCGCGCAAGCTCGTCGTGACACCGGACGACGGCTCCGACCCGCAGGAGTACCCGGTCACCAAGCGGTCCCGGTTGCTGGTTCAAGACGGACAAAGCGTCGAGGTCGGCGAGCAACTGACCCACGGAACGGTCGACCCGAAGGAAGTCCTTCGCATCCTCGGCCCGCGTCGGGCGCAGGAGCATCTAGTCGACGAGGTGCAAGACGTGTATCGCTCACAGGGCGTGGCGATTCACGACAAGCACATTGAGATCATCGTGCGCCAGATGCTGCGTCGCGTCACGGTCATCGAGCAGGGCGACTCCAACCTGATCCCGGGTGATCTGGTGGATCGCGCCACCTTCGAGGCTGAGAACCGCCGCGTGGTAGCCGAAAGCGGCACGCCGGCTGCGGCGCGTCCGGAGCTCATGGGCATCACGAAGGCTTCGCTGGCCGTCGAGTCGTGGCTGTCGGCCGCGTCCTTCCAGGAGACGACCCGCGTCCTCACCGACGCGGCGATTCACGGACGCTCCGACAAGCTGCGTGGCCTGAAGGAGAACATCATCATCGGCAAGCTGATTCCGGCCGGTACCGGCCTGGATCGGTACCGGAACATCCGGGTCGAGCCGACTGAAGAGGCTCGTCAGGCGGCCTATGCCGTCACGGGCTACGACACGTACGACTACGGCTTCGGTTCCGCCGATGCGTCGTCGGTGCAGCTCGATGATTTCGACTTCACGTCGTACGAGAGCTGACGTTATTTCGGCAATGTCTGGGTCGGGCTGAACAGCCAGTTCAGATTCGGCTCAAAGATGAATCGGAACACGCGCTCGACTGGTCGCGTCATCAGCAGGACCGCCACGATGGCCGCGCCGATGATCGTGAGTGCGAGACCGTACCCGTCCATGTGACGCAGCCCGGCGAAGACATGCGTCTGTTGAGCCAGGAGCAGCACGACGAATCCGTGCAGCAGGTAGCAATACAGGGTTCGTTCACCCAGCGGCGACGTCCATGACCGCTTCCACGGGACGAGCGACAGAACTGCGAAGCACATCAGGATGCCGATCAGGAGCAGGACGGTGCGCACGGCCATTCCGTGTGCGGGTGCGGCCGACAGCGGGTCTTCGCCGTAGCGGTGCCGCCATTTCGTCCACGACAGCGTCCACTGGTTGCTGAGGAGCCACGAGGCGACACCGACTGCTGCCAGGAACAGAATCGACGTCACCCTGACACGCATTGCAGACAGCCGCTCGAACCGATCGAGCGTCATGTGCATCCCGATGACGTAGAACGGCAGCATTCCGAGGGCCTTGGGCAGGGCGAACACATTGGGAACTTCGGTGAGCGGCACGAGCAGCGAGATGAGGATTGACACCACGATCGGGTGCCGGAGGTTGCGCCAGATGGGCGTCGACAGCCGCCAGATGAGCAGCGCTGCAAGGAACCACGCGACCCACTGTGGCGACAGGAGCATGTACGGATCGGGATGACCGGTGTAGTGACGATGCAGCACCTGATAGGTCGGCTCGACGATGAAGTAGGGGATGACCAGCGTGCTCACGGTTCGCTGGACTTGCTTGGGGGTCGCCCGGAAGTTGCGCGAGATGTATCCGGACAACATCGCGAACAGTGGCATGTGGAACAGATAGATCCAGTAGTAGATCGCCCGACCCGAATGCAGTGACGTGAAGTACAGCAGCGGGTGGCCGATAACGACCAGCAGCATGGCCCAAAATCGAGCATTGTCGAGGTAGGCGATGCGCGGGTTCGGGGGCGTCGCCGGGGGTGTTGTGACGGTCTCGGCTGCGGAAGTCATCTGCTTGACTCTAACCGTGAATCGAACCCAACGGCTGGGTGCATACGCAGTTGTCTTGCGCGACGACGCACTGCTGTTGACGCGCATCTCGGCCGTCGGATTCCCGCCGGGATGGTGGGGACTGCCGGGCGGTGGAGTCGACCATGGGGAGTCACCGGGTGAGGCCATGGCACGCGAGTTGTACGAGGAGACCGGACTCACTCCGCTGTCGTCCCGTTTGGTCGACATTCACGACGTGCACACCGTTGCGCCAGGCCGCGGTGATCAGTACGAGGACTACCACGGGGTTCACTTGTTGTACGCCGTCAGCGTCGACCGTGACGTCGAGCCACGCGTCGTCCAGCTGGATGGGACGACCGACGCCGTCCAGTGGGTTCCGGTCGCCCTACTCCGATCTGAGGATCAGGACACGCTGCTGCCGGTCGTGGAGTACGTGCTCGACCGGCTCGATCAGTTCGCGGGTTGAACCGAAGCGACGGGTTGAACCGGTACCGGTACCGGTACCGGGACGGGCGTTGGCGGCGGCCAGTAGAACAGCACCGCGTAGTAGCCGCGCGCCGACAAGATGTAGCTCGCCAGAGCGCGCTCCCCCAGTGGCCCGACCGACGTGTATGTCGTGGTGATCTCGTTCAGGTCTTCGACGACGTCAATCTTGGGCTCAGCTTGGATGCTGGTCGCGAACTTGGCTGCGATGTTGCTGGCGTCGAGAGCCTTGGTGGTGGCCAAGACCACGAACGCCGGATGGTAGCCACTGAGCAGGATGTCTGAACCCAGCGGTGCCCGCCAGCCGTTGAGGAGAGGAGTGGAGCCCTTGGCATCGATGTCCATCCGCGGCCAGATCAGTCCACTTAGGTCGCGGCGGCGCACGCTTTTCGGGACGCTGATGTCGCTGTCGTGGCGCCGGTTCACCTGGCCATCGCGCGGATCGCCGATGTACTCGACGCGCAGGTACATGACGGGGTGCTGGTTCGTGGCCGGCGGCGACGTTCGCGTCTTGATGTCGCCGGGATCAACGGCGAGGGTCACGGCCAGGCGTCGGCCGTTGCGCGCCACGCCCTTCGCGCGAAGGTGACACGAGACGATGCGCCGATCCTGGGACTTGCAGTATTTGCGGACGTTGCTTCGGGCGATGCCCGCCTTCGGCAGGATCACATCGATCTGGGCGAGCATTGCGCGTACAACCGTCGTGGGCTTGCCGTTCACCCGCATCAAGGAAATCGTCGTGTCGGGCCTGGGCGGGTTGTCCAGAAGCCGGAACGTGTCATTGGTCGGCGCCGTCGTCGGAGTAGGAGTCGGCGGGGGAAGAGGCGTCCCGTTGGCTTCGGCGTCGTCGCGTCGGCGTTGCTGGTCGGCGTCGCGGCGAGCTTGGGCCGCGTCCAGTTGCGGCTGGTACGCGTTGATGAGCCGGTCGCTGCGGTAGCGAATGAGCGGGCCGATCTGGGCTGCACCGCGGGGCACCTGGAATCCGTAGGCGATCGGGCTTTCCGGTCCCGATTCGTGCTCGCGCACGTCTGCCGGCATGGGCGACGTCGTCTTGCGGTCGGGTGGGTTGACCTCTCGGACGGTGGTACATCCGGCCAGAACCGCACCGATCAGCACCGCTGTCGCGACACGTCGACTCATGTAGGTCCCTCCGTCGACCTGCCGTCTCACCCCGTGGGTGCCAGTATTCTCGGCTTACCAACTTGCCGCCCAAAGTGTCTGGGCCCGGCGAGCGTCCACCATTCTTCCATCCCGAGGAGCGTCGGGTGACAGCCCCAACCGATGTCGCTGTGCGCGATGTCGTTGCTGAACTGCGTCGGTGCGGTATCGGCGATGTTGACGACTCGGTCCTGACCCGAGCGCTCTACAGTTCTGACGCTTCGCTCTACCGGGTGGTTCCCCGCGTCGTCGTGCGCCCTCGTCATGTCGACGAACTGCTGGCCACGGTCGGGGTGGCGGCACTCACCGGCGTTCCCCTCACCGTGCGCGGCGCTGGGACCTCGATCGCGGGCAACGCGATTGGGACGGGCATCGTGGTCGACGTTGCCAAGCACCTGACCCGAATCCACGAGATCGATGTGGAGCGGCGAACGGCGCGCGTCGATCCCGGCGTGGTGCACGCCTCCCTGCAGCGCGCGCTCGCCGGCACCGGCCTGCGCTATGGCCCCGACCCGTCGACGCACACGCGGTGCACGGTGGGCGGGATGATCGGCAACAACGCATGTGGAAGCCGGGCTCTGGGTTACGGCCGAGCGGCCGACAACATTGCCGGACTCGACCTTGTCACCGTGGGTGGGGAACGTCTTCGCGTCGGCCGAGACGTGCCGGCCGATTCGGAGGTCCTCGACCGTCTGCGATCCGCGATCGACGGTGACTTAATCCGGACCGAATTCGGACGGTTCCGCCGGCAGGTCTCCGGCTACAGCCTCGAGCACCTCCTGCCGGAGCGCGGTTTCGACGTCGCCTCGTTCCTCGCTGGCTCGGAGGGCACGCTGGCCGTGATCACGGAGGCCACAGTCGATCTCGTGCCCGATGCCGGCGTTCGTCATCTCGTGGTGCTCGGGTATCCGACGATTGCAGACGCAGGTGATGCCGTTGCGGCGCTGCTGCCGTTCGATCCGGTGGCCTGCGAGGGTCTCGGTGCGCGAATCGTCGACGTCTACCGCGCCACGCATACGTCCGTTCCCGAGTTCCCGGACGGTGCGGGGTTCCTTTACGTCGAACTGGCCGGCGAAGATGCCGGGGCACTCACTGCCGCAGCGGATGACGTCGTCGCGGCCTCCGGGGCACTCGGGTTCCGGCATGTCACGTCGCGGGCTGAGCAGGCGATGCTGTGGCGGATTCGTGAAGAGGGCGCAGGGCTCGCGTCGCGCGTCTGGGATCGCCCGGCGCTCGCCGGATGGGAAGACGCCGCCGTGCCGCCTGAGCGTCTCGGCGACTATCTGCGCGACTTCGGTCGTCTCCTGACCGAGCACGAAGTCCATGGTGAGCCGTTCGGGCACTTCGGCGACGGCTGCGTCCACGTTCGCATCGACTTCCCGCTCGACGCCGACGGCGGCCATCGCATCTTCCGCGACTTCCTGACCGACGCGGCCGCACTGGTCGCCGGATACGGCGGCTCGCTGTCTGGGGAGCACGGCGACGGGCGCGCTCGCTCGGAGCTCCTCCCGGTGATGTACTCACCCGAGGCGATCAGGCTGTTTGAGCAGGTCAAGGCCCTATTCGACCCACAGGACGTCCTGAACCCGGGGATTCTCGTGAGTCCGTCGTCGGTTGATGCGAACTTGCGCACGCTCGGTCGTGGCGCCGTCGCAGCACCGCTGGGCATGCGCTTCGGTCACGACGACGGCGACTTCGGCGCCGCAGTTCATCGGTGCACGGGCGTGGGCAAATGCATTGCCGGCCCGAGCGCGGAGAGTGTCATGTGTCCGTCGTACGTGGCGACACGCAATGAAAAGGACTCAACGCGCGGACGAGCGCGAGTGCTTCAGGAGGCCATCGACGGACGCCTGGTGCAGGGCGGGCTCACGGCGCCCGAAGTCCACGAGGCTCTCGACCTGTGCTTGTCGTGCAAGGGCTGTGCAAGCGATTGCCCGACTGGCGTCGACATGGCCACCTACAAGTCAGAGGTGCTCAACCAGACGTATCGCGGGCGCCGGCGGCCGCGCAACCACTACATCCTCGGGCGGCTGCCGCTTTGGGCGCGGCTGGCATCGCCCGTTGCCCGGCTCGCGAATCTTGGGCTGCGCATCCCAGGGCTGGCGCATCTTGCCCGGTGGGTCGCCGGCGTTGACCAGCGCCGGAGCCTCCCGCAGTTCGCGAAGAAGCGATTCTCGCGGCTGAGCTCCGGAGGTCGAGTGGCCGCCGAAGGCGTTGGATCGAGACCACGTGTGCTCCTGTGGGCCGACACATTTACCGAATACTTCTCGACGTCGGGCGGCCTTGCCGCCGTTCGCCTCCTCGAAGCCGCGGGCTATGCCGTCGAGACCCTCTCGCGTTCGGCGTGTTGCGGCCTGACGTGGATCACGACCGGACAATTGGACGAGGCGCGCGGTCTCGTCCGCAATGTCGTAGACCAGTTACATCCATACATCGCCGCGGGCGTGCCGATCGTCGGACTTGAACCGTCCTGCCTTGCCGTTCTGCGCACCGACGCCCAGGAGCTCATCGCCGACCCGCGAGCCGGCGAGGTCGCCGGAGGCGTTTTCACGCTCGCCGAGCTCCTCGCCCGGACTGACGGTTACGAGCCGCCAGACCTTTCCGGCACGTCGATCGTCGTGCAGCCGCACTGTCACCAAGCGTCAGTAGTCGGCTTCGAAGCCGATATGGAGTTGCTGGCCCGCACGGGCGCGTCGGTTAAACGCCTGTCGGGCTGTTGCGGACTCGCCGGGAACTTCGGCGTCGAAAAGGGCCACTACGAAGTGTCCGTCGCCATCGCGGAGTCCCAGCTCCTGCCAGCGGTGCGCGAGGCGGGCCCGGACTCCATCTTCCTGGCCGACGGCTTCAGTTGCCGCACGCAACTCGATGATCTCGCCGACGTCCACGCGCTCCACCTGGCCGAGCTGCTCGCTCACCCAGATTTGGATGCTTGAGCAGGTCAGTTCGCGATTTTGCGTGGTCAGGGGCCAGCCGGTAGTCTTTTTCGCTGTGCCTCATGCGGGGCACCGTTCGAACGGACAAGGGCGTGTCGCCCGATGATCTGTGACCGTCGTGGCCCAGGCCGAGGCGGTGGAGACCGGAGCAAGAACCTGTGATTCGTCTGCGAGTCACGTCCAACAGAAAGAGTGCGTAGTGCCCACGATCAACCAGTTGGTCCGCAAGGGTCGCCAGACGAAGGTCACCAAGACCAGCACGCCGGCCCTCAAGGGCTCGCCTCAGCGGCGCGGCGTGTGCACGCGCGTGTACACCACCACCCCGAAGAAGCCGAACTCCGCACTGCGCAAGGTTGCTCGTGTTCGCCTCTCCAGCGGCACCGAGGTCACGGCCTACATCCCGGGCGAAGGCCACAACCTGCAGGAACACTCGATCGTCCTGGTGCGCGGTGGTCGTGTGAAAGACCTTCCCGGCGTGCGTTACAAGATCGTTCGCGGTTCGCTCGACACCCAGGGTGTCAAGGGCCGCAAGCAGGCTCGCAGCCGTTACGGCGCGAAGAAGGAGAAGAGCTGATGCCTCGCAAGGGTCCTGCGCCCAAGCGCCCCGTCGAGACCGATCCGGTCTACGGCAGCCAATTGGTCACCCAGCTCATCAACAAGGTTCTTCTCGACGGCAAGAAGCAGACGGCGCAGCGCATCGTCTACACCGCCCTCGAGGGAACCCGCGACAAGTCCGGCACCGATCCGGTCATCACGCTCAAGCGCGCCCTCGACAACGTCAAGCCGACCCTGGAGGTCAAGAGCCGCCGGGTCGGTGGCGCCACGTACCAGGTCCCGATCGAGGTTCGTCCGGCTCGCCAGACCACACTCGCACTGCGCTGGCTCGTCAAGTATGCCGCCGAGCGACGTGAGAAGACCATGGCCGAGCGGCTGCAGAACGAGTTGCTCGACGCCAGCAACGGCCTCGGCGGCAGCGTCAAGAAGCGCGAAGACACCCACAAGATGGCTGAGGCCAACCGCGCCTTCGCCCATTACCGCTGGTAGGCCGACGTGGCAATCGACATCACGACGGACCTGACTCGCGTCCGCAACATCGGCATCATGGCGCACATCGATGCCGGCAAGACGACCACGACCGAGCGCATCCTCTTCTACACCGGCATCAACTACAAGATCGGCGAAGTCCACGAGGGCGGCGCCACGATGGACTGGATGGAGCAGGAGCAGGAACGCGGCATCACCATCACGTCGGCCGCGACGACCTGCTGGTGGAAGAACCACCAGATCAACATCATCGACACACCCGGCCACGTCGACTTCACCGTTGAGGTCGAGCGCTCACTGCGCGTCCTCGACGGCGCGGTTGCCGTGTTCGACGGTGTGGCCGGCGTCGAGCCGCAGTCCGAGACCGTGTGGCGTCAGGCCGACAAGTACGGCGTCCCGCGCATGTGCTTCGTCAACAAGCTCGACCGCACCGGCGCCTCGTTCGACTTCTGCGTCAAGACCATTAGAGAGCGTCTCGGCGCGATTCCATTGGTGTTGCAGGTACCCATCGGTGCCGAAGGCGATTTCATCGGCGTGGTCGACCTCGTCGAGATGAACGCGAAGGTCTGGCGCGGCGAAACCCAGGTGGGCGAGGACTACGTGGTCGAGGAGATCCCGGCCGACCTCGCGGCCACGGTCGAAGAGGCACGCGAAGCGTTGCTGGAGGCGCTCGCCGACGCCGACGACGACATCGCACACGCCTATCTCGAAGGCGAAGACATCAGCGTCGCCGACCTCAAGGCCGGCATCCGTCGGGCAACCCTCGCGGCTGCCCTAAACCCGGTGATTTGCGGCACGGCGTTCAAGAACAAGGGCGTGCAGCCCCTGCTTGACGCCGTCGTCGATTACCTGCCGAGCCCGATTGACGTCGGCGCGGTCAAAGGCCACAGCGCCAAGGATGAGTCCGTCGAAGACAGCCGCGAGCCCAGCGAGAGTGAGCCGTTCGCCGGCCTCGCGTTCAAGATCGCGACCGACCCGCACCTCGGCAAACTGACGTTCGTCCGCGTCTACTCCGGACGCCTTGAGGCCGGAACGATGGTGCTCAACGTCACCAAGGGCCGCAAGGAGCGGATCGGCAAGGTCTACCAGATGCACGCGAACAAGCGTGAGGAGATCGCTTCTGTCGGTGCCGGACAGATTGTCGCCGTGATGGGCCTCAAGGACACCACGACCGGCGAGACGCTGGCCGACGAGAAGAACCCGATCGTCCTGGAGTCGATGACGTTCCCCGATCCGGTCCTCCAGGTCGCGATCGAGCCCAAGACGAAGAGCGACCAGGAAAAGCTCGGCATCGCCATCCAGAAGTTGGCCGAAGAAGACCCGACCTTCCAGGTACACACGGACGAAGAGACCGGTCAGACCATCATCGCCGGCATGGGCGAGCTGCACCTCGACATCCTCGTCGACCGCATGAAGCGGGAGTTCAAGGTCGAGGCCAACGTCGGCAAGCCGCAGGTCGCCTACCGCGAGACCATCAAGCGTGCCGTCGAGCATCACAGCTACACGCACAAGAAGCAGACCGGTGGCTCGGGCCAGTTCGCCAAGGTGATCATCGGTGTCGCACCCACCGGCGTGCAGTTCGGCGGCGAGGGCGGCTATGAGTTCGTCAACGAGGTCACCGGTGGTCGCGTCCCACGCGAGTACATCCCGTCGGTCGACGCCGGCGCGCAGGAGGCCATGGAGTTCGGCGTCCTTGCCGGCTATCCGATGGTCGACGTAAGGGTCACGCTCGAAGACGGTGCGTACCACGAGGTCGACTCCTCAGAACTCGCGTTCAAGCTGGCCGGCTCGATGGCCTTCAAGGAGGCCGCCCGCAAGGCCGAGCCCACCCTGCTTGAGCCGATGTTCGCGGTCGAGGTCACGACGCCCGAGGACTACATGGGCGACGTCATCGGCGATCTCAACTCCCGTCGTGGCCAAGTGCAGGCGATGGACGAGGGTCACGGCGGCGCCAAGCTGATCAAGGCGCTGGTCCCGTTGTCCGAGATGTTTGGGTACGTCGGCGACCTGAGGTCCAAGACCTCGGGCCGTGCGTCGTACTCGATGCAGTTCGACTCTTACGCCGAGGTCCCGAAGGCCGTGGCCGAGGAGATCATCAAGAAGGCCCGGGGCGAGTAGTCGCGAGCGCCCTCGGTAAGGTTGCCTGAGGTCTCCCGCGGACCATACGGCGTCAATCCGTAGTAAAACCAAGAAGAATCAATCCAGGAGAAACCTGAAATGGCTAAGGCGAAGTTCGAGCGGACCAAGCCGCACATGAACATCGGCACCATCGGACACATCGACCACGGCAAGACGACGCTGACCGCGGCGATCACCAAGGTGCTTCACGACAAATGGCCCAACCTCAACGAGGACTACGCGTTCGACCAGATCGACAAGGCGCCTGAAGAGAAGCAGCGCGGCATCACGATCTCGATCGCACACGTCGAGTACCAGACGGAGAACCGTCACTATGCTCACGTCGACTGCCCGGGTCACGCCGACTACGTCAAGAACATGATCACCGGCGCCGCGCAGATGGACGGTGCAATCCTCGTGGTTGCCGCCACTGACGGACCGATGCCGCAGACGCGGGAGCATGTGCTGCTCGCCCGCCAGGTTGGTGTGCCGGCGATTGTTGTCGCCCTCAACAAGTGCGACATGGTCGACGACGAGGAGATCCTGGAGCTCGTCGAGCTTGAGATCCGCGAGCTGCTCACCGATCAGGAGTTCGACGGCGACAATGCTCCGATCGTCCGCACCGCCGCTCAGCCAGCCCTACAGGGCGACGCGCAGTGGGGCGAGACCGTCGTTGAGTTGCTCAACCAGGTCGACGAGTACATCCCGCTGCCCGAGCGCGACACCGACAAGCCGTTCCTGATGGCCATTGAGGACGTCTTCACGATCACCGGTCGTGGCACCGTCGTCACGGGCAAGATCGAGCGCGGCATCATCAAGGTGAACGACACCGTCGACATCGTCGGCATACACCCCGACAAGCAGACCACCACGGTCACCGGCATCGAGATGTTCCGCAAGTTCCTCGACGAGGGCCAGGCCGGCGAGAATGTCGGCCTCCTGCTTCGTGGCACGAAGCGCGAAGACGTCGAGCGTGGCCAGGTCGTCATCGCACCGGGCACCACGACTCCACACACGGAGTTCGAGGGTCAGGTCTACGTCCTGTCCAAGGAAGAGGGCGGCCGTCACACGCCGTTCTTCAACAACTACCGCCCACAGTTCTACGTCCGTACCACCGACGTAACTGGCGTCGTCACGCTGCCGGAAGGCACCGAGATGGTCATGCCGGGCGACAACACCGAGATCAGCGTCACCCTCATCCAGCCCATCGCGCTGGAAGAGGGCCAGCGGTTCGCCATCCGTGAGGGTGGTCGCACCGTCGGCGCCGGTCGTGTGACCAAGATCGTGAAGTAACTCTCCACGACTTTTCGGAACCCCCGGGCAGCCCCAAGTTTCTTGGGATCCGGGGGTTCCGTCATGTCAGTGGGTGTGTTGGATACCCAGTTCGTGCATTCGCTCGTGCTCTTCGCGGAGTCGCATCCGTTCGGCGATCCTGGCCTGCACCTCTGGTCGACGCAGCGGGGGGAGATTCTTCGGTGGCTGGCGTCGGGCGGGGAGGTCTGCGAGCAGCCGGGTGATGATCGTGGCGATCTCCGCCGTCGCCTGTTCGGCCGGCATGCGTGACGGCGGAGCGGCGGTTGGCGCCACTCCGGTGACCTTGCGGACGAACTGGGCAGCGGCGGCCTGGATCTCTTCGTCGGTTGCCGGAGGTTCGAGACCGCGGAGCGTGGTGATGTTGCGACACATGCGTCGACCGTACGCCGAGTGTGGCCTACCGTTTGCGGCATGGGCCATGACCACGACCACGGCGACCTGGGTCGGGCCGATCAGCGTGGCCGACTGGTCCTCGTCCTTGCGTTGTCGTCGCTGGTTTTCCTCGCTGAGGGCGTGGCCGCATGGCTGACCGGCAGCCTGGCGCTCGCTGCCGATGCCGGACACGTCCTCGGTGACATGGCGGGTCTCGTGCTGGCGGTGGCGGCGATGGCTGTGGCCGGCGTCGAAAGCCGGCCGGGCTCGCGACGGTCGTTCGGTTGGCATCGGATCGAGATCCTGGCGGCCGGCGCGAACGGCTTCTTGCTGTTGGCTCTGGCCGGCTGGATTCTCTGGTCTGCCGTTGGGCGCCTGCGCGAACCAGCGAGTATCGACGCGCCTTGGGTCCTCGCAGCGTCGGCGCTCGGACTGGTGGTCAACCTCGTCGCGCTGCTGCTCCTGCGCCGTGGATCTTCGCAGAGCCTGAACGTCCGTGGCGCATACCTCGAAGTCATGGGTGATGCCTTCGGTTCGCTGGCCGTCATCGTTTCGGCAGCGATCGTGCTCCTCACTGGCTGGAGTCGCGCAGACACCGTCGCCTCTCTGCTGATCGCGGTGTTCATCGTGCCCCGAGCGCTCGCCCTGATCCGCGACGTCGCAGACGTCCTGCTGGAAGCGGCTCCGCGCGACGTCGATCTGGCGGATCTGCGTGATCACATCCTGCGGACCGAAGGCGTCGTAGATGTCCACGACCTGCACGTCTGGACGATCACGTCGGGCATGCCGTGCATGAGCGCCCACGTGGTCGTGGACGACTCGGTGAGTGCCATGGGCGACTCCGACGCAGTCCTCGAGCGGTTGCGAGCGTGCCTGTCGGCGCACTTCGACGTCGAACACTCGACGTTCCAGATCGAAACCTCAGGCCACGTCGACCGCGAGCCGCACATCCACCATTAGGCCGGCGCTACTTCTTTGCCGTCGACTTCTTGGGCTTGGGAGCAGCGGCACTGGCGACCTTCGCAGCCGCTTTGGCCGTGGCCGCGCCGGCGGCGATGGGGTTCGTGGCCTTGGGAGGCGACTTGCGTGTCTTCTCCGGCTCGGACACGACCGCCACCGGTATGGCCGACTTCGTCCCGGCAGACACCCGTGCGATGCCCTTGAGGATCAACTGCGCGCCAGGGACGCCACCGACGCCGTCGAGCGTCGTGTTGACGAGCCCAACCAGGCGTTCGACTGCTTCGCGCGCCGCCCGGACGTCCTCCTGAGTCTCGGAGACGGTGGACAAGAGCTGCTTGACGTCATCGAGCAGTCCAGCGTCGATGGCGGTGGCCAAAGCCTGAATGACCGGACGGGCGGTCCGCATGGTCAAGATCGTCTCTTCGAGGAGCTCCTCGGACTTGAGAGCCATGCGTGCCGAGGTGGCGACGGAGTTGGCGGCGAGCGACACCGAACCGCTGATCAGGCTGTTCACTTTGGGGAGGGGCGACTGGACCATTCGGCGAGTTTACCGAGGCCAGGTCTCATAAAGTCGTCGGCATGACAGCGATTGCGATCATCGGCGGCACCGGTTACACCGGCGGCAACATTGCGCGTGAGGCGGTTGCGCGAGGACATCGGGTCACGTCGTTCAGTCGATCGGCGCCGTCCGACCCGATTGATGGCGTCGACTACGTCGTCGGGTCGGCGGAGGACTCCGCGGCCGCGATCGGCGAAGCCGACGTCGTCGTGGCGTCGACCGCCGCTCGCGGCGACATGGCTGACCGATTCGTTGCCTTCAACGCGCGGTTGGCGCAGGTGGCCGCGGATGCGGGGGTGCGTTTTGTCGTCGTCGGCGGCTTCATGTCCACCCGTCCTGCGCCCGGCGAACCGCGATTCATCGAGGGCGACGTCCCCGAGGAGTATCGCGAAGAGGCCGAGGCCGGTTTCGCGACGCTCGACATGCTGATGACGTCGGCGCCAGAAGACCTTGATTGGCTCTACGTCAGCCCGGGCGCTGAGTACGGACCATGGGCTGCGGGGGAGCGCATTGGCGAATACCGCAAGAGCGGTGATGTCGCGCTCTTCGACAGTGCCGGCAAGTCCACAATTGGCGGTGAAGATTTCGCGATCGCGGTCGTCGATGAGCTCGAATCGCCGACGATTCAGCGCGGACAGGTGCACTTCGCCTACTGACCTGCACCGATCGCCCGACCCGATTTGTCTTCACCCGACCGGCTCTGACACACTAGTGCGGTTGCTCCGGCTGGACCGCTGGGGTGCGACCCGATTGGACTCTCACGCCGATCACACAGGTGGCACCGAACCTGAGGTCTGACCTGGTCCGCAGTGTTCGGCCCTCGGGTTTGTCACCCACTGCGGATCCAACCACCTAACTTGAGATCGGTCTTGTGCGCGTCTTTCAGCCGCGACACGCCCGACCTCGGGGGTCGGCGAGGGGGAGTGGCTCAAGCAAGCCGTACCAGCGGCAAGACGTAAAGGACGACCGACGCCATGGCGGGACAAAAGATCCGTATCCGGCTCAAGGCCTACGACCACGAGGTCATCGACTCCTCGGCGCGCAAGATCGTCGACACGGTGACCCGTACGGGCGCCAAGGTCGCCGGACCCGTGCCGTTGCCGACGGAGAAGAACGTGTTCTGCGTGATCCGCTCTCCGCACAAGTACAAAGACAGCCGCGAGCACTTCGAGATGCGCACGCACAAGCGGCTCATCGACATCCTCGACCCGACGCCAAAGACCGTCGATTCGCTCATGCGTCTCGACCTTCCGGCCGGCGTCGACATCGAGATCAAGCTCTGAGAGGAGACGCGCCATGACAAGAACACAGAACGTGCCCACGAATGTGCCCAAGAATGTGCACGGCCTCCTCGGGCGCAAGCTCGGCATGACCCAGATGTGGGACGCCGACAACCAGGTCGTCCCGATCACGGTGGTCGCCGCCGACACCAACGTCGTGACTCAGATCCGCAGTGTCGAGACCGACGGCTACAGCGCCGTCCAGCTTGGCTTCGGTGAAATCGACGGTCGCAAGGTCAACAAGCCGCAGGCTGGCCACTTCGCCAAGGCCGGCGTCACGCCCCGCCGCAACATGGTCGAGATTCGCACTGACGCCATCGAGGACTTCACTCTCGGCCAGGAGATCTCCCCAGAGATCTTCGCCGCCGGTGATCTCGTCGACGTAACCGCCACGAGCAAGGGCAAGGGCTTCGCGGGCGTCATGAAGCGGCACGGGTTCGCCGGAGTGGGGGCTTCGCACGGTGCGCACCGGAACCATCGCAAGCCCGGTTCCATCGGTGGCTGCGCCACTCCGGGTCGCGTGTTCAAAGGCCTGCGCATGGCCGGCCGGATGGGCGGCGACACCGTGACGGCCCAGAACCTGACTGTTCATGCGGTTGACGTCGACAAGGGCGTGATCCTGGTCAAGGGTGCGGTGCCCGGCGCCAAAGGCGCGCTCGTCGTCATCCGCTCTGCAAACAAGGCAACCAAGGGCGGTGCGTGACGTGGCTGCAACAAGCAAGGGGACCATTGACGTCGACCTGCCCGTCGACATCTTCGACACCCAGGTCAACATTCCATTGATCCATCAGGTCGTGGTCGCCCAATTGGCCGCGGCCCGCCAAGGCTCTGCGTCCACCAAGACGCGCGCGGAGGTTGCCGGCGGCGGACGCAAGCCGTACCGCCAGAAGGGCACCGGTCGCGCCCGCCAGGGTTCGATCCGCGCTCCTCAGTACACCGGTGGTGGCGTCGTGCATGGCCCGACGCCGCGCGACTACGACCAGCGGACGCCCAAGAAGGTCAAAGCCGCCGCCCTGCGCGGCGCACTGTCCGATCGGGCCCGCAACGGACGCCTGCACGTGGTCGAGTCGCTGGTCTCGGGTGATGCCCCCTCGACCAAGACGGCGCTGGCCACCCTGCGTGGCGTCACCGAGCGTCCCCGGGTGCTGGTGATCGTCGACCACGACGACGCCCTGACGGCCAAGAGCCTGCGCAACGTTGCCGATGTGGCGCTGCTGGCCTTCGATCAGCTCAACACGTACGACGTGCTCAAGAGCGACGACGTGGTCTTCACCAAGCCGGCCTTCGACGCTTTCGTGGCAGCCCGCTCGGCCGAGGGCACCAAGACGGTCAAGCTCAGCAAAGCTGTCGTTGACGACAAGAAGGGATCGAAGAAGTGACCGACGTACATCATCGCGACGTGCTGCTCGCGCCGGTCGTTTCCGAGAAGACCTACGCGTTGCTCGACGACAACAAGTACACGTTCCTGGTCCATCCAGACGCGAACAAGACCGAGATCAAGATCGCCGTGGAGAAGGTCTTCGGCGTCAACGTCACGGCCGTGAACACGATCAACCGCAAGGGCAAGGTGCGCCGCACGCGTAACGGCGTCAGCCGGCGCAAGGACACCAAGCGCGCGATCGTCAGCGTCGCCGCCGGCCAGAGCATCGACATCTTCTCGGCGCCCGGCGTCTGAGGGACGAGGACTGACTGAACATGGCTATCCGCAAGTACAAGCCGACCACGCCGGGCCGCCGCGGCTCGAGTGTCGCCGACTTTGCCGAGATCACCCGCACAACGCCGGAGAAGTCCCTCGTTGAGCCGCTGCCCAAGAAGGGCGGTCGCAACAACCAGGGACGTATCACCACGCGTCATCAAGGTGGCGGACACAAGCGCGCCTACCGCGTGATCGACTTCAAGCGTTATGACAAGGACGGCGTGCCGGCCAAGGTCGCTCATATCGAGTACGACCCCAACCGCACGGCTCGCATCGCTCTTCTGCACTACGCCGACGGCGAGAAGCGCTACATCATCGCGCCTGAGGGCGTCGTTCAGGGCCAGCCGATTGAAGCTGGTCCCAACGCCGACATCAAGCCCGGCAACAACCTGCCGCTGCGCAACATCCCGGTGGGCACGACGATCCACGCGATCGAGTTGCGCCCGGGTGGCGGGGCCAAGATGGGCCGCTCGGCCGGAGCCAAGGTGCAGCTCGTGGCCAAGGAAGGCTCGCGCGCGCAACTGCGTCTGCCGTCGGGCGAGATGCGTTACGTCGATGTCCGCTGCCGCGCCACGGTTGGCGAGGTGGGCAACTCCGAGCAGTCCAACATCAACTGGGGCAAGGCCGGTCGCAACCGCTGGAAGGGCAAGCGCCCGACCGTCCGCGGTGTCGCCATGAACCCGATCGACCACCCGCACGGCGGTGGCGAGGGCAAGACCTCGGGTGGACGCCACCCGGTTTCGCCTTGGGGCAAGCCTGAGGGCCGCACGCGCAAGCGCAAGGCCAGTGACCAGATGATTGTCCGTCGCCGCAAGACCGGAAAGCGTTGAGGTAGAAGCGAATGCCACGCAGTTTGAAGAAGGGCCCGTTCGTGGACGACCACCTGCTCAAGAAGGTGGATGCCCAAAACGAGGCCGGTAGCAAGACCGTGATCAAGACCTGGTCGCGGCGCTCAATGATCATTCCGTCGTTCATCGGCCACACCATCGCCGTCCACGACGGTCGCAAGCATGTGCCGGTGTTCATCACCGACGCGATGGTCGGTCACAAGCTCGGCGAGTTCGCTCCCACCCGCACGTTCCGCGGTCACGAGAAAGACGACCGGAAGGCGAAGCGTCGATGAGTGCAGCAACCCGTCAGACCGTCAGCGCCCGCCGTCAGCGGTTGCTCGGTGACGCACCCGGTGCCTTCGCCGTGGCGCAACACGTGCGCGTGACTCCCCAGAAGGCCCGCCGGGTCGGCGACCTCCTTCGTGGAGTGAGCGCATCCGAGGCGCTCGACATGCTCAAGTTCCAGCCGCAGGCGGTGGCCGAGAACTTCTACAAGCTGGTCGATTCCGCGGTCTCCAATGCCGAAAGCACTGAGGGCCTGAACGGCGAGACCCTTGTCATCAGCCAGGTGTACGTCGACGAAGGCCCGACGATGAAGCGTTGGCGTCCCCGCGCCAAGGGTTCAGCCAGCCGCATCCTGAAGCGCACGAGTCATCTCACCGTTGTCGTGACACCTGCCGACGAGGCTCCGCGGCCAGCGCCCGCGGCCGAAAAGAAGGCTGCGAAGAAGACGGCTGCGAAGAAGACGGCTGCCAAGAAGACGGCTGCCAAAAAGACACCCGCAAACAAGACGGCCACAAGCAAGAAGGCATCAGCCAAGAAGGCCCCCGCGAAGAAGACGGCGGCCAAGAAGACCACAGCCAAGAAGACCACGGCCAAGAAGGCCACCCCCAAGAAGTCCGAGAAGGAGAACTGACGTGGGACAGAAGATCAACCCGCACGGCTTCCGCCTCGGCATCTCCACCGATCACAAGAGCCGCTGGTACGCCGACAAGGCGTACAAGGAGTACGTCGGCGAAGACGTCAAGATCCGCAAGCTCCTGACCAAGGGCATGGACCGAGCCGGCATCAGCCGGGTCGAGATCGAGCGCACGCGCGATCGGGTTCGGGTCGACATCCACACCGCACGGCCGGGCATCGTCATCGGTCGTCGGGGCGCCGAAGCCGACCGTATCCGCGGCGACCTCGAGAATCTCACCGGCAAGCAGGTGCAACTCAACATCCTCGAGGTCAAGGCCCCCGAACTCGACGCACAACTCGTTGCCCAGGGTGTTGCCGAGCAGCTGTCTGGCCGCGTCCAGTTTCGTCGGGCCATGCGCAAAGCAATGCAGACCACCATGCGTTCGGGCGCCAAGGGAATCCGGATCCAGTGTTCGGGTCGTCTCGGCGGCGCTGAAATGAGCCGCTCGGAGTTCTACCGCGAGGGTCGGGTTCCACTGCACACGCTGCGTGCCGACGTCGACTACGGCTTCTACGAGGCCAAGACAACCTTCGGTCGCATCGGCGTGAAGGTCTGGATCTACAAGGGCGAGGTTGCCGGCACGCGCGCCGAGCGTGAGGCCGAGGCAGCCAAGCGCGCGGCTGCCCCCGGCACACGGCGCCCCACCCGTGGTCGTCGCCCGGGTCGCGACGATGCTCCCGCAGAAGCCGTTGCCACCAGCGCTGGGGCTGAAGGAGCTGGTGCCTGATGTTGATGCCACGACGGGTCAAGTACCGCAAGCAGCATCACCCGAAGCGCACTGGCGCCGCCAAGGGCGGCACGGAGCTCGCATTCGGCGACTTCGGCATCCAGGCTGTGGAGGGTCACTACGTGACCAACCGTCAGATCGAGTCCGCTCGTATCGCAATGACGCGTCACATCAAGCGTGGTGGCAAGGTCTGGATCAACGTCTACCCCGACCGTCCGCTCACCAAGAAGCCAGCCGAAACCCGGATGGGTTCGGGCAAGGGCTCGCCGGAATGGTGGGTGGCTAACGTCAAGCCGGGCCGCGTCATGTTCGAACTCTCGGGCGTCCCGGAAACGGTGGCCCGCGAGGCCATGCGTCGCGCGATCCACAAGCTGCCGATGAAGGCTCGCTTCATCACGCGAGAGACGAGTGAACTGGGATGACGAATTCACAGGCTGCAGAGTTGCGCGCGCTCACGGGTGAAGCGCTCGACGAGAAGCTGAAGGAAGCCAAGGAAGAGCTGTTCAACCTGCGCTTCCAGAACGCCACCGGTCAGCTGGACAACACTGCCCGGCTGCGAACCGTGCGCCGAGAGATCGCGCGCATCTACACCGTCCAGCGCGAGCGAGAGCTCGGCATCATCGAGGCGGTCGACGCATGAGCGAGAAGGAAACCACCGTGAACGAACGAGGATCACGCAAGGTTCGCGAGGGCCTGGTCGTCAGCGACAAGATGGACAAGACCGTTGTCGTCGACGTCGAGGAGCGCGTGAAGCACGCCCTCTACGGCAAGGTCCTGCGCCGCAACATCAAGCTCAAGGCCCACGACGAAGACAACAGCGCAGGCATCGGCGACCGGGTGCTCCTCGCGGAGACCCGTCCGCTGTCGGCCACGAAGCGTTGGCGCGTCGTGGAGATCCTCGAGAAGGCCAAGTAGGAGACAGGCGATGATTCAGCAGGAGTCGCGACTCAAGGTCGCCGACAACACCGGAGCCAAGGAGATCTTGTGCATCCGGGTGCTCGGTGGGTCCGGTCGCCGCTACGCCGGCATCGGCGACACCATCGTGGCCACCGTCAAGGACGCCATCCCGGGCGGCAACGTCAAGAAGGGCGAGGTCGTCAAGGCAGTCGTCGTGCGCACCGTCAAGGAACGCCGCCGGCCAGACGGTTCGTACATCAAGTTCGACGAGAACGCCGCCGTGCTCCTCAAGACCGACGGCGACCCGCGCGGCACGCGCATCTTCGGCCCGGTGGGTCGCGAACTGCGCGACAAGAAGTTCATGCGCATCATTTCGCTCGCACCGGAGGTGCTCTGACATGGCGAAGACGTCGAGAACGCCCATCAAGAAGGGCGACCAGGTCAAGGTCATTGCCGGAGCCGACAAGGGCGCCGAGGGCAAGGTCCTCGAAGTCCTGACCCCCAAGAAGGGCGGCGCCGATCGCGTGATCGTCGAGGGCGTCAACCGGGTCAAGCGGCACACCCGCGCTGGTCAGGATGGTCAGGGCAGTACCGGAGGCATCATCACCGTTGAGGCCCCGGTCCACGTCTCCAACGTGATGCTGGTGGTTGGCGAAGGATCCAAGAAGGCCACCACCCGCGTCGGATTCCGTCGCGAAGACGTCACCAAGACCCGCCCAGACGGTTCGACGTACGCCGCTCAGCGCAGCGTCCGCGTCGCCCGCAAATCGGGGAAGGACATCTGACATGACTGACACCACGGCACAAACCATGGGGACCCCCAGACTGAAGGACAAGTACCGCGACGACGTGGTGCCCGCGCTGCGTGAGCAGTTCGACTACGGCAACGTCATGCAGGTGCCCGGTCTGACCAAGATCGTGGTCAACATGGGCGTCGGCGAGGCGGCCCGCGATGGCAAATTGATCGAGGGCGCCGTCAGCGACCTCACGCTCATCACCGGCCAGAAACCGCAGGTCACCAAGGCCCGCAAGTCGATCGCGCAGTTTAAGCTGCGCGAGGGCATGCCCATCGGTGCGCATGTGACGCTGCGCGGCGACCGCATGTGGGAATTCCTCGACCGCCTGCTGTCACTCGCTCTCCCGCGCATCCGCGACTTCCGAGGCCTGTCGCCGAGGCAGTTCGACGGTCGGGGCAACTACACGTTTGGATTGACCGAGCAGGTCATGTTCCACGAGATCATCCAAGACAACATCGACCGCTCCCGCGGCATGGACATCACCGTCGTCACCACGGCGGCCAACGACGACGAGGGTCGCGCGCTCCTGAAGGCGCTCGGCTTCCCCTTCGCTGAGCGCTGAGCCCAGCCCACGACGAACACAGTAGGAGAACAGACATGGCGAAGACCGGCCTGAAGATCAAGGCGGCGCGAAAGCCCAAGTTCGCGGTCCGCGGCTACACCCGCTGCCAGCGGTGCGGCCGTCCGCGCTCGGTCTACAAGAAGTTCGGCCTGTGCCGCATCTGCCTGCGGGAGATGGCGCACCGCGGCGAACTACCGGGAATTACCAAGAGCAGCTGGTAACTGACGATGACAGGTCCCTCAGCGAGGGAAACCACTTCGAGAAACGGAAACACACATGACGATGACTGACCCGATCGCGGATCTGCTGACGCGGATTCGCAACGGCAACCAGGCGTACCACGACTCGGTCACCGCCCCCTACAGCAAGTTGAAGGAGGGCGTCGTTGCCCTGCTCAAACAGGAGGGCTACATCACCGACTTCTCCGTCCAGGATCCGACCGAAGGTGAGGTCGGCAAGACGCTGACCGTCACGCTGAAGTACGGTCCGCACCGGGAGCGTTCGATCGCCGGCATCCGCCGCATCAGCAAGCCGGGTCTGCGCGTTTACGCGAAGTCCACCCAGTTGCCGAAGGTGCTCGGTGGCCTGGGCGTCGCGATCATCTCGACGAGCCAGGGTCTCCTGACCGACCGTCAGGCCAAGAGCAAGGGCGTAGGTGGGGAAGTCCTCGCCTACGTCTGGTGAGGGCGAACATGTCACGCATCGGCAAGATCCCCGTCTCCATACCAAGCGGCGTCGAGGTCACCATCGACGGCCAGACGGTCTTCGTGAAGGGCCCGAAAGGCGAGTTGTCGCACACCGTTGCCGAGCCGATCACCGTCCACAAGGACGACGACGGCGCCCTGGCCGTTGAGCGTCCTGACGACGAGCGGTCGAGCAAGAGCCTGCACGGCTTGAGCCGCACCCTCATCAACAACCTCGTCGTTGGCGTCACCGAGGGCTACGAGAAGAAGCTCGAGATCGTGGGCGTCGGCTACCGCGTTCAGTCAAAGGGCCCGACGCAACTTGAGTTCGCGCTTGGCTTCAGCCACCCGGTTGTCGTCAATGCTCCGGACGGAATCACCTTCCAGGTCGAGAAGCCGACGGCGTTCTCGGTGCACGGCATCGACAAGCAGAAGGTCGGCGAGGTCGCTGCCAACATCCGCAAGATCCGCAAGCCCGAGCCGTACAAGGGCAAGGGCGTCCGTTACGCCGGCGAGCGCGTGCTGCGCAAGGCCGGAAAGGCTGGTAAGTGATGGCCATCTCGATCAGGCACAGCAAGTCGACCGCTGGTCGCTCGGCGTCGCGGGAGCGTCGCCAACTGCGCGGTCGCAAGAAGATCGCGGGTTCGCCGGAGCGTCCCCGTCTGGTCGTGACGCGTTCGAGCAAGCACATCGTTGCTCAGGTCGTGAACGACCTCGAAGGACACACGCTGGTCTCGGCGTCGACGCTCGAAGCCGATCTGCGGTCGGCAGATGGCGACAAGACGGCCAAGGCCCACAAGGTGGGCGAACTGGTGGCCGAGCGCGCGAAGGCCGCCGGCATCCAGACTGTCGTGTTCGACCGCGCCGGCAACCGCTATGCCGGACGCGTCGCGGCTCTTGCCGACGGCGCCCGCGAAGGAGGACTGGAGTTCTGATGGCCACCCAGGCACCAACACAGCAGCAGGGTCCCGGCGACCGTCCCAACGGTGATCGCCGCGACCGTCCCAGTGGCGATCGCCGCGACCGCCGTGGTGGCCGTGGCGGCGATCGGGGCGACCGCTCGAACTACATCGAGAAGGTCGTCACGATCAACCGCGTCGCCAAGGTCGTCAAGGGCGGACGCCGGTTCAGCTTCACCGCCCTTGTGATCGTCGGCGACGGCGACGGACAGGTCGGCGTCGGCTATGGCAAGGCCAAGGAAGTCCCCACTGCCATCGCCAAGGGCGTGGAGGAGGCGAAGAAGAACTTCTTCCGCGTCCCGCGCATCGGTGGCACGATCCCGCACCCGATCCAGGGCGAGAAGGCCGCTGGCGTGGTCTTCCTGCGCCCGGCTTCGCCCGGTACCGGTGTGATCGCCGGTGGCCCGGTGCGCGCCGTGCTCGAAGCTGCGGGTGTTCACGACGTCTTGAGCAAGTCGCTCGGATCGTCCAACGCGATCAACATCGTCCACGCGACCGTAGAGGCGTTGAGGACTCTCGAATCGCCGGAGGCTGTTGCGCGTCGCCGCGGGCTGAACGTCCAGGACGTTGCCCCGGCTGCACTGCTCAAGGCCGAGGCCGAAGCTGCCGAAGAAGCCAAGGCGGCTGCGGCAGCTTCTCCTGAGACTGGCAGTGCCCAACTTGCGGGTGACGCCGCGGGGGTCGGTGCGTGATGGCGGACATCAAGATCACCCAGATTCGTTCAGAGATCGGTGGCACGAAGGTCCAGCGCGACACTCTTCGCTCGCTCGGGCTGAAACGCATCGGCCATTCGGTCGTCAAAGAAGATCGTCCCGAGATCGTGGGCATGGCCAAGGCCATCCCACACCTCGTGAAGGTCGAGGAGGTCTAACCATGGCACCGCTCAAACTCCATCATCTGCGTCCGGCGCCGGGGGCCAAGAAGGCCAAGACCCGCGTCGGCCGTGGCGAAGGGTCCAAGGGAAAGACCGCGGGCCGCGGCACGAAGGGCACCAAGGCGCGCAACACCGTTTCCGCCGGTTTCGAGGGTGGCCAGATCCCGATCCACATGCGCCTGCCCAAGCTGAAGGGGTTCAAGAACCCGTTCCGCGAGGAGTATCAAGTCGTCAACGTCGACAAGCTCGGCACCCTCTTTCCCGACGGCGGTGCCGTCGATGTCGATGCGCTGGTTGCCAAGGGCGCGGTGCGCAAGGGCGAGTTGGTCAAGGTGCTCGGCACCGGCGACATCTCGGTAGCCGTTCAGGTGACCGCGAACAAGTTCTCGGCCTCGGCCAAGGAAAAGATCGAAGCGGCCGGCGGTTCGGTTACCGAGGTCTGATCGCGGGGTCTCGATACACCGCCTTCGGCGGCACTCGACCACCTTTCGGTTATTCGTTGACTGCGTCGCGGAGGTCGGTCGGCTGGTCTTCCAGCGATCGGACGAAGAGCGCGACTTCGTCGACGGCTCGTTGCGCCTCGGGCAGCCAGCTCGCCGCCTGGAAGACGTGGACCTGACGGCTCCACACCTGGAATTCGCACGGGACGCCCGCGGCGACCAGGCGGTTGGCCATGATTTCGGCGTCTGCCATCAGGATCTCGCGTGAACCGATCTGGATGAGTGCGGGCGGCAACCCCTCGACATGCATGTTCACCGGGCATGGCCGATCGGGCGTGCCATCGCGGCGCTCGCTGCGCTGGGCGATCGTCGAGAACCGCTCGAGTGCCGACAACGGGAAGACGTCGCAGCGGTGTGCATTGCGATGGGCGGCCTTCGTGTGCGAATCGAGATCGAGCAGCGGCGAGATCGCAACCACGCCGGCCGGGCTGCCCCATCCGGCATCGATGACCTCGCGCGCGATGCCGAACGCCAGATAACCGCCGGCAGAGTCGCCGGCAATCGTGATCCGGTCGGCGCTGTAGCCCTGGTCGAGCAGCCAGCGGAAGGCTTCGACGCCGTCGACGACCGAGTCAGTGATCGAGGCGTTGGGCATCTGGCGATACGCCAGGTTGAGAACGGGCTGACCAGCGGCAGCCGAAATGCGCGACACCAATCGTCTGTGGGTGTTGAGACCGCACGTCAGGAACGCACCGCCGTGGAGGTACAGGATGACGTGATCGCCGGTCAGGGCGCTGCCTTCACGGACGCCTTCTCCGGTGACCCACTCGGCCTCGGCCGCACTGATGCTGACGCGGCGCCACCGGGTTCCCTCCGGAGGCGGAAGAACCTTCGCAATCCAGTCGATGAGATTCGGCGGATAGAGGTCGAAGGGGAGTCGTGACCACAGCGCGAGCGTCGGCCGGACCGTGTGCCGGAGCGCCGAAGCGAGAAGGCGGGACTGGACGCTCGAACTGCGGAAGTATCGCGGTTCGACAGCCACCGTCAGGCGTGTGGTCATCAAACCTCCTTGGTGGAGGGAATCTCATTCCTCTGCGAGTAACGAGAGCGTGACCAAATGGATACGCGACCGTTAGCGTATAGCGCTGATCTGCAGAAATGTGGGAGGTTTGCACAAATGTCATACATGCCTCCGACCGACGCCATGTTCCTCTGGGCAGAGTCGCGCGAGCACCCGATGCACGTTGGCGGGCTGCAGCTCCTCATCCCGCCAGAGGACATCGGCCCGGATTACATCACCGAGATGGTCGACAGTTGGCGCGAGATCGACTACGTCAATCCGCTGTATCGCAAGCGGCCGGCCGAGCCGGTCGGGACGCTGGGTAACACGTGGTGGTCCTACGACGACGGCATCGATTTCGATTACCACGTTCGCCACTCGGCCCTTCCGCAACCGCGCCGGGTCCGCGAGCTCCTCGCACTGACGTCCCGATGGCACGGTGCGCTGCTCGACCGGCATCGCCCGCTGTGGGAGATGCACGTCGTCGAAGGCCTCGCCGACGGCCGTTTGGCGCTGTATTCCAAGATCCATCACTCGATGGTCGACGGCGTCAGCGCTCTGAGGATCACGCAACGGTCGTTGTCGGAAGACCCCGACAATCGCGAATGCCTGCCACCGTGGTCCATGCCGCCACCGAAGAAGTCAAGCGAACTGGCCACGGTCGCGAAGGATCGAAACCCGTTCGGACTGGTCAAGGCGGTCGGGGCGGCAACCGGAGATGCGTTGAGTCTCATCCCCGGTGGCCTTCGTGTGGCTTCGCAGATCGTGCGGGACGCCGACCTCCATCTGCCGAGCGCCCCGCGGACGATCCTGAATGGACGGGTGGGAGGTGCGCGCCGTTTTGCCGCCCAGACGTGGGAGCTTGAGCGGATCACGCGGGTGGCCAAGTCGTCCGGTACGACCATCAACGACGTCGTCCTCGCGATGGTGTCCGGAGCCTTGCGCGACTACCTGCTTGAAATGGGAGCCCTTCCCGACGAACCGATGTCGGCGATGGTCCCGGTGTCATTGGCGCTGCGAGCTGGCGGCGACGACACCGGCGCCGGCGGCAACGCCGTGGGTGCGATCATCGTCAACCTCGCCACC
>Ga0081455_10001193_pt1 | contig 32561 bp, 26 predicted proteins | sample TabmetS3T2R1_FD_70207 | JGI IMG/M metagenome (GOLD analysis project Ga0081455, IMG submission 70207) | Tabebuia heterophylla rhizosphere microbial communities from the University of Puerto Rico - S3T2R1 | ecosystem: Host-associated > Plants > Roots > Rhizosphere ...
TCCACCCGGCCACGCCGCCGCCGATCCTGGCGGCCCTGCGTGGCCTGCTCGGCGACGACCTCCAGGTGCGGCCCCGCCACGGGCGCATCCGGCTGCTCGGCCGCTGGGTCGCGTTCCCGCTGCGGACCGGCGACCTGGTGCGTCGCACACCGCCGGCCTTTGCCGCCAGGGCGGCGGCCGACGCACTCAGTGGACCGCTGCGCAGACCCCGTGCCGACACGTTCGCCGAGGTGGTGCGGGCGGGCCTCGGGCCCGCCGTCCTGGACGCCTTCTACGCCCCCTATGCCCGCAAGCTGTGGGACGCGCCGCCGGCGGAGCTGGCGGGCGAGCTGGCGCGCCGGAGGGTGAGCGCATCGTCTCCGGCCGACGTCGTCCGCCGGCTGGCCCGCGGGTCCCGTCCCGCCGGGCGGACATTCCTGTACCCACGCCGCGGGTTCGGTGCGATCCCGGACGCGCTCGCTGCGGCGGCCTGCGGCGCGGGAGCCACGGTCCGCCTCGGGTGTGGCGTCGAGGCCCTGTGCCGGCGCCCGGGCGGCCGCTGGCGCCTCGCCCTCGGTGATGGCTCCATGCTGGACGCCGACCACGTGTGGTCGACCGTCCCGCTGGCGGCGCTGGCCCGCATGGCCGACCCGCCGCCGCCCCGGCCGGCGCTCGAGGCGGCGGCCGGCCTGCGGCACCGGGGCATGGTGCTGCTCTATCTCGTGCTCGACCGCTCGCAGTGGACGGAGTACGACGCCCATTACTTCCCGGGACCCGAGGTGTTCGCCTCGCGCCTCTCGGAGCCCCGCAACTACCGCGACAACCCGGACGATCCCGCCGGTCGCACCGTGCTGTGCGCGGAGATCCCTTGCTGGCCGGGAGACGACGTCTGGCGGTCCGCAGACGCGGAGCTCGCCGCGCGGCTCGGCCAGGAGCTGCTGGCGGCCGGGCTCCCCGATGCCCGACCGGTCGAGGTGGCGAGCCGCCGCCTCCCGCACGTCTATCCCGTCTATCGCCCCGGCTTCGCCGACGATCTCGCGGCGCTGGAACGCTGGGCCGCCGCCGGCGGCGTGGTCACCTTCGGCCGCCAGGGCCTGTTCACCCCGGACAACACCCACCACGCCCTGGCCATGGGCTGGGCGGCTGCCGACGCGCTGCGCCCCGACGGCACGTTCGACTGGGCGGCCTGGCGGGCGGCCCGCGACGGCTTCCGCTCGTTCGTCGTCGAGGACTGATCCCGGATGCGCGGCCGCCGCGTCACATGCGAGTCATGCGAGCAGGCCGGCGATGTCATGGGCGCGGCTGTGGCCGCGGATTGCGTTGGCCGCTTGGAGCCCGGAGACCACGGCCGCTTCGATGCAGCCGGCGTTGATGCCCGAGTCCGTCCAGTCTCCGGCCAGGAAGAGGTTGTCGAAGCCGCTCTCGTCGGGCCGGAGCCGGTACTTTGCCGTGCCCGGCTGCGACTGCACGTAGCGGTCCGAGGGGTCGACATTCGCGCTGACGTGCTGCGAGGCCAGGGCATCGGCGCCGGTCGCGCCGTTCCTTCCGCACAGCAGCTCCCAGCGGAAGCGCCCATCGGCGAACGCGCCCGGGAACAGCTGGTGCCCACGCCCTTCGACGAACGAGGCAGCGAGGTCGCGGACCCGCCCGCGCTCGTGCTCGACATAGGCGGCGCCTTCGCCGTCCGGAGGCGAGGGCTCGTGGGTGTCACAGAAGTAGATGACGCTGCGCGGTCGATCCCCGGTCGGCCAGTCCTCGGCTGCGAGCACGTGCGACATCGAAGCGCTCGTGTCGAACGGGCCGGCTTGTCCGGTGATGGTCGATCCCGGCACCGGCCATCCGAGCTCGTCCTCCCCCTCGGCGAACCAGAGCTGGAACGCGCGCGTGGCAACCGTGGCGACGTTGCCGACCATCGCGCGCCACTCCGGCCGGTCGGCCACGAGCTCGCGGCACACCGTGTCAGCCGCACCAACGGGTATTGCCAGCACCACCACGTCGAAGTCGGCGCCGCGCTCTAGCACCCGGCGCTCCCGATCGGGCCAGTCGCACCAGTGGGACTCGAGGGGCTCGCGGGCGGCATCGGCGTCGCCGGGGTGGAGCTGGCCGGTCAGCGGCTGCGCCGGGAAGCAGCGAAGCCCCCGCACGTGCACGAGCGGTTCGTAGCGCTCGACCCCGGGCGCCAGGCGCACCTGCCGGCCGACGGACACGGCGTCGACACGGGTTCGGTCCGCCGACAGATGGAGCGCGTCAACGCGATGGAAGAACTCGACGTCGACGCCCCGCCGGCGCAGCGCCTCGTACAACGGGGCGAACACGACGTCGCCCATGCCGGCGGCCATCTTCCAGAAGATGGCGCCGCGGTATTCGAACAGCATCTTGGACGCGAGCACCAGCCCGGTGGCGGCGCCGAAGCCGTCGGCGAACACGAGATCGTAGATCCCGCGGACGAACGGGCCGTCGACGATGTCGGGGGCGGCCCCGTGGCGACTGATCCAGTCGCGGAAGTCCTCCTCGTCGAGCTGCTCGAAGCGCTGGGCCTCGCGCAGTACCCGGTCGGCAGCCAGCCCGCGCAGCACCGCGAGTGTGAGGCCGACTTGCTGCCAGGTGCGCTTCAGGTCGGGCTCGGCTTCGACCGTGGCCGCCAATCGGTCGCGCAGGTCGTCGAGTGCCGTGACGAGCTCGTCGTCCTGCCGGCCACCGCCGACGCTCAGGACGCTCGCCGCCAGCTCACGGATCACGCGCGTCGTCTCGAGAAGGACGCCCGGCACCACTAGCCGCACGGCGGTCGGGGGCGTGACCCCCCGGCCGGCGAGGGACTCGACGAAGTCGACGATCAGACGGAGTCCGCGGCCGAGGTAGTCGGCGGGTGTAGTCGTCGCGGGGACGGCGTCCGGCCGCCCGGGCTCCAGGTCGTTGGGGGAGAAGTGCGCGAGCCAGTGGTGCCAGCCCTCGTGATCCAGGCCCGCCAGGCCGATGTCAGATGCCGGACGGAACGCGTCGCGCCAGGTGCGGATCGGCGCGCCGGGGTCGGTCGTCGGGCGGTCGAGCTCGTCGTAGCACTCGCGCACGAGGCGGAAGGCGTTCTCGTACCACCCCAACCACACGTGCAGGCCGTGCTCCTCGATGCGCCCGTGTCGGCCGCGACTGCTCGCGCCCTTCCCGCCCAGCCGCCAACCGCGCTGGTAGACGGTGATCGACCGGAATTGGTCGCGCCAGCCCGGGCCGCTCAGGCGCCACGCGGCTGCGAGGCCGCCCATCCCGCCGCCGAGGATCGCGACTCGGGGCGCGTTCCGGCTCACACCGGCGCGGCCGCAAGGGCGCGGGCGGCCACGAGCTCGGGGTAGTTGGCCCCCGACGCGCAGCGGGCAAGGGCCTCGGAGAGCAGACTCGCGGTCGACGGGTCGATCCGCCGCAGGTCGCACGCGATGCGCACCTCGAACGCGACCGCGCCCTGGCTCCGGGCCAGCACGAGCGCCTCGTGTAGCTCCGAGCGGGTGTCCCCATCTGTGAGCGGCGCGCGGAGCCGCAGCAGCTCGGCGTCGTAGAAGTGCATCCCGGTGTCAGCGGCGAACTGCAGCGCCTCGTCGAACTGTGCGAGCGCTGCGGCAGCGTCGCCCGCGGCGGCACGGGTGCGTCCCGTCATGGCCATGTGCGACGGCAGGAAAAGGCCCAGGTCGAGGGCCCGCCACATCGAGCAGAACTGCTCGAGCGTGCCAGCGTGGGCAGTGAGGGCTGCGCGGTCATCCGGCTGTGCCCCGATGGCCTCCGCCGCACGCACCTCTGCTTGCTGCGTTGCGGCCACCAAGGCCCAGATCTCGAACCCGTGGCGGTCGGCCAGCGCCGCGAGTCGGTCGACGGCGCGCGCCGCTCCTGCCAGGTCAGCCTCCTCGAGCCGTAGCCAGGTGTCGTAGGACAGGGCATTTGCTGCGCTGTACGCGCCTTGGGGGAACTCGAGGGCCTCTGCGATCACATGGGCCCGCTCGAGGTGCCGAGGCGAACCGCCTGCGCCCACCATGAAAGTGGCGAGCGCGAGCAGGGTCTCGGTGGACGCGTGGGCGTCGGTTGGTTGGTACCAGGCGGCGGCGTCGTCCGGCCGGCGACCCCGGGCGACGAACGCCGCGGCCGACGACCGGAGGCCCGACCGAGCCTCGCCGAAGTCGCCCGCGAACCACCGGACGGCGCTCCACGCCGCATCGATGTCCGGACCGTAGAACTCGCGCTCGCCCGTCAGCGCCGAGCGCAGCATCTCGTCGATCTGGTCGGCCCGAGCGAGCTCGCCGCGAATCATGTAATGCGCCCACAGCGCGTAGAGCGTGCCGAACAGCTCGTCGCTGGCGGTGTCCGGCCGCGTGATCTCGAGGCAGCGCTCGTAATCGCGCACGGCGTCGGGCGATCCGGCGCCCTCGGCGGATACGGCGAGAAAGCCGCGGCGCAAGCGGAGCGCCACCTCGCGGCTCCGACGGGCGGCGCTGTCGGGCAGCGTCGCGACGAGCTCGATTGCCCTGGCAAGGAACCCGCGAGCCTCGGGCAGCACGCCGAGCCGCCGGACCCGGTCGGCCGCGCGCTCGTACGCATCGACCGCGTCCGCCACCCGACCGGCCGCGTCGTAGTGGCCGGCCACGGCGTGCCAGTCGACCATCTCGGTCCCACGTGCCTCCGCCGCCAGGGCGTCCGCGACCCGACCGTGCAGCTCGCGCCGCCGCGTCATCGGCTGGAGCCCGTACGCGACCTCGCGCAGGAGCTCGTGGTGGAACCTGTAGCGGTACTCTCCCTCGGTCGCGCCTTCGACTGGGCCATCCGGGGCCGCGCGCTCGAGGATCAGATCGCCGAGCAGGGACGTCAGCGCATCGTCCAGCTCCGCCTCGGTCAGGTCGACGACGCGGCCGAGGATGCGGCGGTCCACCTCGCGTCCGATCGCCGCAGCGGCGCACGCCACCTGCACCCCGGCCGCCGAGCCGTGAAGCCGAGTGACGAGAGGTTCGTAGAGCACGTCCGGCACGCCTCCGGCGCGCGTCGGGTCGCGCAGGTCGATGATCCCCGGCTCGGGTACCGGCAGACCCGATGCTCGGACGAGCTCTTCGAGGTAGAGCGGGACGCCGTCGCTTCGTTCCACGAGCTCTGAGCGGCGCACCGGGTCGAGCTCGGGATCGAGAGCCACGACCAGGTCGTGCGACGCCTCTGCGTCCAGCGGGGCGAGAGGGACCGGCCCGAGCCGGCGCAGGGCCGGCGGTGCCGGGCCCCGCGATGTCGTGACGACCATCAGGTCGCCGGGCCCGGTCGCGAGCACGCGGGCCGTCACGTCGATCGTCGGCTCGTCGCACCAGTGGACATCGTCGACGACGAGCAACGCCGGGCCCGGGTCGAGGCACGCCAGCAGGTAGCGCGCTGCGGCGTCGGCGATCTCGTCGCGCAGCTTCCGGCCCTCGGCGGGTGCCGGCCGGTAGCCGGCTTCGGGCGGGAGATCGACCACTGGGGCGAGCAGCGGGACGAGCTCATCCGCCGGCAACCCGACGTGCGCGAGCTCGCGCCGGAGCCGGGACAGGCGCTCGACGGTCGCCGTGCCACGCCCGAATCCACAGCGGCTTTCCACGAGCGCACGCAGCGGATGGAAGCTGGCTTCGGCATGAATGGGCGAGCCGAGCAGCTGGAGGTGACGACCGCCCCCGGCCAGGACCTCGTCAACCAGGACCCCGACCAGGCGTGACTTGCCGACACCCGCCTCGCCCGAAAGGTGCAGGCCGCGCGGCCGATCGCCCACATCGCTCCGAACGTCGTCCCAGAGCGCCCGCAGCGCTGCGAGCTCGCCGATCCGGTTAACGATGGGCGCCTCCCAGCGGCGACCGCGGGCCGGCACCTCGGGCCGTGGCGCCACCACCCTGTGCGGGCGCAGCGGCGCCTCGACCCCCTTCACCTGCTGCGCTGGCTCGGTGACGATCTCGAAGAGCGACCCGACGATGCCGACCACGGCGTCGGAGACGACCACCGTCCCCGGCTGGGCCAGGCCGTGCAGGCGGGCGGCGACGTTGGCGGCCAGCCCGTAGATGTCGTCGTCCTCGGCGTCGAGGAACACGAGGCCCTTGTGCACGGCGACCCGCGCGTCGAGGCGCTCGCCGACGACCCGCTGCAGGTCGGCCGCCTGCGCCGTGAGCTCGGCGACGATGTCCAGGCCGGCGAGCACTGCGCGCGCCGCGTCGTTCTCGTGCGGGGTCGGCAGGCCGAACACCGCGAGCAGGCCGTCGCCGGCGACGTGGGAGATGTGGCCGCCGTAGCGCGTCTCGATGATGTCGCGGCAAAGCGCCTTGTAGCGGCGGATCACCCCCCGGTACAGCTCCGGCTCGTGGCGCGCCGACAACGCGGTGGAGCCCACCAGATCGGCGAACAGCAACGACGCACGTCGCAGCTCGCCGCCCGGCTCGCGGTCGCTGTCGGCCTCGGCGAGCAGGTCCGCTGCGTCGGAGTTGGCGGTGTCGGCCGCCAGCACGGCGCCCGCGAGCTCGTGCGCCTCGGCGCGATCGCCGCGGTTCATCGCTGCGACCGCCCGGTCGAGCAGCTCATCGATCGACCAGGCCCGGTCGCTCATGCGGGTCACGCGACCTGGATGCCCACCTGCTGGCGCCCGACCTCGCGGCCGGTCGTGGCGTCCCGCACGATCACCTCACCGAAGTACGGCAGGCCGCGTAGGTCGGTGGCATGCGCGACGAGCTGGAAACGACGCGCGCGGGGAGCGAGCTCGGCCGGGCAGAACTCGACGAGCGTCATCGAGAGGACGTGGCCGAAATCCGTCTGCATGTCGCCGGCGAGCTCCAGCGAGCGACGCCGCGTGGTCGGACCAGGCGCCGTGAGGACGTCCGACCGCACGAGGCGGTCGACGGCCGGGGGCGCGGTGATCTTCAGGGCGGCATCGAGGAACGTGCTCGCGAGCTGGGCCCAGCCGCGCGCCGCGAGCGCCACCGACTTGGCGGCGTCGCCGACGAGCGCGTCGATGTCGGCGCCGTAGGAGCCGTCGTCCACGCGGGACGCGACCGTCCGCGCGTGTCCGCCGGCGACGTCGGTCCAGTGGCGGGCGCGATCGACGAAGCCGTCGACGGCGGTGGCGAACGGCGAGCTCACGATCGGGCCGGCTTGGCGGGCGCCGCCTTCTTGGTCGAGCGGGTCGTGGCCCGCCGGGCGCCGGGCTCCGGCACGGGCGTGGTGGCGACGGTGGTCAGCAGGTTCGCAGTGGCGGTGAACAGCCGGGCCCAGTCGCGGACGCCCCGAGCGACCGCACCAGAGAGATCGGCGGCGAGGTCCTCCGCCGAGTATTTGCCCGCAAGCGCGCGTTCGAACGAGCTCTTGGTGGCGCTCGTCCACTCGTCGACCGACTGCGTGACGAGCTCGACGGCCCGCTGCACGGGGTCGACGGGAGGGGTCTTCCGGGTGCCGCGACCCGTTGTCGTACCTGGCATCACGCACCTTCCTTGACGGTGATCTGTTTCCCCAAACCCCCACTTGCCCCGACGATGAACGCGGCCCCGCGCTCGATGTAGCCCGCCGGAAGGGCGAGCCACGCGAGGGACCTGCCGCCCGGCAGGCTGGGGCCGAAGCTGATCCGCTTGGTGGCGGTGACCGCGAGGTGGTCGTGCTTGTCGCGGACGCGGATGGACCCCTGGTCGGTGCGCACCATGTCGTTGGCCGGCAGCGGTTGCTCCTTGCTCATGTCGTAGGCAAGGACGAGCTCCACCGGGTCGCCCTCGCGGTCCTCGAGCTGCCTGACCGGCGGGAAGTCCAGCCATACCCTGATCGCCAGCTCGGCGCCCCCGCATTCGCCCATGGCGACTTCCTCGAGGAACCGCTTCTGGACGTGGGGGTCGTTCGGCGGTGGATCGCTGGGCGTCATGCCGCACCAGCCGTCCACGTCCTTCCAGTTGGCGGGGTCGAGAAAGCCACGCCGGGCATCGTCGAGCGTCATGCCCCGCACCCGATGCCGCGTGGTAAGCGCTATCTCGGGCCTGTCGGGATTGACCAACTGGCCACGGAAGGGCGGCGGCTGGCTCAGTAGGAGGTCGCTGAAGACGTCCCGGCCGGCCACCCGGAGCGCGGCGAACGACGGGTCGTCCGGAGGCGGCTCGACCAGCAGACGCAGGCCCTGCTCCGGGTCGCCCCGAGCATCGTCGCCGTTCGCGGCGGCCAGGATCCCAGGCGCAGCAAGAGCACGCAGCATGACATCACGCTTGGCACCCTGAGGCCCGTAGGCGTCGGGGAAGGCCCGCGCGGCCGCCCCGAGCGCCGCGACCCGTCGCGGCAGGGCATGGACGTCGCCGGCCGGGAGGGCCAGGCGCTCGAGCGCCTCGTCGAGATCGGCGGCGCCCGCCGACCCCCCACCGGCATCGAGGAGCCGGTCGTACCAACCCACCGCGTCGGGATCGGCATATGGCGGTATCAGCTCGGCTATGCGGCCTCGTGCGACGTCGCGTGCGTCCCCATCGAGCCGCGTGACCTCACGGTCGATCGCCCCGAGAACCGCCATGACGTCAGCGGAATCGCTCATGCCCACCCACCCCCTGTCGTCGACAGTGGTGCCGCCTCCCGCAGGCTACAGCCCCTCAGGGGACTTGGACATCGACGTTCACCTGGCGGACCTGTCCGGTCGTCGCGTCGGTCACGTTGACCACGCCGAAGTACGTCGTGCCGCGGAGGCCCCGAGGCTGGACGACCAATTCGAACCCGTCGGCGCCCGCCGCCAGCGCCTGGGGGTCGAACCGCACGCACTCGAGCGGGGCCGGGGCGACATCGTCGTGGGCCAGGAGCGGCCCCGCGAGCGCCAGGGTGCACGGCCCCGTGGCGGCAGGTTCGAGCGCGAAGCGGTCGGACACGACCTCGTCGTCAGGGATGGACGGGCGGGCGACGCCCGCGACGAGGTCGGCGACGCGGATCCACGCCTGGGTGCTGCGCCCGACGGCCCCGACGACGTCCTCGGTGAAGTCGTCCGCGGTGTAGGCACCGGACGCGGCCCTGCTGATTGCGCTCTTGAGGGCGGTGGCGCACTCGTCGATCGACTGACCCACAGCCTCGACGCGTTCCTTCAGCGGGTCCGCCTCCCCCGGCGCGAGCGTGGCCTTTCCTGCCGCCGGCGCACATGCGACGTCCTGTGCCGCGCCCCCCGTCCCCGCCACGACGAACTCGGCCGCCAAGGCCCCATACCCCGCGCAGCAGGCGATGATCCTGAGGATGGTCACGTCGAGCCCGGCGCGGAAGCGCACGCGCTTCGTCGTCTTGACCCGGAGGTGCGTGCCCTCGTCGATCACCTTGAGCGAGCCCTCGTCGACGCTGACCGCGTCGTTGGCGGTGTGCACCGCGGCCGCGGCGCCTACGCCAGTCGGTGCACCGCCCCCCTGGTTCTTGCTCCTCCGGTAGGTGCGCACCAGGGACCCGGGACGCTGGATAAGCGGGGAGAAGTCGAGCCACACGGCCACCTTCAGGGCATCCGTGGGGCAGTCCAGCGCGACGATTTCGAGGTACCGCGCTGGCGCAGTGTGGTCGGGCGGGGGCGGCGGCTCGGCGATCATCCCGCACCACCCCGGGTAGCCCGCCCAGTTGGCCGGGTTGAGGAAGCTGGCCGCGGCGGCGACGTCGGCGAGGACCACGCCGGTGACGCACACATTGGTGACGAGCGCGAGCGCCCGCTCGGCCTGACCACCCGCTGCCACCTCGACCACGCCGGTCGTGCACGGGGCCGGAAGGCGGAACAGCTCGCTCTGGAGCAGCGCCCGATTGGAGTCGCGCCCGATGAAATCGCGGTACGCGCCGACGTTCGGCAGCTCGGCGGGATCAACCAGCCGGGCGAGCAGAACTGGCGCCTCGTCGAAGATCGAGGTCTCCCCAGGAGGCGGCCTCGACTCGTCGAGACGCGGTGCGCTCGCAAGGATGCCGGGCGTCGACAGCGCCTGGAGGGTGAGGTCGGCCTCGCTGCCATCTGGGCCGAAGCGGCTGGGTAGGGCGCGCGCGACAGCCGCGATTGCCACCAAACGCCGGGGGAGAGCAGTCAAGCCCTCGGCGGGAGCGGCGATGGCGGTCATCGCGTCGCTGAGAGACCGCGGCCCAGGCTCGACGCCGATCGCGGTCACCAGCCGGTCGTACCACCCTGCGGCGTCGGGGTCGCCGAATGGCGGGACCATGGTCGCAGCGGCGGCTCGAGTGGTGGCCGCCAACTCGCCCTCGAGCTGGACGATCGTCCGATCGAGCTGGCCCAGCAGCGCGACCAGATCACCCGCGTCACTCATGCCACCCACCCCCTGTCACGGCGTCGGTGCTCGACGTAGCGTAACCGTTGGTGGGCGAGACGAGTGTGGAGGGGAACGGCGATCGATCGAAGCCGCCGGTCCTGGACGAGGTCCGGCGCCGTGGCCACGAGGCCGCGGGCGAGCTGCTCGATCGCTGGTTCGCCGCGTCGGACGGCGACGGTGAGACGGGGGCCAGGCCGAACCCCCGTGCGTCGGGCCGAAGGGCGCCTGGCCCGGCCGGCGACCTCGGCCCGACCGGCACGCTGGAGGACATCGTCGAGGCGTGGGCCGAGGTCACCCGCCTCGGCATCGACGCGATCGTTGCGGGGGCCACGCGCGCGGGCGCGCCCGGCGGGGACGGTGGTCGCGCGGTCGCGGGAGACGGTGCCATCGACGCGACGCCGGACGGGACGCACACACGGCGCCTGGACGCGACGGCAGCGGGACCATCCGCCGACACTGCCACTCGACCGACCCCGGAGATGGTCGACGACCATCTCCGGGCCGTCGGCCGCCGCGTGCGGCGGGGGGTGCTCGCCGCCGTGCCGGATGCCGAGCCCCACGACTGGCTCTACCGGCTGGTACGCGCCTATCCGAGCCGGCCCGCCAAGGCGATTCGGCCGACGCTGTGCCTGGCAACGTGCCGCGCCTTCGGGGGCACTGACGACGATGCGTTCGGCGCGGCGGTCGCCATCGAGCTGCTCCACAACGCCTTCCTCGTCCACGACGACATTGCGGACGGCAGCGAGCGCCGGCGCGGGCGTCAGACGCTGCGTGCCGAGTACGGCACCGGGCTCGCCCTCAACGCCGGAGATGCGACTGCGGTCTTGGCGAACCAGGTCCTCCGGCGACACGCCCAGCGGCTCGACGACACGCTGGGTGAGCGCCTGCTCGACGAGTTCGACACGATGGCGCTCCGCACGCTCGAGGGTCAGGCGATGGAGCTGGGATGGCAGCGCGACGCCGTCGCCGACCTTCAGCCCGAGGACTATCTCCACCTGATCCTGCGCAAGACGTGCTGGTACACGACGATCCACCCGCTTCGGGTGGGCGCACTGCTCGGGTCGCAGGGGCATGCGAACCTCACCCCGCTGGTGCGGTTCGGCTTCCATCTCGGGGCGTCGTTCCAGATCCAGGACGACCTGCTGAACCTTGTCGGCGACGAGTCGCTGTACGGCAAGGAGATCAACGGCGATCTCCGCGAGGGGAAGCGCACGCTGGTGCTCATCCACCTGGCTAGCCGTGCCACCGGTCTCGACCGTGGCGCCGTCGACCGTTATCTGCGGCTGCGCCCCGCCGAGCGGACGCCCGCGGTGATTGCCGAGATCCGGGCGCTGATCGACGCCTACGGCAGCATCGAGTTCACCCGCGCCTACGGCGAGGGGATCGCGAGGTCGGCGTCGGACGCCTTCGAGGCGGCATTCGCCGACGCCGAGCCTGGCCCCGATACCGCGCTCGTGCGCGCGCTGGTCCCGTACATGTTGGGGCGCACGCGCTGAGGGTCGGCTGTCTGAGCGACCGCGGCTGCAGCGCCAGTCGCTGAGGGCGTCCGCAGCTCTCGCCAGATCGCGGGGAGCACCCGACGCAGGTAGGGGCCCAACCGGACGAACGATCGGCCGTGCTGGCGGAACCGGTAGCTGATCGGCACCTCGGCGTAGCGGTAGCCCTTGGCGACGAGGTCGAGGGTGAGCACCTGGGCGTAGTTGAAGTCGTGGACGATCTCGGCGTCGGCGGCCGCGCCCGGTGACAGGGCCCGGTAGCCGGACTGCCCATCGCTCAGACCGCGCACGCCCCAGCGACGCACCAGCAGCCTCATCCCCAGCGTGAGGACGCGATTGCCGATCCATCGGTGCGGGCTCATGTCGCGGGGCAGGCCGGCGAAGCGCGAGCCGATGACGTAGTCGGCTCTGCCGTCGAGGATCGGAGCCACCAGGCTGTCCAGCTCCTCGGGCGCATACTCGCCGTCGGCATCGAGGAAGGCGACGGCGGCGGCGCGCCGTTCCACGGCCCACGCCAGGCCGACGCGAACGGCGGCGCCGAGCCCGCGGTTCCGGTCGAGCGAGCGGACGCTGGCCCCGGCCGCCCGGGCGAGGGCGGCGGTGCCGTCGCCGGACCCGTCGTCGACCACGAGGACAACGACCGGGTGCCCGAGCACCTCGCGGGGTGCCCGCCGCACGACGTCACCGACGGTCGCCTCCTCGTCGTGGGCGGGCAGAACCATGACCACGGGATCGGGTCCGGTGCGATCGGCGAGCATGTTAAGCATTCTTCACATCTGAGCGGTGGTATGGCTAGTCTGCCATTGATGGCACGCAGAAGATCGACGGTTGGGGCGGCTCTCGCGGTGGCGCTGGCGGCAGGGGGACCGGCACTTGCGGCGTGCAGCTCGGGCGGCGAGGACCGGCTCGTCGTATACAGCGGGCGGACGTCGAACCTGATCGGCCCGCTGCTCGAGGACTTCGCCGACGAGAGCGGGATCAGCATCGACGTGCGCTACGACGAGTCCGCCAACCTCGCCCTGCTCATCGACGAGGAGGGCGACCGGACTCCTGCGGACGTCTTCATCTCGCAGAGCCCCGGCGCGGTCGGGTACCTCGACGCCGCCGGCCGCCTGGCGCCGCTCGACGACGGGCTCACCGCCATGGTCCCCGAGGGCGATGCCGCGGCCGATGCCGGGTGGGTCGGTCTGTCCGGCCGGGTGCGCACCCTCGTCTACAACCCCGACCTCGTCGGCGAGGGTGAGCTGCCCGACTCGGTGCTGGACCTGACCGCGCCCGAGTACGCCGGCCGGGTGGCGCTGGCGCCGACCAACGGGTCGTTCCAGGACTTCGTGACCGTGCTACGCGACCAACTGGGCGAGGAGGAGGCGGCGGCCTGGCTCGACGGGATGGCGGCCGGCGACCCCCCGACGTTCGACAACAACACCGCCATCGTCGAGGCCGTCGGCCGCGGCGAGGTGCCGATGGGCCTGGTCAACCACTACTACGCGTTCCGCGCCAAGGCCGAGGACCCGGACCTGCCGGTCGAGAACCACTACTTCCCGGACGGCGACCTGGGGTCGACGCTGCTGGTCACGGCCGCATCGCAAATCGCCGACACCGACATGCCCGAGGAGGCGACCCGGCTCATCGAGTTCCTGCTCGCCGCGGAGGCCCAGCGGTACTTCAGCGAGGAGACGTTCGAGTACCCGCTGGCCGACGGCGCCGAGGTCAACGGGGCGCTGCCGCCGTTCGAGCAGATCTCCAAGACGCGGGTGGACCTCGACGAGCTGGGTGGCGGCCTGGAGGCCACCACCGCAATGATCGACGAGAGTGGCCTCACCTGAACCACAACTTGCGGCGGCCAGGGCCCCCATGAGGGCCTCAACCACCGCACGTTCGGGGGGGTTTGTCGGGACCGCGCCCCGGTCGCTCGTGGCCGTGTGCGCGGTCGTCGGGTTGCTGTTCGCCGCCCCGCTCCTCTACCTCATCTGGCGGAACGTCATCGGCGACGAGGACCTTGTCGACCTCTACCTGTCCCCGGCCACGCTCGTGCCGCTGCGCAATACCGTGGCCCTGGCGGTCGCCACCTCCCTCTCGACCGCCGTCGTCGGCACGGGCCTCGCCTGGCTCACGACCCGAACCGACCTGCCGTTCCGCCGTCTGTGGGCTGCGCTCGCCCCGCTGTCCCTGGTCTTCCCGTCGTTCGTGGGCGGGTTGGCCCTCATGGCCGCGGTCGCGCCCGGCGGGCTGCTGGACGCGCCGCTGGGGTGGGTGGGCGCGGAGGCCACCCGTCCGGAGGGGTTCTGGGGCGCGTGGCTGGTGCTGACCCTGTTCACGACGCCGTACGTGCTGTTGCCGGTGGCGGCGCGCCTGGTCTCCTTGCCACCCTCGCTGGAGGAGAGCGCCCGGCTGCTGGGGCGCCGCCCGGCGGCGGTCTTCCGCACCGTGGTGCTGCCGCAGATCAGCGGCGCCATCGCGGCCGGGGCCCTGCTGGTCTTCCTGTACACCGTGAGCGACTTCGGCGTGGTGGTGCTCCTCCGCTACGAGACGCTCACGCGGGCCATCTACACCAACCGGCTGCTCGACCGCGACCAGTCGGCGGCGCTGAGCCTGCTGCTAGCCGTCGTGGCGCTGGCGGTGGTCGCGGGGGAGAGGACCATCGCCCGGCGCCGGCGTCGGGGCACCCTGGAGGGGGTGCGGACCGCACGGCCGTTGCGGGTGCCGCTGGGACGCTGGCGTGTGCCGGCCCTGGCGGCGGTCGTCGCCTGGGTCGGCCTGGCCCTGGGTGGCCCGCTGGCGTCACTCGGCCTGTGGGCGTGGCGCGGCCTGAGCGGCGAGACCAGCAGCCTGGCGGCCGGCGACCGCGATCTGGGCGATCTGGTCCAGCCCGCGCTGAACACCGCGGGCATCAGCATCGTCACCGCGCTGGTGGCCGTGGGCGTGCTGCTTCCCCTCGCCTACCTGTCGGCCCGCCACCGGGCACGGGCCGCCGACCTCGCCAACGGGCTGGTGGCGACCGGCTTCGGCCTGCCGGCCCTGGTGGTGGCGTTGTCGCTGGTGTTCTGGAGCCGCCAGCTGCCCGAGGCCTGGGGCCTGTACCAGAGCTTCGCGATGCTGGTCTTCGCGTACGTGGTGCATCTGGGGGCCCAGTCGCTGCGGGCCGCCCAGGTAGCGGTGGGATCGGTCCCGCGCCGGCTGGACGAGTCGGCGCGCATGCTGGGCGCCGGGCGGGCACGCCGGTTCGGCACCATCGAGCTGCCGCTCATGCTCCCGGGACTCGCTGCGGGCGCCGGCCTGGTGCTGTTGTCGACGATGAAGGAGCTGCCGATCACGCTGCTGACGTCACCACTCGGGTTCGAGACGCTCGCCACGCGGATCTGGGAGGACGCCGAGGCGGTCTTCCTCGCCGAGGCGGGGCTTGCGAGCCTGGTCCTGGTCGCCCTCTCGGGGATGCTGACGTGGCTGCTCGTCGTGCGACGGACGGAGCGCCTGGCTTGAGCGCCACCGGCGAACGGGCGACCCGCGGCGGCCGATCCGAAGTTGCGGTGGAAATGGACGCCATGGGGGCGCAAACCGCCGCAGGTTCGGCCTCGATTCCCGCGCCCGAAGGCGAGTCTTCTCGGTGGCTCGGCACGACGGCGGGGGCGGCGACGCTCGTCGGCGTCGTGGTGGCCGCATGGGCGATGATCGCCATCCCGGCGCGTGCCACCTACGGCACCCTGACGACGGCCGACGAGCCGCAGTACCTGCTCACAGCGCTGAGCCTGTACGAGGACGGCAACCTCCACATCGACGACGAGTTGGCGGATGCGCGGTTCGTACCGTTCCACGAGCTCGACCTGCCCGTGCAGACCGAGCTGCTCGACGACGGGCGCCAGGTCAGCCCCCACGACCCGCTGCTGCCCGCGATCCTCGCCGTGCCCGTGGGGCTGGGCGGGTGGGCGGCGGCCAAGGCGACGCTGGCGGTCCTCGGGGGCGTGCTGGCGGGCCTCCTGGTGTGGACCGCGCACCGGCGGTTCGCAGTGCCGCTCGGCGTCGCGGCCGGCACGGTCCTCGCCTTCGGGGTGACCGCGCCCCTGGTCGCCTACGCGACCCAGGTCTATCCCGAGCTGCCGGCGGCCCTGGCCGTGACCGCGGCGATCGCCCTGCTTACCGGCGCCAGGCGGCGCGCCGCGCTGGTCGGATTCGGGCTGGCGGTGACCGCGCTGCCCTGGCTGGGCGTCAAGTACGTCCCGGTGGCCGCGGCCCTGGTCGCGGTGGCGGTGGGAACGCTCGCCGGCGAGCGGCGCGCGCGGGCCGCGATCTCACTGGTCGCCCTGCTCGGCCTCGCCAGCGCCGCGTACCTCGTCGGCCACCGGCTGCTGTACGGCGGCTGGACCGTGTATGCGACCGGCGACCACTTCACCGGGGGTGAGCTGACGGTGATGGGGCAGGATCCCGACTACGTCGGACGCACCCAGCGGCTGGGCGGCCTGCTGCTCGATCGCGGCTTCGGGTTGGCGGCCTGGATGCCGGCCTACCTGCTGGCGGTCCCGGCCCTGGCGTCACTGGCCCGGCGGCGGCCGGCTGGGTGGTGGGCGCTCCTGGCACCGCTCGCCGCCGGCTGGGCGACCGCCACCTGGGTGGCCCTCACGATGCACGGCTGGTGGTGGCCCGGCCGCCAGCTGGTCGTCGTGGTTCCGTGCCTGGTGCTCGCCGTCGCCTGGTGGGCAGGCCGGACGCGTGCGCCCCGGGCGTTGATCGCCCTGGGCGGAGCGTTCGGCGCCCTGGTGTGGGCGTGGCTGGTGGTGGAGGTGCTCGACCGCCAGCGCACGCTGATCTTCGACTTCGAGTCCACGTCCAACCCGCTGTACCGGGCGTGGCGGCTGTTGCTCCCCGACTACCGCCACCCGGGTGCGTGGGACGGGTTCCTCCAGGCGGCGTGGTTCGTGGCCCTGGCCGCGCTGGCGCTGGCGGCGTTCAGGCGCTCGCCGAGACCGGGGCCGGCTCGTCGGCGGTGACCAGGATCCGGGCGGTGGCGAACGCGCCGATCCCGACGTGGCGGCCGGCGATCTCCACGGTCGCTGTGTGGTCGGGGGATACCGCCGTGACCACCCCGGAGTGACCGGGCTGCACCGCGGCCTCCTCGAGGAACTCGAGCAGGCCGGGGGTGAACTCCAGCTCCTCGGGTATCCGCGTCACGGTGAACGCCGTGCCCACGGGCAGGTCGCTGAGGGCGACGGCGGCCGGGGCGGCGTACTCGGATCCCGGGATCGGGTTGCCGTGGGGGCAGGTTGTGGGGTTGTCGAGCAGGCGGTTGATCGCCCGCTCCACCGGTTCGGAGATCACGTGTTCCCACTTGCCCGCCTCGACGTGGGCGTCGGCCCAGGACAGCCCGAGGATGTCGGTGAGCAGGCGTTCGGCCAACCGGTGGCGGCGGACCACCTGCTCGGCCAGTCGCCGGCCGTCGACGGTGAGGTTGATGGTCGAGCCGTCGACCGACACGAAGCCCTCGACCTGCATGCGCTTGATCATCTCCGACACCGCCGGCCGGGAGACGTGCAGCCGCTCGGCGATCCGTGCCTGGATGACGTCGACGTCGTCTTCCTTCAGCTCCCAGATCGCCTCGCAATACTCCTCGAACGCGGGGTGAAATTCGGGAGTCTGGTACTCGGGCACGGCGCAAGCCTACAGGTGGGCATCCCCGCCCGACCTGGGGAACCCGGGCCCGGACGCGCCACCGGGCCGCCTGAGCGACCCGGTGTCCGAAACAGCCAGGGGGGCGGGGCGGGCGGGCGGACAGGCACCCCGCCCCCAGCTGGCCTGTCCCCCCACGCTACCCCATGCCTTCGGTGGACAAACCCCGTCGGCCGAAAGTTTGGCAAAGAGGTTCTGACAGGTCAGGTGATCTCGAGCGACCGGCGAGAGCGGCCGGTGTGGTGCGAGCCGACGTGGCCGCACCAGCACACCCAGCGGACCTTGAGGGTGTCGCCGGCCCGATCGATGGCGATGATCCGACTCTCGCTGAGCAGCACCTCGCTGCCGTGTCGGGGGCAATTCACGGTGAACATGACCTCATCCTCCCTCCGGCGGGCCGGACATGACGAGTGGCAGTGCCGCACATGTTCGAAAGGTTTCTGCCAAACTACAGGGCATGTCACCTGTTCAGCGCCACAGCGACCGCTTTCGTGACCGGCGCGCACGGCGCCCACACCTGGTCGCGGCGGTGGTCGGTCCGCATGTCGCGGCCTTCGAGCTCGGCGTCGCCCACGAGGTGTTCGGGATCGACCGATCCGAGTACGCAGATCCCTGGTACGACTTCCGCGTGGTGGCCGTCCTCGGCAACCCCATCCCGGTGACCGACGGCGACTGGTCGATCAGCACGCCCTGGACGCTCGCGGACCTCGCCGGGGCGGACACCGTCATCGTGCCGACGTGGCCCGACCTGGATGCCCCGGCGGACCCGGCCCTCCTCGACGCCCTGCGCGCCGTCCACGGCCGGGGTGGCCGGCTCGTGAGCGTGTGCTCCGGCGCCTTCCTCCTGGCGCAGACCGGCCTCCTCGACGGACGGCGTGCGACGACGCACTGGATGTACGCCGCCGAGCTGGCCAACTGCTATCCCGAGATCGACGTCGACCCGAACGTCCTGTTCGTCGACGCCGGCAATGGGATCTTCACGTCCGCGGGCACGGCCGCCGGCATCGACCTCTGCCTGCACATCGTGCGGCTGGACCACGGTGCGGAGGTTGCGAACAAGGTGGCGCGGCGCATGGTCGTGCCCCCGCAGCGCGACGGGGGGCAGGCGCAGTTCGTCGACGCGCCGGTGCCGGCCACGCCGGACGACGACGTGATCGGGCGCATCCTCGAGTGGATCGCCGGCCACCTGCACGAGCCGCTGACGGTGGACGACCTGGCGCGGCGGGCGCTGCTGAGCTCGCGTACGTTCTCGCGGCGGTTCCGCGCCGTCACGGGGACGACGCCCATGCAGTGGCTGCTGCGCCAGCGGGTGCTCCACGCCCAGCGCCTGCTCGAGGCCACGGACCTGCCGATCGAGCTCGTCGCGCAGCAGTGTGGGTTCGGCACCGCCACGTCGTTCCGCACCCACTTCCGGCGCGTCGCGGGCACCTCGCCGGCGGCGTACCGGCGGACGTTCCGGCTCGACGCGGTTGCGTCTTAGCGGGTGCGACGAGAACGCGGAATGACACACCGGCTCCGGCCGTTGGCAATTGTGAAGTGATTCACTAACCCAACGGGAGGCTCCCATGGGTGTGCGACCGCACGTCGTGATCGTCGGTGCAGGGTTCGGCGGGCTCGCCGTCGCCCGGGGCCTCGAACGGCTGCCCGTCGAGGTCACGCTGATCGACCGCAACAACTTCACCACGTTCCAGCCGCTGCTGTACCAGGTGGCCACCGCCGGCCTGAACGCTGCCGACGTCGCCCACCCGGTCCGGGGACTGTTCCACCGGCAGCGCAACCTCCGGGTCCTCGTGGGGGAGGTCACGGGCGTCGATTGGGACAGGCGCGAGGTCGTCCTGGCGGACCACCGGCCGGTGCCCTTCGACCACCTGGTCCTGGCGACCGGCGCCGTCGCCAGCTGGTTCGGCGTGCCCGGGGCGGCCGAGTACGCCCTGCCGCTGTACACGCTCGAGGACGCCGTTGAGGTCCGCAACCACGTGGTGTCGCGCTTCGAGGCGGCCGACGCCGACCCGTCGCTCGTCGACCGGGGCGAGCTCAACTTCGTGGTGGTCGGCGGCGGTCCCACCGGGGTGGAGATGGCGGGAGCGCTGGCGGAGCTGTTCGCCGTGGTCTTCAAGCGTGACTACCCGTCGCTGGGGGTCGGCCGGGCGCGGGTCATACTGGTCGAGACCCGCGATCGGTTGCTCGAGTCCTTCTCCCCCTCCTCGCAGCGGGCGGCGCTCGACGCGCTGCGGGCGCGCCAGGTGGAGGTCCGCCTCGACGAGACGGTGGACGAGGTGGCGCCCGACCACGTGCGCTTCACCTCCGGTGAGGTTTTGCCGGCGCGAACCGTGATCTGGGCAGCGGGCGTGCGGGCCAATCCGGTCGCCCGGGCGATGGGCCTGCCGACGACGCGCTCCGGCCGCGTGGAGGTTGCCGCCGACCTGTCGGTGCCCACCCACCACGGCATGTGGGTCGTCGGCGACGCCGCCGCGCCGCGCGCCAAGCACGGATCCGATGTGCTGCCGCAGCTGGCGCCGGTGGCGATGCAGTCGGGGGCGCACGTCGCCAGGCAGATCGGGCGCCTGGCCGAGGGCAAGAGCACGCAGCCTTTTCGGTTCCGCGACAAGGGCACGATGGCGACGATCGGGCGGCGGGCGGCGATCGCCGAGCTGCCCGGCCGTGTGCGACTCCACGGCACGCTCGCGTGGCTCGCCTGGCTGGGCCTCCACATCCTCTATCTCGCGGGTCTGCGAAACCGGGCCTCGGTCTTGCTCAACTGGGCGTGGGGTTACCTCACGTGGGATCGCGGTCCCCGCATCGTCCTCCGGCGCCATCCGGACATTCCCGCCGCCGCGGCTACGGAACGTGCAAAAACGGCGGTCGATAACCGCAATTTCTGACGCTCTGTCAGCTAGCTTCGTGCCATGGTCGGCAGCCGCGACAGCATCATGACGACGATCGACACCTTTATCGCCACCTACTCGGCCACGGACCGTGAGGGTTGGCTCGAATGCTTCGCCGACGACGCGTGGATCGAGGACCCGGTCGGCACCGAGCGGCGAGAGGGCCGGGATGCCATCGGCGAGTTCTGGGACGAGTCCCACGCCATTCCCGACAGCATCGAGCTACGGCTGGGTGACCTCCGCATCATCATCGGGCAGGAGGCGGCGTTCACCCTGGAGGCCCGGCCCAACCTCGGAGGCGAGACGTACCGGTTCGACGTCATCGACCACATGAGCTTCGACACCGAGGGCAAGATCACCTCCAACCGCGCGTTCTACGACGCTGCGACCATGCGCCCGGCGCGCGACTGAGCGCCGTCGCACGCTCAGCCGGCGGCGCTGGAGCGGCCGGGGCGGAGCTCCTTGCGGAGGACCAGGCGGAGGCCCGACCAGGTGTCGTCGATGGCACAGACCTTGTTGTCGACCATGCCGGTGGGGAGGGCCACCTCGCGCACGACGTCCTCGGTGATGTCGGTGTCCACCCCCGACGCCCGCTTGGGCCACGCCACCCACAGGCCGCCGTCGGCAACCAGCGCGCGCATGAGCGTCGGGAACCGCCGGTCCAGGCCCGCCCGCCGGGTGTGGAACGACACGATCACCTGGCACGCCGGCCGAGCGCGGCGGCTGACCTCGACCCCCGGCGGCAGGTCGTCGATGGCGAAGCCGTCGGGCGCGCTCAGCAGGCCCAGGCGGTCACCGGGCCGGATGCCCAGCTTGCGCGCCAACGGCGTTCCCGAGTAGCCGGCCACCGTCCCGTGCTACCACCCGACGGTGATGGCACCGAGGATCCGTGCGGGTCGATCCAACGCCGGGCGCTGCCGGCAGGTGGTCAGCCGCCCGGCTGCTTCACCAGGCGGAGGTAGGGCTTCTTGGTCTCCCATCCCTCGGGGAAGCGCTCCTTCGCCTCGTCGTCAGAGACGGCCGGGATGATGATGACGTCCTCGCCCTGCTTCCAGTCCGACGGCGTCGACACCTTGTACTTGGCCGTGAGCTGCAGCGAGTCGATCACGCGGAGCAGCTCGTCGAAGTTGCGACCGGTCGACTGGGGGTAGGTGAGCGTGAGCTTGACCTTGTTGTCGGGACCAACGACGAAGACGGAACGCACGGTGACGGTGTCGCTGGCCTCGGGATCGATCATGTCGTAGAGGTCGGACACCTTCCGGTCGGGATCGCCGATCAGCGGGAAGTTGAGCCGGGACCCGGTGACGTCCTCGATGTCCTGGGTCCAGCCCTCGTGGTCGGCGACGGAATTCACCGACAGGCCGATGACCTTCACGTCACGCTTGTCGAACTCCGGCTTGAGCGCCGCGACCCGGCCGAGCTCCGTCGTGCAGACGGGAGTGAAGTCCTTGGGGTGCGAGAACAGCACCGCCCAGCTGTCGCCCTTCCAGTCGTAGAAGTCGAGCTGGCCCTCCGTCGTCTCCGCCGTGAAGTTGGGGGCGTCGTCGCCCAGTCGAATCGCCATGCCTGCCTCCGGTGTCTGGTGTGCGAGGCGATGCTAGCCAGGATGACGGCGAAAGGCGACTAAGCAGGTCGGGTTACTCAGACTTGGCGGCGTCCTCCCAAGTGGGCGACTCGGCCGGCACATCGGCGAGGACGGTGTCGGCCGCCAGCGGCGCGGCGTCGTCACTCGGCAGGCTGGTGCGGAACATGTCGGGCTCGATGTACATGATCCGGGCCGTCGGCACGGCCCGCCGCACGCTGTTCTCGATCCGGTTCACGGCCTCGGCGGCGTCGTCGACGGACATCCCGTGCACGAGCTCCACCTTGGCGCCCACCAAGAGCTCGTCCGGGCCGATGTGCTGTGTGCGCATGTGGATCAGCCTGGCGACGCTCGGCTCGATCTCGATGGCGGCGGCGATCCGCTGCTGGTCGGTGAGCGATGCCGCTTCGCCGATCAGCAGGCCCTTCATCTCGATCGCCAGGACGATGGCGATGACGACCAGCAGGACGCCGATGCTGATGGTGCCGATGGCGTCCCAGAGGGGATCGTCGGTGATCACCGACGCCGACACGGCGACGAGGGCGAAGAACAGGCCCACCAGGGCACCGAGATCCTCCAGCAGCACGACGGGCAGCTCGGGCTGCTTGGAGCGATGGATGAATCCCCACCATGTCATGCCCGCCTCGCGGGCCTTCCTCGCCTCGACGACCGCGGTGCGCAGCGAGGCGCTCTCCAACCCGATCGCGACCAGCAGGATGCCGATCGCGATGGATGCTGACTCGATCTCGTGGGGATGGCGGATCTTGGAGACGCCCTCGTAGATGGCGAACATGCCACCGAGGCTGAACAGGATGAGCGCCACGACGAACGCCCAGAAGTAGCGCTCGCGCCCGTAGCCGAACGGGTGCTCGGCGGTCGGGGCCCGGCGGGAGCGCCTATGGCCCAGCAGCAGCAGCACCTGGTTGCCGGAGTCGGCGACCGAGTGGACGCTCTCGGCCAGCATCGACGCCGAGCTGGTGAGCAGGAATCCCACGAACTTGGCGACGGCGATGCCGATGTTGGCGAGCAACGCGGCGACCACGGCCCTGGTTCCGTGTCCACTGCCGGCCATGACGGGCAGGGTAGTGAGGTGTGATCCGGAGGCCACGCATGCTCGCCGGGGCAGGCGCCGCGCCGGCGGGGGGCGGTCCGCGGAGCCACCCGGGCGCGGAGCCGCCCGGCGCCGCGGGGAGCGCGACGCCGGGCGGCCGATGGAAACGGCGGTCAGCAGCGCTGCCGCACCGTGTCGCCGTTCACCAGCTTGGTGATCCGCTCCGTGGACCGGGCCACGAGTGCATCGATGACGTCCTGCGGGTCGACGCCGTTGGCCTCGGCCACCTGGGCGATCGTCTGGCCGTTGCGCAGCGCGTCCCGCAGCTCGGCGGCGTCGATGCCGATCGCCTCGGCGGTCGCCCGGATCGCAGCGGATCGCCGGGGATGGCGGCGGGCGTCGCGCTCGAGTTCGCCGTTCACGAGGTCGGCCGCCCGCTCGGGCAGGCTGGCCTTGCGTTCGTCGGCCGTCGCCTGGTCAATGCGCCCCGCGGCCACCGCCGCGTCGAGCCGCGCGGTGCCGTTCTCGACCAGGACGTCGACGACCCGCTGTGCGTCGACGCCGTTGGCCTCGGCCACCTCGGCCAGCGTCTGGCCGTCACGGAGCGCGGCGCGCAGGTCGTCGGTGGAGATGCCGATCGCGTCGGCCACGTCGGCGAGGCCCTCGCGGCACGGCGCAGCGCTGGCGGCGGCGCCGGCCGCGGTCGTGCCTGCGGCGTCGGTGGATGTATCCGCGGATGCCGGCCCCAGCAGCAGGGCGCCGCCGAGCGCACCGGCGAGCGCGGCGGCGGCCAGCATCGTCACTGCGATCGGTCGTGAGATCCTCATAGCTCCTCCGGCGTTGCATGGAGTTGTGTCTGCGGTGAAGATCGCCGCCGCAGCTCGCGGTTGGCTCACACTCGGCTGGGAATCACCTGGGAGGATCGGCCGCGGGCAGGCGGATCGTCACCCGGGTGCCGGCGTCCGGCGCCGTGTCGAGGGCCACCTCACCGCCATGGGCGGCGACGAGGTCGGTGACGATGGCGAGGCCCAACCCGGTCCCGCGGCGGGGGTGATCCTCGGTGGACGCCGCCTGCCAGAACCGGTCGAATGCCCGAGCTGCGTCGGCCTCCGTCATCCCCGGACCGTCATCGGCGACGACCAGGACGACGTCGCGGCGGTGGGCCTCGAGCCGGATGATCACGTGCGTGTCCGGGTCCGTGTGCTCGCGGACGTTGGCCAACAGGTTGTCGACCACCTGCCGGAGCCGGGCGCGATCGCCGGTCACCAGTGCGCGGGTCACGCCCGCGACCTCCACGGTCCGGCTCGGCTCCATCGCCCGGGCGTCTGCGACCGCTTCCTCCACCACCGCGGCCAGGTCGACGGGGCGCGCTTCGAGCGGCCGGCCCTGATCGAGGCGGGCCAGCAGCACCAGGTCGTCCACCAGCGCGCCCATGCGGGCCGCGGCCCGTTCGATGCGGTCCATGGACGTGTCGACGTCGCCGGCGTCGGCGCCGCCCTGCCGGTACAGCTCGGCGTACCCGCGGATCGCGGTGAGCGGCGTCCGGAGCTCGTGCGACGCGTCGGCCACGAAACGCCGCATCCGCTGCTCCGACGCGGTCCGCGCCGCCAGCGATTCGCCGATGCGATCGAGCATGCGGTTGAGGGCCGTCCCGAGGCGATCCACCTCGCTGTCGGGATGGGAGAGCGCGATCCGTTCGTCCGCGTTGCCTGCGGCGATGGCTTCGGCCGTGGCGACCATGCGGTCGATGGGCTTCAGGCCGCGCCTGATGGCGACCCACGTGGCGGCCGCGGTCGCGCCCAGCGCCACCACGCCGGCGACGAGCAGCCCGCGGCGCGCGTTGGATAGCGCGGTGTCGACGTCGTCGAGCGAGATGGCGGTCGCAAACACGCCGCCGCCCGGCAGCGACGACGTGACGACGCGGTAGCGGGGCCCGCCGCCGCTGGCCCCGACCGTCACCGGCCCGGCCGGCGCCGGCAGGCCCGCGACGTCCGGGAGCGGGTCGGGATCGCCGGTCGGCCCGCTGGGTTCCGCCGCCACGACCCGGCCGCCGGGGCCCAGTCGCACGAAGGCGATCCGGCGGATGTCGTACAACGTCGTTTCGCGTTCGGCCCGCCGCTCCAGGCGGGCGGCGGTCACCCGGGTCACCTCGGCTGGCACGCGGTCGAGCTCTCGGTCGACGGCCGCCGTCAGGCGGGACTCGAGAGTGCGCAGGAACACGACGGCGACGACGCCACCGATCACGGCCACCAGGGCGACGATCGCGGCGGTCAGCCGGCGGCGGATCATGGCTCCGTGCGCAACACGTAGCCGAAGCCGCGCACCGTGTGGATGAGTGGCGGGTCGACCGTGTCGATCTTCTTGCGCAGGTAGGAGATGTAGTTCTCCACGACGCCGGCGTTGCCGCCGAAGTCGTAGTCCCAGACGTGGTCGAGGATCTGGGCCTTGGACAGCACCCGCTCCCGGTTGAGCAGCAGGAACCGCAGGACCTTGAGCTCGGTCGGCGAGAGCTGGATCGGCTGGCCCGCCCGGGTCACGCGCAGCGTCTCCTCGTCGAGCTCGAGGTCGGCGTAGCGGAGCCGGCTGGGGGGCGCCTGGGGGCCCGTGCGGCGCAGCACCGCCCGGACCCGCGCCACGAGCTCCTCGAGGCTGAACGGCTTGGTGAGGTAGTCGTCGCCGCCCTTGGTGAAGCCCGAGAGCTTGTCCTCGGCGGCGTCGCGCGCGGTGAGGAAGACGACCGGTGTCTGGTCGCCGGCTGCGCGCAGCCGGCGGCACACCTCGAACCCGTCGACGCCGGGGAGCCCGACGTCGAGCACCACCAAATCGGGCCGCTGGCGCTCGATGGTGGTGAGGGCGTCCAGACCACTGCTCGACGTCGTGGTGGCGAAGCCGGCGATGCGCAGAGCGCTCGACGTCAGGTCACGGATGAACTCGTCGTCGTCGACGACGAGCACGGTTGCCTCCGACGGTGTTCCCCGCTCTTGGCCTCCGGCCGGGCCGCTCGGGCTCCGACGCGTACCTTCCCGCTCCTGCCGCCTTCGGCGACGGGCCGCTCGGGCCCAAGGCTCGCTCATTTGCCCTCCGGGACGCTCGCTCTGCTCCCAGTTGAGCGCCCCAACCTGGGAGGTTGCTCACAGAACGCTGGGAGTGCCGTCCCTCAGCGCCGCGCGTGGGCGTCGAGGATGTGGCTGACCGCGGCCGTGACCCTGCGCGCGGTCGGCACGTGGAGGAACTCGTTGGGCCCGTGGGCGTTGGACTCCGGCCCCAGCACGCCCGTGATGACGAACTGCGCATGCGGGAACTGGCGGCCGAGCATGCCCATGAACGGGATCGTGCCGCCCTCGCCCAGCGAGCGTGGCGCCTGGCCGAAGGTCGCCGTCGACGCCCGGTCGATGGCGTGGGCCAGCCACGGCAACTCGGGCGGGGCGTGCCACCCGGCCTCGGCGCTGCCGCGTCGCACCGTGATCCGGGCACCGTAGGGCGGGTCGGCCGTGAGCCGGCGCTCGAGCGCGTCGATGGCCACGTCGGCGTCGGCGGTGGGCGGGATGCGCACCGACAGCTTCACCGCGGTCGAGGGCCGCAGCACGTTGCCGGCCTGGGCGGGCGGGGGTGCCCCCTCGATCCCGGTCACCTCGAGCGACGGCAGCCAGGTGCGGGCCACCAGCTGCTGCTCGGTGGTGCCGCGCGCAGGGCCGGTCCCGTCGGCGAAGGGGAAGCGCTTCGAGAAGTCGCCCAGCTCCGGCGCCGTGGCCGCGATCTGCCGCAGCCGCTCGTCGGGGATGCTCGTGTGCAGCTGGGGGAGGAGCAACTCGCCACTGGCGGCGTCTTCCACGCGATCGAGCAACTGCCGCAGGATGCGGAAGCTGGAGGGCACCACCCCGCCCGCCGATCCGGAGTGCACGCCCTCGGTCAGCACCTGGACCTCGAGCGTGAGATCCACGAGCCCGCGCAGCGACGTCGTGATCCACAGCCGGTCGTAGTCGCCGCACCACGAGTCCAGCGCGATGACCAGCGAGGGCTCGCCGAGCTTGTCGCCCAGCGCCTCGAGGTGCGCCGGAAGGTCGGGGCTCCCCGACTCCTCGCTCGCCTCGATGAGCACCACGCAGCGGCGGTGGGCGCCGCCGGCGGCGCGCACGGCTTCCAGGGCGGCGACGGCGGAGAACGTGGAGTAGCCGTCGTCGGCGCTGCCCCGCCCGTACAGCCGGTCGCCGTCCCGGACCGGCTCCCACGGCCCGAGGCCCTCACGCCATCCGGTGAACGGCGGCTGCTTGTCGAGGTGGCCGTAGAGCATCACCGTGTCGCCGTCCTCGGCGGTGCCCGAGGCGCCGTTGTCGGTGGGCGGCACGTCGATCAGGAGCAGCGGCGTGCGACCTTCCAGCTCGTGCACCTCGACCGTCGCGTCGGGCAGCGCGTCGGTGACATGGCGCTCGCACCACTGGCGGAGCAGCTCGGTGGCGCGTGCCATGTGGCCGGCTTCGTGCCAGCCGGCGTCATAGGCGACCGAGACGTTGGGGATGCGGATGTAGTCGTGCAGCACGGGGAGGATGTCCTCGTCCCAGAGCTGATCGACATGGCGTGCGGCGGTGTCGGCGTCGAGTCCCACGGGCCACTTGCCTAGCCGACGGGAATCCACACGAGGGAACGAGCGGTGACCCGAATGTCCGAGCGCTCCAGCGGGACCTCGACGGATTCGATGGCGTTCGACTTGGCGGCCCACTTCTCGTCGATGGCCGCGAGGTCGCGCGCCATGTCCGTTTCGAGCTTGGCGAGCGCCTCCTGGCGATCGGCGGCCCGGTTCTCGGCCGAGCGCACGCGCTGCGCCGCCTCCTCGCGGTGCCCCTGGCCCGTGAGGACCCGGCTCATGTCCCGGGCCATCGTGCGGGCACTCCGTCGTCCGCCGAGCACGGCGCCGAGCAGGCTGCCGGCTCCGGCGACGATGTCGGACTGGCGGCGGGTGGCCTCGGCTGCCTGGGCCTGGTCCACCCGATCCATCGCCGCCCCGACGGCGTCCCGCGCCTTGGCGATCCGGCCCTCGTACCTCGTCTGCAACGTCACCTGATCCCCATCGGCGCCCTCGGCGGCGGCTGCGGTGCAGCGGGCGGCGAACTGCTCGCGCGTCTCGCCCACGCGGGCGGCGAGCTTGAGCTCGCGGTTGCGCATCACTTGCATCGTGCGGGTGCGGTACAGGTGGTCGACGAGGGCCCTCTCGGCGCCCGTGAAGTACGACTTCTTGCCGAGCGGTGCGTCGGTCAGCGAGTAGCTGGCGCCGGCGGGTGGCTCGCTGCGCAGGTCACGGTCGTCGTGGTCCACGCTGATACAGGCCGCCGGGTCGACGGTGGCGCCGAGCGGGAACAGCACCGCCTCCCATTCCTCGGTCTGCCGGAGGTCGAGCTTGTCGTCGTCGTAGAGCAGGGACACCCGCGTCACGAGCGACGGCGCCAGCCTCGTCCCGTTGGCGACCGCGCCGACCTGCGCCGCCCACGGGGCGTCGGGCGCGAGCCAACGCACCGGCACGTCCTCGGCGACCGGAGGTGCCACCGGGACGGTCTCGGCGACGTCGCCGCCGGTCGGCTCGGTGTTGTCCGTGGCGATCGCCTGCCCGCTGCTCGGCGCCGGCTTGGCCGGTGCGGCCGGTGCGGCCGGCACCGGTTCCGCCTGCGGCGCGCTCGGCTGCTGCCGGCCCTGCATGAGCGTCGAGACCTGCTCGCGGGTCAGCGGGCCCCGCAGGTACGACATGGCCCAGCGGGTCGTGAACAACGCCGGGGCCTCGCGACCCGGCTCGCGCAGCATGAACTCGCGCTTGTGCAGCCCCCCGATCACATCGCCGACGTCCTTGATGTCGACCGAACCCCCCGCAGACGACAGGCCGTCGAGCAATCGGGACTTGTCCTGCTCGGTCTGCAGTCGCCCGATCATCCAGGTGCCGGCGTTCGACAGGCCCTTGTAGTCGACGTCGACCGGGTTCTGGGTGGCCAGGACCAGGCCGACGCCGAACGCGCGGGCGGTCTTGAACAACGTGAGGATCGGCTTCTTCGCCGGCGGCATCGCCGTCGGAGGCACGAACCCCATCACCTCGTCGAAGTACACGAGCACGCGCAGCCGGTCGGTGCCGGCCTGGCGGCGCATCCACGTGATCAGCTTCCCGAGCAGCAGCGAGACCACGAACTGCCGCTCCTGGTCCGACAGGTGCGACAGCGCCACGATGGCGCAGGCGGGTCGCTTGCCGTCCGGGGCGTGGAGGAGCCGGTCCAGGTCGATGTCCTGCCCCTCGGCCCACGCGGCGAAGCTGGGCGAGGCGAGCAGCCCGTTCAGCGTGGCGGCCAGCTTCGAGCGGTCCTTGGCCGGGTAGAACGCGTCGAGCTCGTAGACCCCGAGCTTGCGGAGCGGCGGATCCTGGACCTGGCCGACCAGCGCGGCCAGGTCGATGTCGTGGCCCGACGACCAGGCATTGTGGATGAGATTCGACAGCAGGATGTGCTCCTTGCCGGCCAGCGGGTCGGCCTCGATTCCCACCATGGTGAGCAGTCCCGAGACGTAGCCCTCCACCTCGTCCGCCACGGTTTCGGGGTCGGCGCCCTCGGGCGGGGCGTCGAGCCCGCCCACGATGTCGAGCGGCACGCCCGACGTCGACCCGGGCGTGTAGATCGTGAACTCGGCGGCGTCACGCAGCTGCGCGATCCGGCTCGGCTCGATCCCCCAGGAGGCCAGACCGTCCGACCACTGCTTGGCCACCTCGGCCGGGTCGCCACCCTCGACCCAGGGCGCAAAATCGTCGGGCCTCAGCTCGGGGAAAGTCAGCAGCAGGTTCCCGAGGTCGCCCTTCGGATCGATGACCAGCGTCGGGATCCCGGCCAGCAGCGCATCCTCGACGAGCACCACGCCCAGGCCCGTCTTCCCCGACCCCGTCATGCCGACGACAACCCCATGGGTCGTGAGGTCGGCTGCCTCGAGCAGCACCGGCTCGCCGTTGCGCTTTCGAGCCTCAGGGTCGAGGTATTCGCCGAGGAACAGGTGCCCGGCGGGGATGTCGATCACGCTGGCGATCGTACGGCCATGCCTGTCGCCATGTGCCGGGCATGCGCATCACGCGCAGGCGCCGGTCTGGGCTGCCGGCCGCCATCGGCCGGCACCCGGCTACCGTCGCACCAATGCCCTCGTAGCTCAGGTGGATAGAGCGACCGCCTCCTAAGCGGTAGGCCGCAGGTTCGAGTCCTGCCGGGGGCACCGAAAATGCTGGTAGGACACTATTGGCTTCGTGGGGGAGTGAACCGTCAGGTGCGGGACACCTCGTAGGTACACCCTTCGAGCGACGGGTCGCGGACAGCGACGGATCGTGGGATCCATCCGCAACCCGCGTGAGTTCGGCTCCTAGAACGCGGCGTCCATTGTCCGCCACATGGTCGGAAATACGAACAACGCCAGTCCTAGGGCGACAAGGCCTACAGGGCCGCCCGCCCGGCGGCCCAGCGTCGTCCCTCTGAACGCGGCCAATCCCCACACGACTACGGCCGCCAGATAGAAGAGCGCCGTCAGCTCGTCATTCGGTTCGAAGAGCCCAAGAACCATGTTTCCCCCAGTCCCCCAGTGATAGCGGCACTCTTCTAGCAGCTGACCCGCCGCAGTCGGTGAACGGGCCCCAATCGGCTGCGTCTTGGGCAGCGTCGACCTCGCCCGGCCGGGTCGACGAATTGCTCGCGGCCGGTCGGCCACAGGCCCGTGTGCCGTAGCGCGCCGCCGGCCAATCCGACCCAACACCGGTGACCGGCACCCTGGCGATAGCCGGCGTGGTAGGAACTCCCACCGACGAGGAGCTCCCTAACGTCGCTTTCAACGTCAGCCGGCCGCTCGGGCCGCTTGATGCACTGGAGGGTGTTCCTCGGAGCACTGCACTGCCCTTACGCGCGCTTCGGCCACGCTCACCGGGGCGTCCGAGTGCTTGAACGCCCGCGCCTACTCGTTGCGCTCCTGCATCCGTGGCTCTGACCTGGCGGAGGGCCGTAACGCGCCACGCGTCGGCGCCACTCTCGAGCCGCCGCGCCCGTGGGCCCACGTCGATGTCGCCGGCCGTCTCGCGCCGTCGCGTCGGCGAGGTGGTTGTGCGGTCGCGGGGCGGTATCCGTCGCTCAGATGTTGTGAGCTGCGGTGAACTCCAGGATCGCATGGGCAAAGGTCGAGGGGTCGAAGGCGAAGCCGAGGTGCCGCTGGCGGGGCAGCCCGTGAAGCTGCGCGTTTGGCAATAGGTCGGGAACCTCGCGCGGGCTCGGGAACATCGGCGCGTCCGTCTGCTCCCCGTGGAGGTAGAGGGTGGGGACGTCGGGTGGGTCGAATCCGACCCGCCAGTCGTGACCATCACGCAGGGCGGAACGCATTTCGCACGGAGCCAGGCGGACGCCCGCATGAAACCTCGCCCACACCGGTCCTAGCGCCTTAAGGGCCTGCACCTCATCGTCGACGATGCCCGCAAGAGGCAGGAACAGCTCCAAGGCCCGGTCGGGAGCGCCGGCGTCGAGCGCTGTCTCCATCTCGTCGACGAGGCCGTCGACGACGCTGGCGTCGAGGCGGTCGATGAGTGGCAGCTCGTAGAGCACGAGTGACCGCAACGAGGATGCCTGGGCGGTGGCCAGTAGTGCGTAGAACGCACCACCGGAGTGGCCGAACAGGTGGGCGCCGTCGCCTGCGGTGGCCAGAACCGTCAACACGTCTTCCACCTCGCAGTGGTAGGTGTAATCGGGCCCGTCGCCGCTGCGGCCGCGACCCCGGCGGGAGTAGACCCAGACCGAGTGCCGCTCGGCGAGCAGTCCCTCGATGAGGGCGAAGGTGTCTACATCGCCGACGGCGCCGTGCACGAGCACGATCGGCGAACCGTGACCGGTGCAGCGGACCGCCAGCTTGGTGCCATCGGTGGACGTGAGCGTCATCTCCGCCATCACGGCGAGGCTGGCGTCATCGTCGTGTCCCGGGAGCGCTCCCGACGGTTGCGTAGCCCATCTTGGGGGCGGGGCTTCGCCCCCTCGTGAACACCCGCGAGACGATGCGTGGACGCATCAGGTGCTGGGGCGGTACCACCATTCCGTTCACCGCCATGAATGCCGTCGCCACCACGGGGTCGCGGTGGGCCACCCGCAGGAGGCGGTTGATGTAGGCGTTCATCAGCCGCCATCGGGCCGGCCGTGGTCCCTGGACGGCGGGGTAACCAAGGTCGGCGCCGGTGGCCATCGTCCACGCCGCGTCGATGATTGGTCTCGTGCGCTGGAAGAAGTGGCGGCCCACCCCGTCCAGTCCGTGCCGGTCGAGGACCTGGCCGAACGCCATGGCTTCCCCGATGGCCACAGTCATCCCTTGGGCGTATACGGGGTTCAAGGAACACATCGCATCCCCGGTCACGACATAACGGCCGGGGAAACGCCGCAGGCGGTCGTACCGGCGGCGGACATAGTTGGGGAACCCCCCGGTTGACGCCTCCCCTAGGGGCTCCGCCGCGGCGACGACGTCGTGGAGGTCGCCCACCCACAGGGTGCGTGCGTACTTGACGAACCCATCCAGGTCGGCCGGCGGGCGTTCTCCCATCAGACCGACGAGGGTCACCAGCCACCGATCGCCCTCGACGGCGAGCAGCGCTCCACCACGGCGGTCCCCTGGCGGGATCGT
>Ga0081455_10001194_pt1 | contig 32557 bp, 26 predicted proteins | sample TabmetS3T2R1_FD_70207 | JGI IMG/M metagenome (GOLD analysis project Ga0081455, IMG submission 70207) | Tabebuia heterophylla rhizosphere microbial communities from the University of Puerto Rico - S3T2R1 | ecosystem: Host-associated > Plants > Roots > Rhizosphere ...
TTCAAGAGGTCGTCTCCGGGGATGATCCTGAGCCTTCCGCACTCGCACTGAACGAGCCATTTGCCGTCACGAAAGTTAGACTCAAGGCCGTCGCGAGGCAGAACCACCCATTTTCCAAACGTACGGCCGGTAAGGTCATCGAGAGACCGGTCCATCTGGTTTGCCAGATTTACGCAAGATGTAGGGAAGCGCAAGTAATTTCCACACAAGATATAGCGCTTATCGGGGTATACCTTGGCCGAACGGCTGTGGTCAATGAGTCGTAGACGCGATGATGTTTTCGACGGTGAGTTCTGTTAAGGCCGAGATCGCCAAGAATTGATTCACTTCGAGCGCGGGCCGGATGAAAAAGCAAAGTAAGGGAATCACTCTAAGATCGCGCTCGTAGCCAGTTAATCGTCCCAATATGATCGCGGCCTATGAACAAAATAGTTCTCCTCAGCTCTCGGGCCGCGCTAGGAAAAATTTTCCTGGCGTTCGCACTTGGTTTTCTTTTTGGATGCGGAGCGAAAAACCACGCGTCGGACGACACCACCGATGCCGACGCGATCAAAACTCCGGCTACTGTCGAACAAGCGGCGAAGGTCCTCGATCTTTCAACGTTCCCGCTCCCGGATGGTGCAAAGCCGCTGGAGTCGCCGCAGGTGGCTAACCTCTTCTATCTCAGCAAGGGCGATGTTAAATCGGCATTCGAATTCAACCGCAAGGCGCTCCTGGGACAAGGCTGGAAAGAGTTGCCGAATAGCGCCGTCACCGATCAATACGCCAACGCGATGTTCGCGCGTAGCGGCTTCGTCGTTTTCCTTTCGGTCACTCCCAGCGGCGACGGCAGTCTGCAGGTCAGGTTGCAAAACCAAGGCAATGTGAAACCCGGGAAACTCCCGGTGCCGCCGAACGCCAAGCCGGTTTATGTCGGCGACTCCACCGCGATGTATGAAAGCCAGGCCGCAGTGGCTGCAACGGCTGACGCCTGCCGAAATTTGTTGGTCGCGCAAGGTTGGGTGCCATACGGCACCGCCGGTGATTCCGCTTTCTTCAAACAAAACGCAAATCTCGTGACCGCGACTGTCTCGTCCGCGCCAGCCCAGGGCGGGAAGACCATGATCCAGTATTCGAGTCAGCTGATTTCGGCTGACATTCCCGCGCCGCAGGGCGTTGACGATTTGCGTTACGGCGATGAGCCGCCTGAATTAACGTTTGAAACAAAGCAGAACCAAGATGCGATCGTCGATTTCTATCGAAAAACTCTGGCCGCGACGGGCTGGAAATCCACGCTCGATCACATGGTCGATATTGATGAAAAGCCGACCATGATCTTTCGCAATCCCGCGAAGGATATGCTCACGCTTGCGGCGACCGGCGTCCTGCGCGACAAGCTGCTATTCTCGGTTCGTTTTCAAAGCGCAGCGGAGATCGCCGAGCTCGATCGCAGAATAAAGGAAGCGGCACCCGCGCTCCGCGCCGCTGCCGAAAAGAAAGCAGCCGAGGAAGCCGCCGAAGCCGCGCGGTTGGCCGAACAAAACAAGGTGCCGAAAATCGCCATCACATTGCCAGCGGATGCGAAGGACGTGAAGCAGACCAAGGACGAGATCAGGTTCACGCTGGGCAAGGGGAAAGCGAAGGAGGCGGTTGAATCGTTGCGGACCCAGCTTCGCAACGCGGGTTGGAAAGAAGACGTCGCCTCGCTCGAACGCATGGCCGGCACCCTCTCATTTTCAAAAGAAAACGGGCCGAGCGTGACCATCACCTACTCCGACACGGGCTTTATGCCGACCGAGGTCGGCCTGTCGGCTTTTCGCGCCGAACTGGAAGCGGCGAAGTGAGAAGAAGCCGCACAGAGTTGCAGGCGACACGCATGCCGCTACGGATTTAGCGTTTCTTGTATCCGAAGAAACCGCGCTGGCGAATGATCTCTGCAACTGTTGGTGGCACCATTTGGTCCCAGGTTTCGTCTCCTTCAGCGATGCGTTTGAGGACGTCCCGTGAATAGATCGGCAGATATTTGGGATTATAGTTATCGAGCTGGACGAAACTGCCGCGGCCGACCAGATAACCGTAGAGTGGTTGCAGGTCGGGTTTCACCTGCACAGTGTGAATGGTCTCTAATTCGTCTTTTGGGCTACGCTGTTTCGGATAGACGTAAACTTTCAAATCGTTCTTAAAGAGGCGCCCGAAGTTTTCAAGAATGCCGCCCGGCAAGTCGGCATAATATTTTTCGTCGAACAACTCATACACGCTGGGCACACCCATGACGATGCCGATCCGTTCGCGCGTTCGCCATGAGAGATAAGCGGCGAGCCGATAATACTCGAAGTAATCGGAGATGAGCACCGTCATGCCACACGCCGCAAGGACTTCCGCGCGCGCGAGGAAATCGCGACGGTCCACGTCTTTGCCGCCCGCCAACAAATTGCGCATGGTCAATTCCATCAGAGCGAGGATGGGTTTGTTCGCCACTGCGGGGTCCTGTTTAAACTTAATCAGGGCGCTTTGGAACATATCGAGGTTGACGTAGGTGACCGGACGAAAACTGCCGCGCTCGACCAGCACAGCCTTGTTATGCAACGCGTCGGACGGCTGCAACACTTCGCGGTTCGGACCGAACATGGCCGCCCCGCTTAGTCCGATCTGCACGAGCTTGAGCGCCATGACGCGGTTGTCCACGTTGCGAAACTCAATTCCGCTGAACTCGAGCATGTCGACCTCGAGCCGACGCGTGGTGAGATTGTCGAGTAGCGATTCGACGAGTTCCTCCGGAACGTGACTTAGAAAAAACGCGCCGTAGCAAAGGTTCACGCCCACAATGCCGAGCGCCTCTTGTTGTGCGGACGCTTCCTCGTCGAGCATGCGCACGTGCATTACGATCTGACTGGGCTGATCATTGGCGCGGCTTTGATACTTGATCCCCATCCAGCCGTGGCACTCGGCGGTGCCGCGATAGCTCCGCGCCACGACTGTGTCGGCGAAAGCGAAGAACGAAGTGTTATCGCCGCGCTCGGGCCCCAGCCGCTCGATGTCGAGATCAAATTCATGATCGAGCATCGCTTGCAGCCGGCCGCGCGAAACGTAGCGGTCAGAGTGCCCGTAGATGGCGTCGCTTACCTGCATATCGTAAGCCGACATGCTTTTCGCGACTGTGCCCGCGGCGCCGCCAACCCGGAAAAACCAACGTACCACTTCCTGGCCCGCGCCGATCTCGGCGAACGTGCCGTACCAGCGTGGATCGAGATTGATCCGGAGCGCCTTCGAATGGGTATCGATTGGTTCTTCTTTCATGGCGTGGACCACGGTACCGCTATTAAACTCCTGTCGCCTACGAAAGGCGAGCGTTTCCAAGTAATATTTACGTTACAGAATGTGAGTCCGCGCTTGTCGATCCAGTACACAATGCGCATGAGCGGACCGGCGGTCATAAACCGCCGGCTACAGAATCGCAGGCGACACGCCTGCCGCTACAGCAGATGCAACCCGAAGGTGGATCGACTCGCGGCGGCGAGTCAGTGGTTTTCCAACGCGTTAGGGAAAACGCGTTCTACCTTGTTACTGTTGGCCTGGCTTTTTCTTACCTTGCTGTTGTTGTCCGCCGCTCGGCTTTGGGCGATTACCGCCGGCTCCCATCGGTTTCCCCCCCATTTGCGCGTTACGCGCTCCCATCTGAGGACCATGCGTAGCCATTTTGGGTTGGCCCGATCTTTGATTCATGGTGCGAGCCCCGTGGCCGGCGCCACCTCCAGCGTTGCCGGTGTGCATTTTGGCCTGGTTTCCGCCGCCGGTTCGCATGTTGCCTTGATTTCGGGTCTTGATCTTGTTCCCGTTTGCTCCGGCGTCACCTGCTCCTGCGGTCTTACCTTTTCCTGCTCTTCCGCCTTGAAGATTACGTTCGTTTACGTTGCCCGGTTTGTTTCCACCTTGTCCGGCTCCCGCGCCTCCTGCAGCGCCAAGTCCTTCTGCGCCGCCTTTGCCTTGCCCGGCACCTTCAGTCTTGTTGAATGATCTGACCGCATTGGCGTTCGGCTTACCCTTGTTTGCAGACGCGCGGAGATTTTGATCCTTGCTCGCCGCCTGCTGACGTGAGAGCTGCTGGGAAGTTGGCCCAACTTTCTTAGCGTTCGCCGCGGCGGCTTTCTGTTCCGCATTCGCCTCCGCCTTCACTCCGTTCGGACCCCCGTTAAAGCTTGCACGGTTATTGGTCGCATTTCTGGTAAACGAGTTATTCACGTAGGTGTTATGGACAACGTTCTTATTCACGCGGGTGACAGCGGTATTGTATGCGAACGTGTCTCCGTTCCATCGGCCGCCCCAGTAACCGTTTCCGGTGTAGCCGTAACCGTAATTGACGCCTCCGTAAAAACCGACAGTCGGTCCCCAGTAACCCTGGTTAAACGCGTAAACGCCGTTATTCCAGCCCCAATACCCCGGGGTCCAAAGCAGGCCGACTGACGGCGGAGCGACCCAGGCGCCCGGGACCCAATAATAATCCCCGATATCATAACCATAACCCCAGTAACCAGGAGTCCAGATATAGCCTGCGACAGGGCAGGGCGGTTGCTCATACACCGGTAGAACCGGCGGAGCGAAATTGACCGATATGCCTACCTGGGCGTACGAAGATGCCAATGGCAGCGCGAGAAATGCAGCTAAAATAAGGGAACGCAGTTTCATAATTTTCATTGTCTTAATACGTAATTAAACGGATTTCGGCCGCTTTTCATTCGATCAAATCCGCCCGCTGATAGTAATCAGTCTAGATTCCTTTACCAGGAAATTGGAAAGCATGAAGCAAGAGGAGCAATCCTCACTTCATCCGATCAAACGTTTTTTGCAGAATCTCGAGATCGCTCGCGTTGCCGGTCTTTTCGCGTGTCGTTTCGATCCACTTTTTTTCCAGCGCGTTTTTGGTAGGGCGATCGGTTTCGTAGAACACGCCGAACACGCCTGGGAACGGAAGCGATGCCAGCTTGTACGCGGCTAATTCATCCGTCACATCATGTCGTAACTCGTCCTCGGGGGTGTTGTCCCATTTCTTTTCCTGGATGACTTCGAAGCTGCCGCCCTTTTTAGGATTGGCCGGGTCGAACACGTCCGGAAAAAATTCCACGCATTCGCTCAAGCACTCGATAACACTAAAGCCCTGGTGATCGAACGCGCGCTCGATCATTTGAATCATGTGATTGACGTTGGCGGCATGGGTGCGCGCGATGAAAGTCGCCCCGCCGGCGATCAACTTTTTCATCGGATTAACCGGCTGATCGATCGCGCCAGTGGGATCGGTCTTGGATTTAAATCCGATGGGCGACGTAGGCGAGGTTTGTTTCTTCGTCAGGCCATAGACGAAGTTGTCCATGATGAAATAAGTCATGTTGATATTCTTGCGCCCGCCGTGATCGACGTGATTGCCGCCGATGGAGAACCCATCGCCGTCGCCACCAAAGAGGAACACGTGCAGATCGGGTCGCGCCAGGCTGATTCCGGACGCAAGCGGGACCGCGCGACCATGAATGTAATGCGCGCCGTGGCCGTTGACGAAGTAAGGAAAGCGCGACGAACAACCGATACCTGCGAGCGTGACGATCTTTTCATGTTCGACGTTGCGTTTCTCCAGCACCTTGTAGAACGCGGCCAGCACAGCGAAGTCGCCGCAGCCGGGACACCACGTCGGGTGATCGGCGGTGATCGCTTTCTTGGTTAGCTTTTCCCTCGGCGGTTCTGCGATCGCAGGCGAGTCCGAGCCGGACGGGCGGTTACCTGCCCCCACAGTTGTGGTGGCGTCGCCGTTTCCTGTTGTTGCTTCGCTCATATCAAGTCTGTTCTCTTACTTCTTAAGTCTGCCTTCTTACTTTACCCGACTCCCTGTGGTACAACTTCTTTCAGCGACTTCACATTTTCGGCGGCCGTGTCTTCGTGAACGATCGGCGCGCCCTCGCGCGGAATGTGTCGCGCCGCAAACGAGCGGCCATGGAATACGCCGTCCAAAATTTCTTTCACCCGGAATGTCAGTCCGTCGGTCTTGGTAAAGCTGGTGATTTTCGGTTCGCAATAACGCGCGCGCAAAATCGTGGCGAGCTGACCGTAGCCGTAGACTCCCTGGTCATTCATTTCGACCGTGACGACGCGTTCGAATTTTTCGAAGACTTTCTCCAAGCCATTTGGTAACGGATGCAGATGACGCAAATGCAGCGCGCCCACTTTTTCACCGTGTTGCCGCGCAAGAGCCACGGCGTCATGAATGGGTCCGTAAGTTGAGCCCCAGCCGACGAGCAGCGTGTCGCCCTCCTGGTCGCCATAAACTTCCGGTACCGGAATTTCCTCGGCGAGCTTGCGCAATTTGTTGCGACGTTTCGCGGTCATCGCCATGTGCAACTTCGGGCTGCCGGTCGGATGCCCCATTTCGTCGTGCTCAAGCCCGGCCAGGAGCGGGTATTTTCCATCGAGGATCCGGGTCCCCGGCGGAACGTGCTGTGTGATTTGATCGATGGGATACGGCTTGTGCGTCCGCCGCGGAGACAAATCAGGTTTTGGATCGACCATCAGCTTCGACAGATCGGGTTCATCGAACGCTTCGATCCGCGTGGCCAGCGATGTATCGCTCAAAATGAATACGGGCGTGCTGTATTTGCGCGCGATGCGTGCTGCTTCGAGCGCGATGTAAAAACAATCTTCCACTGACGACGGCGCGAGCACTACGCGCGGGCTGTCCCCGTGACTGCCAAAGATGGCCTGATGCAAATCGCTTTGCTCGACATTGGTGGGCAGACCTGTGCTCGGACCGCCGCGTTGAATGTTGCAAATGACGAGCGGAATTTCGGCCATCGACGCCCAACCAATCGCTTCGGCTTTGAGCGAAATGCCGGGGCCTGCGCTGCCGGTCACGGCGAGGTATCCAGAATACGAACATCCGAGGGCGATCGATACCGACGCGAGCTCGTCCTCGGCCTGGACAAAGATGCCGCCATACTTCGGCAGTTCGCGCCGCAAAACTTCCATGACGGACGACCATGGTGTGATCGGATAGCCGGCGCCGTAGCGCACGCCTGCAGCGATGAGTCCGTACGCGAGCGCCTGGTTGCCGTCCATGCAGATCTGCGCGCGGCCACTCGCTCTGGGGATATGCTCAAATCGATAGTGCTTGGTCAGAACGTTGCCGACCGGATACGCGTACCCGGCCTGAAATGCCATCAACGCTGTATTCACGACGCTCTCGTCTTTACCGGCGAATTTTTCGCTGATTAGTCTTTTCAACTTGTCGACGTCGAGATTGAAAATCTTCGCGATCAATCCGAGGACGAAAATGTTTTTGCCTTTGTCCTTCGCGGTGCCGCCCAGTGCTTCGACGGTCAAACCGGTGATGGGGACACCGACGTAGACGAAACGTTTATCGTCGAGGTTCGGCTCGACGTTATCGGAATCGTAAAGCAGAACGCCGCCGTCCCGCAGGAAATGGATGTGGTCCTGATAACTGTGCTGGTAAAACGCGACAAGGAAATCGGCTTCGTCACCGGCCGACAACACTTCGCCGGAACCGATGCGCACCTGGAAAATCGATGGGCCGCCTGAGATCGTGGCCGGGATTGTCATGTAGGTCATGACGTCGTGCTCGCTGCGTCCGGCCAGTCGGGCGAGGAACGCGCCGGCGGTCTGGATTCCGTCCTGCGAATTGCCGGCGAGCCGAATTACGGCGTCCTGAATATTTTCAGGCCGCAGATCGGCGCGATCCGAAGCCGGCTTGGCAGCCGCGCCGTCACCTTGAGTCACAACGGGAGTTTCATTCACGGGATTATAAAAATAACAGAATTGGCGCAGCATTCCACCGTCAATTAAGGTTTCCCCGGCGCGCTCGATGGGCGCATCCTGTTAGAAGATGGCATTTTCCTGATTGCGGGCGGCACAGTCAAAGGTAAGGTGCGACTCCCCGCGTAATTGGAGACAGATAATGACCGAAGTGGAAACAATTGATGCGGCTCGCCAGGAGCAGTTCGTCGGAAAAGTAGTCGAGCAGATCAGCGGCACGATGACGACGCTGCTGGCAGCAATTGGCGATCGATTAGGGTTATTCAAGAACCTGGCGGAGCAGGGCCCAGCGACATCGACTGAGCTCTCATCGCGAACGAAACTAAACGAGCGCTATCTGCGCGAATGGTTGGGCGGCATGGCCACGGCCGGTTACGTGAACTACGACGGACAGCGCTTCAGTTTGCCGATTGAACACGCCTCGGTGCTCGCCCACGAGAACGGTCCATTTTTTGTTGGCGGCATATATCAGATGCTGCCTGCGGAAGTCGGAGTATTCGACCAGGTTGTAGATGCGTTTCGCAGTGGTGGCGGCGTTCCTCAATCACAGTACAACGATATGATGTGGGATGGTCTGGAGCGATTTACGTCGACGTGGTTTGAGAATTTGCTGTTGCAGCAATGGATCCCTGCGATGCCGGACGTGAAAGCGCTTCTCGAACGCGGCTGCGACGTGGCCGACGTGGGGTGCGGACGGGGCCGTGGCCTGATCAAGCTCGCTCAGGCGTTCCCGCGGTCGCGTTACACAGGCTACGACAACTTTGGCCCGACTGTTGCGCGGGCGACCGCGAATGCGCGGGAAGCCGGCGTGTCAGACCGGGTCCGTTTCGAAGAGCGGGACGTGTCGAAGGGATTGCCGGCGCAGTTTGATGTGATCACGACATTCGACGTCGTGCATGATGCCGTCGATCCACTTCAGTTGTTGCAATCGATCCGGAAAGCGCTTCCGCCTGGCGGCGTTTACGTTTGTCTCGACATCAACTGTTCGGACAAACTCGAGGAGAACGCGAATCCCCTCGGCGCGATGTTTCACGGCGTAAGCGTGTTCTATTGCATGACCACGTCGCTCGCGAATCATGGCGCAGGACTCGGCACGCTCGGTTTTCACGAAGCGAAAGTTCGGGAGCTATGCGAGAAAGCCGGGTTTACCAGCGTCCGGCGCGTGCCGCTGGAAAATCCTTTTAACAACCTGTACGAGGCCAAGCCATGAGGTTGTTTGTCGGTCCGGTATTTTTTTGCGCGGTCCGGCGCGGCGGGCGCCGTGGAAGGTTTTTACAAACAGGCAACCGCCTCTATTCCGATTTGCGAATCTTATTAGCAAAACCCCAAGCACTTGGGCATCAGAAAGCTATGAAGACAGCGAAATCGATCACCGCTTTTCTTTTTCTGGTGATGGTTTGGGTGACCGTTGCTATTGTTGAATGGGATTTGGCATTGCACCTTGGGATCGTGTGTAGCGTCTTCGTCAGCATTTCCGCTTTATTCATGCTGCTGGGCGCGTTGCTTCGAGCTCCCGAAGCTTACGAAGACAAGAATGGATTTCACATCGGCGCGCTGGCTGGCGCCACCTTGTCGTAACCGCTCACTTTTTCGCCGCCGAATTTGCACCAATCTCGCCCTGCGCGCGATCGAGCCCACGCCGCTTTAGCAACGGCTCGACGTAAGGGTCGCGTCCTACAAAATTCTTAAACAACCCGAGAGCATCAGCCGATCCGCCGCGTGACAGTAACATGGCGCGAAAGCGATCGCCGTTCTCGCGTTTCAATCCACCGTGTTCCTTGAACCACTCGACGGTGTCCGCATCAAGCACTTCGCTCCAGATATAGGAATAATAGCCAGCCGAATAACCGCCGGCGAACGTGTGTGAAAAATAAAAGCTGCGGTAACGCGGAGGCACCGGCGCAAAATCGACACCGGCCTTGTGTAACGCTTCCTCTTCGAAGGCGACTGCGTCTTTTGGAATGTCGGACGGATTCAGTTGGTGCCACGCCTGATCCAGAAGCGACGCCGAAAGATATTCGGTTGTTTTGTAGCCCTGATTGAACTTTTCCGCGGCCACCACCTTGTCGAGCAACGCCTGCGGAATTGGTTCACCTGTCTTGTAATGCTTCGCATAATTACTGAGCACTTCCGGCCATCTCGCCCACATTTCATTTACCTGCGAAGGATACTCGACGAAGTCGCGCGGCACGCTTGTTCCACTGAAGCGCGGATATTTTACATTCGAAAACATTCCGTGCAGCGCGTGGCCGAACTCGTGGAAAGCGGTGCGCACTTCATCGTGCGTCAGCAATGTTGGTTCGCCGGGCGGTGGCTTCGGAATATTGAGATGATTGGCAACGACTGGTTTGGTCGCGAACAGATCGCTTTGCTGCACATATGCGTTCATCCACGCTCCGCCGCGTTTCGATGGGCGAGCGTAATAGTCGCCGAGAAACAACGCCAGCGGTTTGCCGTCGCGATCGTAAACTTCGAATACACGCACGTCCGGCTGATAGACGGGAATGTCATGACGCTCCTTGAAGGTGAGACCGTAGAGTTTTCCTGCGGCGAAGAATACGCCGTCGAGAATGACGTGATTCAGTTCGTAGTAGGGGCGCAGCTCCGATTCGTCGAACGCATAACGCGCCTTGCGAACTTTCTCGGAGTAAAAGGGCCAGTCCCATGATGCGATCTCGAAGCCGCCTTTTTCCTGATCGACAATCTTCTGCATGTCGGCAGCTTCGTTTTTTGCGTTCGCCACGGCGGGCGGCGCGAGGTCGCTCAGCAGCTTGTTCACGGTGGGAACATCGCGCGCGGTCTGGTCTTCAAGCTGATACGCCGCCCAATTTGCATAACCGAGCAACTTTGCTTTTTCAGCGCGCAACTGCGCGGTTCGCATCACGACGTTGCGCGTGTCGAACTCGCCGCTGTGGCTGTTGCGCGCGAGAGAAGTTTGCATGATGCGCTCGCGTAGCTGCCGGTCTTGCGCCGACGCAAGCAAGGGCTGTCCGGTGGTGTTCTGCATTTGAATGACGAATTTGCCGTCCTTGTGCTCCGCTTTCGCCGCCGCAGTGACGCTTGCCACCTGGTTATCGGAAAGACCGCGCAGATCTTCCTTGCGGTCGACGACCACCGAAGATGCGTTCTTTTCCTTTAAAACATCCTGCTCGAATTGGGTCTGCAACGTTGCGAGCTCGGTATTGATTTTTTTTAGTTTTTCCTTGTCCGCATCGGAAAGCTTCGCACCGGCCCGAACGAAATCCTTGTAATAACGCTCAAGGAGATAGGCCGATTCGGGATCCAGTGCGAGGTTATCGCGATTGTCGTAAAGCTCCTGGATACGCGCGAACAATTTGCTGTTGAGATGAATGGCGTCCCGATGCGCGGAGAGTTTTGGCGCCATCTCCTTTTCAATTTTCTGCATCTCGGGATTCGTGTTGCACGCGTTAAGATTTTCGAACGTGCGCTCCGCCCGATCCAGCAAACGGCCGGTGCGCTCCAGGGCGACAATGGTGTTGTCGAACGTTGGCTTTTCAGGATCGTTCGCCACGACTTCAACTTCCTTGAGTTCCTCGCGCATGCCCTCCTCGATTGCCGGCGTGAAGTGCTCATTCTTGATCTTATCGAACGGCGGGATGTGATACGGCAGCGAGCTCTCGGTGAGGAATGGGTTATCCTTAAGATCGGCAGCGAACACGGCGGTGATTTGCGCAATCCAGAGCGATGCGCAAGCGAAGATGCAAACTCGATTTGGCATAAGCCTTAACTTCTCGCCGCTGCGCGCCTGAACGCAACTTCCCCGGAACGATCCGCTTGAAAAGCTAGTATCGAAGAGCGATGTCGATCCTGTATGCCCGCCTGGCCTGGACTCTCGATGTTGTTGCTTGGGTTATCGGTCTTCGCGGTTCCTGGACTCGCGACTCCAGTCTTCGACGAAAAAGCAGCGGAACGGTTCGCAAAATTGGCGCTGGCGTGCGTTGCCAAGGAATACCCAAACAAAATCAGTCATGTGTTGAACAGCGATGCGGACGTGGCGCCACCGCGCAAACTCACGCCGACATTTTACGGATGTTACGACTGGCATTCGTCAGTGCACGGACATTGGTTGCTCGTGAGACTGTTGCGCACATTTCCAAATGCATCGTTCGCCAAAGGGGCGCGGGATGCGCTGCGCAAAAGTCTTACTGCGGAAAATTTGAAACAGGACGCTGCCTATCTTCGCGGAGAAGGTCGGACGAGTTTCGAACGTCCGTATGGATTGGCGTGGCTGCTGCAATTATGCGCAGAGTTACGTGAATGGGATGACGATCAGGCGCGAGAGATGGCGGCGAACCTGCGTCCACTTGAAGACGCGGCGATCGAGCGATTGAAAACGTGGTTGCCGAAACTCTCGAATCCAGTGCGCATCGGCGAGCATGATCAGACCGCATTCGGACTGGGCCTGATGTTGGACTATGCGCGCTCGATCAAAAACGATTCTCTTGCCAGATTGGTCGAGGATTCGGCGAGAAAGTTCTTCCTCGCTGATAAGGATTGTTCGCTCAATTACGAACCTTCAGGTGAAGATTTTCTGTCGCCCTGCCTGGGCGAAGCGGATGTGATGCGGCGAGTGCTGTCGCAAGCGGAATTTGCGAAGTGGCTCACCGATTTCATGCCGCAAATCCCGATGACAGGGAGCGGCGACTGGCTGAAACCAGTTGTCTCGCCCGACCCGAGCGATCCTAAGCTTGCGCATCTGGACGGACTGAATCTGAGCCGCGCGTGGATGTTGGAAGGAATTCTATCGGCGCTGCCGCAGGACGATCGGCGCAGAGCAGCGCTACAGGCTGCGGCAGATGCGCATCGGCTAGCAGGACTCGCCGCGGTCACCGGCGCGCATTACGAAGGCGGACACTGGCTTGGCAGTTTCGCCGTTTACCTCACCACGCAGCGTGGAATTCAAAAAGGAGAAGTGACTGCGTCGCAGCAAACGAAAAGCGTGTCGGAAAAGGGCCGGCCTTAATCGGCAGCGAGAGTTCGCTCAGATTCGCGGCGTGGTTTTCCTCCTGTCGGGTCCCATGCACGCCTCTGCCAGAACTCCTTCAGGTCCGATTGATTGCCCCGAAAGATGTTGCGCTCGGCCTTCTTAATGTTGGCAACGCTTATCGGGTACGCGGAGCGCGGCCGCGCTCCCTTGCCGTCACCGCAATACTGCCAAAGAGACCAGTAGCTCCACGGCGACGTTGGGCGCGGCTCGCTGTGATAATTTGCCATCCATAGCCAACACTTCGCCAGCACGTTTCTCTGCGCGTTGGTTACCTGTCGGCCATTCAAGGCCTGCCGCAGATGATATTCACCGGAGTAAATGCCTGGATATACGCCGGTGCGCTCGCGAATTCGCTCAACAAAAGCAACCGCCTGATCGACGCGCATCGTACCACCGGGATAGTGACCATTCTTTTCGAAATCAAGGACCAGCAGAATGCCCGGGCCTCGCGCCGCGGAATCGGCTTGCGTCCATGCGCTGGAAACGACGCTTAGAAAATGATCAGCCTGCCGGACCGGATCAGTCGCGTTAGCGTAGTGATAAGCTCCCCAAAGCAAACCTGCCCGGGTTGCCGACTGCTGGCGTTCAAGATATTTCGCATCGCGTACGAGATGCGGATACGTGGCTTCATGGATCACACCAACAATGCCTTCGCGTTTCATCGCCGCAAAATCCGGCCGCATCATGTCGTAATGCGAAAGATTCACTACGTTGCTGGCCGAGAAGGCACACGCCGGGAGCGAAAGAAACAGAGCTGCAGCCCGCAAGATCGACAATCGCATTACCATCCCAAATCGAGCCCAACCTATCGTGCAGCCCTGGCAAACTTGCAAGTGTATCTTTATTGGTACGAAGAATTTGAAATGTAGCCACCAGCTTGTGCCCGATCACGCGAATTGCAGATTTCGTATGAGCGTACGGCCCACACGGCCGTGGCTACAGTGCCGTGAGATCAGCGAGTTCATTTAGATTCACAAACAATCTTCTCTCCTCGGATGTGACGGACATCACCTGGAGCTTTCCGGCTGCGACGAGACGGTTCGCTATGGTTTGCAGTGCAAAGTCCGTGCCAGAAAGTGCGCGTTGAACATCCGCGAGCGCTTCTCGGGGATAGATCGCCGCCAATGGCTCGAAGCGATCGTCAGTTTTTGCAATCACTCCGCGGCCCGGTTCAGCCCGGTTATAAAGAACGTTCAGATATTTTTCGGTCATGAACGGCATGTCGATAGCAAGTGCGAGCAAATGTTTGGTGCGCATCTGCGCCAGCGAGGCAGCCAGTCCGCTCATTGGCCCGCGTGATGGAGGGTCGTCGGCGACAAACTGCACATCGGCAGGACGCCAGACAGGATCCGCGCGAGCTGACACTAAAATTTCGCTCGGCTGCAATTTCCGCAGTAATTCGAGCTGAATTTGCCAGAGCGGTTTTCCGCGAAACAGAAGCGTTGCTTTGTCCGTACCCATTCGGCGCGATTCGCCGCCAGCGAGTAACACGGCACTGACGTCATTCCGGGCGAAGCGTGGCGAAGTTGAGGAACGCCGCGGCATCACCCTAAGATAGCTCCGAGGGATCCCTCGACTTCGCTCGGGATGACAGCCGAATTCGAGCGCAGTTCGCCATCGCACAGAATTTTCGCGCGCAATCCGCCGCGTCCTTTCAAGAAGGCTTGAGCCCCTGGCGCGAATGCGCCGTCCATCCAGTAACACGGCGCGGACTCTTGCGTCCCAAAGAAACGAACACCCTGAATTTCAAATTCCTTGCCGATGAACTCGTTCAAATCAACCCCGCGCGTGATCACGTTGCGTCGTGCTGCAGCAGGCGAGCAATCGTGCAGATTCAACGCGGTACAAAGCTCCCCGAAAACATCGAGGGAAAAAAATGTGACCTGCCCTTTGTAGTCGTTTTTGAAATCAAAGTAACGATCTCCGCGAATTCCGCGACCCGCGATGCATTCGATCGCCGGCATTTCGATCATCGGGTGCGTGTCCGGTTTGCGACCGTGATGGCCGACGAAATTGTGTCCCGGCGAAATGTACAAGTGACAGATTTCCACCGGCTGCAACAATATCTGAAATCCTCACTGATGAAAGAAGTGCCGAGCATCGGTCCGGGAAGAATCATCCGGCGAAAGAAGGACGGTTCGCTTGAGTACTTGCGGGACGACCTCACGATCGAAGAGCCGCTGGAAATTAGGATTGGCGACAAAACTCTGGCCACGACAATGCGCACGCCGGGACACGACGATGAGCTTGCCGCAGGCTTTCTGGTTTCAGAAGCAATCGTGCGCGATCGAAACGCGATCGCGGAAATTTCCCGCGACGGCGATAACAAAGTGATCGTCGATCTCGCCCCCGGCTTGAAGTTGAACCTGAACTCCACACAACGTTTCGGGACAATCTCCAGTAGCTGCGGACTGTGTGGCAAAACGAGCATCGATGCCATTCGACAAAATTTTCCTGCGATCGAATCAACCAACGTTCGAATCGATATCGAAACGTTGCTTTCGCTTCCGGAAAAATTGCAAAAGGCACAAAGCGATTTTTCCAGGACCGGCGGAATTCATGCCGCGGGAATTTTCGATTCGAATGGTGAATTGAAAATTGTTCGTGAAGACATCGGTCGCCACAACGCTGTGGACAAGGCGATTGGACGCGCGTTTCTCGACGGATTGCTGCCATTGAATCGGCATGTTCTTTTGGTGAGCGGGCGCGCCTCATTCGAAATCGTGCAGAAAGCGCTCGCTGCTGGTGTCTCAATCGTCGCTGCGGTCTCAGCGCCTTCGACGCTCGCTGCCGATTTTGCCAGGGAAAGCAATCAAACGCTGATTGGCTTTCTGCGTCCTCCCTCGTTCAACATCTATTCGCACATCGAGCGCGTGATTCTGGAAACGCTGTAGCTGAACAGCTCCGGTCATCCGCCTTCGCCGGGGGCTACGGCGCAGGAGCCGCCCGCGGCTACAGGATCAGCGTTGCGATGCGAACACCGCTTCGGGATCTGCGCCGGAAACTTTGCCTACCGCGATCCAGCCGATTCGACTGATAAGCGCGCCGGTCAAAAATGAAATTGCCGCCAAAGGGATGAACCCGAAGAAACGAAGAAGTAATGCCAGTGGTCCGTTAAGAACTTCGCCGATCCGAATTAGCCAGCCGGATCCGTGTTCGTGGATCGCGCGATCGGCTGCGCCGTGTTTAGCAACACTGAGCCAGATCAAAAGCACTGTCTCAACGGCTGCGGCGTAGAATCCGATGAAATTGAGCGCGGAAATTCGATGTCCGAGCAATTCCAAGACAGCAGCGGCAGATCCTAGTCCGGCGGTCCCAAAATGAATCGGCAGCAATGTGCGATGCAGAAACCACGCAGGAATCGCCGTTGCTCCGATGAGTACACCCGTGTAAGTCGCGAGTAGAGTTCCAAAAATTGCCCCGCCAAAAACGAAAATCCCGGCGGCAAAGCTCAGGAATTGATCAAGTGTACCAGGGAAAACCTGACGCGCATGTAATTCGAACGCGATCAAACCCGGAACCGCGCACGCGCCAAATGTTGCCAGAATCCACGCGCCCATCGACATGGCAGAGCGATGCTTGAACACGCGCAGCATATTGAGGAAGAGGTGTGGACGGCCCAGGTCCATGATCAGAAGGATTGGCGACAGGACCGCGCCCGCGATGGCGGCAGTCCAAATGGCTGCGCGTGCAAGATCGACGTGATGAAAAAGGTACGCGCCTAACGCGATCACTGCCGACATCCCGCCCATTCCGCCAAAGAAAAGGTAGAGAGGAACTTCCCAGGTCCAGACCGGCGGTCTCACCACAGGCTCACCGTAGTACCCCGGCTTTCGGGGTATCGGACCGCCCACAACGTCGACGCCGCGACCCGGAACGACTCCCTCCTGCCAGGCTTTCTCGCGCAATTGTTCGAGTCGCTGTTCTTGGGTGTTCATCAAGATGAAAGCGCAAATGCCAGCAATGTCACAATGAGCGAGGCGATTGCAGTCGCGAAGGCAGCGGTCCACGCCGATTTCAAATAAATGGTCGGTACTTGTGGTTTCGGCGGAAGTCCGTAGGCCTCTGGTTCGCCGAGAATCAGAAAGAAGGCGTGAATGCCGCGGACACTTGTCTCTTTCGGATCGTAAATCTGCGCATCCTCATATCCGTGTTCTTTGAGTTGCTGTACCCTTCGCGTTGCGTGCGCGCGCAAATCGTCGAGCCGGCCAAAGACGATCGATTCAGTGGGACAAACCTTGGCGCACGCAGGCACGAGTCCGCTTTTTTGCCGGTCGTAGCAAAAGGTGCACTTAAAAGCGCCGCCGGCGTGAGGGAGCGGTTCCGGCCGACGATCGATCACGCCAAAAGGGCAGGAGACGACGCAATACCCGCAGCCGTTGCACACATCGTTTTGCACAAGGACGGAACCGACTTCGGTCCGCACGATTGAGCCGGTTGGGCAGGCTTCGAGGCAACCTGCCTCTTCGCAATGCTTGCAAACATCGGAAAGAAAGACCCAGCGAAATGGATCTTCGCCATTGCCTAACAAGTGAGAGCCAACGAGCTGGCTTCCTTTTTGTCGATCTTGTTCCAGGAACAAAACATGGCGCCATGTCGAAGCGCCGAGGTGTCCGGTGTTGTCATAGGAGTTTCCCGACCAGGTAAAGCCGTCATCGGGGACTTCGTTCCATTCTTTGCATGCGACCTCGCACGCTTTGCAGCCGATGCATACAGTCGGGTCGGTGAAGAAACCAACCTCTACATTTTCCTGCACGTAATTGTGCCGGCGCTGGTTCGTACTGTGAGTTCCTTCGCCGATCATAAAGTCTAATCGTCGCGTTCTATGACTCCTGGGGCGCTCATTCCTTTCCTTCCATCGCGAGACCGCCGCCGCGCCCACTCACGCCGCGGTGCGGTTCCTCGGGATGTAGAACGGTCGGCCCTGTCTGGGGCGCGTATTTGTTCAGGAATTCGGCGAATGCACGGCCCCGCGGTAATCGGCCCGGCACAATGTTGCAAGTGCACGCCTTGGCTTCCATGATCGTGACGTTTGGTTCGCCAGAGATCGTGAGAAGATCATTCGCCGCGCCGCCGCGTACGAGGCCGGCTGTCCCATAGTGATAAGGCAATGCGACCTGGTGCACCGTTTTGCCAGTGAGGTGCAATGGCCGAATACGGCGACTGACAAGCGCGCGCGCTTCGATGGCTGCCCGTAAAGTAACGATGCAAACGTGATCGCCGTTGCTGATCTTGAGCTGGCGCGCGAGCTCCGGCGAAATTTCGGCAAACATTTCCGGCTGCAATTCCGCAAGATGACTGAGAAAACGCGACATGCCGCCCGCCGTATGATGTTCAGTCAGCCGATACGTGGTCAGCACGAATGGAAATCTGGAATCGCCCGGAGGCGCGAACCGATTTTCGCGGCGCGGAAACCAGTGCTCCGGTGGATTGGTCTCGCGCGAATAAAGTTCATTCGATACGGGCGACTCCAGCGGCTCGTAATGCGTCGGAAACGGTCCGTCTTTCAAGCCTTTTGGGACGTAAATCCAGCCCAGCCCGTCCTCGTGCAGGATAAATGGCGCATCACCGGGAATTGCATCGAGACCTTCTGCGCCGACCTCTGGTTCGTAGTCGGGAGCTTTTCCTTGCACAAATCCCGCAACGTCGAGGCCAGTCCACTTTTCAGAGTCCCACCAAACTAGTTTTTTTCTTTCACTCCAGGGATGCCCGTCCGGCCGCGCGCTGGCGCGATTATAAATAATCCGACGATCGCTTGGCCAACTGAAGCCCCAACCGTGCCCAAGATAGTCTCGTGACTTCCGTGAGTTCGCCTTGTTCACGCCGTCGCGACCAAACACACCGGAGTAAATCCAGGCGCCGGATGCAGTGGATCCATCAGCTTTCAATTCAGCGAAACCATTCAATTGTGGGCCGTGATGGGGATTGCCATCGCGATCAACTCCACCGAAAAGAACACCCTCACTCGTGGCGCGGTCGGCACCCGTGGCTACAGGTTTTGTGTACCAACCGTTGATCTCGGCAAGCACGGCTTCCATTTTCGGGTCACCGAGCTCATCCTCGGGATACCACCAGTCGAGCGCACGCAGCGCGTCGTCGATTGGATCATTTGATTCTGTTGCTTTCGCGATCAAACGCAGCGCGAGCTGATGGACGAACCAGGCATCGGAACGCGCGTCGTCTGGCGGATCCACAGCTTTTTCACGCCATTGCAAAAGGCGCTGCGTATTCGTGAATGCACCTGCCTTTTCGGCGTGACCAGCTGCCGGGAAGAAGAACACTTCAGTCTCGATGTCCTCGGGCTTCAACTCACCACGCTCCACTTCGGGCGATTCGCGCCAGAAGTTTGCAGATTCAATTTCAACCATCTCGCGCACAACCAGCCATTTCAATTTCGAGAGCGCAGTCCGCTGGAGGCGAGAGTTAGGCGCGCCGACAGCTGGATTCTGTCCCATGAGAAACATGCCCTCCATTTTTCCGTCGAGCATGGCATAAAGGAATTCGAAGAATGAATGGTTGCCCGTGATTTTGGGAAGGAACCTGTAGCCGAAGTCGTTTTCAGCGGTGGCGTTCTTCCCATAGTAAGCCTTGAGCGTGCTAACGAGGTACTTCGGATAATTCGACCAGAGACCGGTTTTCTTGGTGTAGTGATCCAGATACTGCTGAAGGGTCTCGTCGCCTTTGCGCGGCATCGTGAGATAACCTGGCAGAATGTCGTAGAGCGTCGGAATATCAGTCGACCCCTGAATCGAAGCATGCCCGCGCAATGCGAGGATTCCGCCGCCTGGCCGGCCAATATTTCCTAGCAGCAGTTGCAAGACCGAAGCGGCGCGAATGATCTGCACGCCTTTGGAATGCTGCGTCCAACCAACCGCGTAACAAACCGCAGCAGTGCGCTCCGGGCCAGATGCAGCAGCGAGACAATGCGCGACTTTGTGAAAAAGGTCCGGCGGAATGCCGCATACTTTCTGGACCATTTCCGGCGTGTAGCGAGAGAAGTGCCGTTTCAATTTCTGAAAAACACATTGCGGATCTTGCAACGTGAAGTCGCGCTGTGGTCGACTCAGATCGCCGCCTTTATAAGTCCAACTGTCGCCTTCGTAAGCGCGCTTTTCTTCATTCCAGCCTGAGAAATAGCCATCGTTGTCTTCCGCGTCGCGGTATTCATCAGACAAAATGCAAGACGCATTGGTGTAATGAACCACGTACTCGTGAAAGTACAGATTGTGTTCGATCACATGCCTGATCAGACCTCCGAGAAATACAATGTCTGTGCCTGCGCGGATGGGCACCCAAATATCGGCCAGCGCGCTCGTCCGCGAGAAACGCGGGTCCACATGAATGATTGTGGCGCCGCGCTCTTTGGCTTTCATCACCCAGCGAAAACCGACCGGGTGCGCCTCGGCCATTGATGAACCTTCGATCAGGATGCAATCGGCATTGGCCAGATCTTGTTGCGCGGTCGTAGCTCCGCCCCGGCCAAAAGAGGTGCCCAGACCGGGCACCGTGCTGCTATGTCATATCCGGGCCTGGTTGGACACACAGACCATGCCCAGGCCTCCGGTGAACAGTTTTTTGATCAGATAATTTTCTTCGTTATCGAGTGTTGCGCCTCCGAGGTGACAGATTGAGGTCGTGTGATTGACGGCTGATCCATCGATCTGCTTGGTGAATGTGCGCTTGCGCGATTCCCACACACGCTCGGCCACCAAGTCCATGGCCTGCTCGAGCGATATTTCAGTCCATTCCTTCGCGAGCGGTGCGCGATATTTCATTTTCGTTTCCCGTCGTGAGTGTGTCAGCAATTGAAAGGATGCAGCGCCTTTGGGACAAAGATTGCCCTGGCTGATGGGGCTCTCGGGATCGCCCTCGATCGAAATCAGTTTCCCATCCTTGTGATAAATCACCTGTCCGCAGCCGACGCCGCAATAAGGACAAATGGAGCGCGCGACTTTTGCCTCGTCGATACGAGCATGCATCGCCCGCGTTTTTTCCGACATCGCTTCCAAGCCGGTGCCATCCTTGTGTTCGCGGATTTGCCTAACGAGTGGCCATTTCGAAAGCAACGCAAACATATTCTCTTGTTCTTCGCGGATGGAGCGAAGTTCAGTCGGTTGAAAATGTCATGGTGCGGCGAGCCAGGCGAGGAAAAAACCGATGCCGGCATATGTTCACGCTGACGGGGAATTGTTTCGCTCGCCTTGAGTTCGAGACGCGTTTCATGATTTTCTCGATCGACCGCGGATGGGGCGACCAGAATCAAGCGCCGTTCAATTTGTGTGTGGACGCGAATTGCGTCCAACAAGCTTCTAAAATAGCAACTGCAGCGTTCTTAGCCGCCGTTGCGCAACGCGTTCAGTCGAGCGTTCAGGCGTGTCAGCAGGCTTCGCCTCGAAGCCTCGCTCATCGTCCCATCGTTGAGCACTTGCCGATCAATTTGAGCGAGAGCTTCGTCTAGCGGATACGCCAGCCGCGCCTTGAGCACGCGGAGCCGAACTTTCAGCCATGTGAAGACTGACGGCGGCACGGACGTCTTGCCGTTCAGTTGCTGAAGCGCTGTTCGCGTGAAACGGATATCCCGCCGAATTTCCGCGATCGCGATCTCTCGGGGATTTTCAGTTGGGGATGGCGGCGGCGGCGGTGGTGTTGACGACGGCGATGGGGGCGGTGGCGTTGGCGACGGCGGTGTCGGCGATGGCGATGGGGGCGGTGGTGTTGGCGGCGGCGTAGGTCGCGGTGGTGTTGCCGTTGGAGGTGGTGTCGCCGTTGGAGGTGGCGTCGCCGTTGGAGGTGGCGTTGGTCTTATAGACGGCGCCTGCACCTCAAATGCGCCAATATCACTCCGCCCGTTCTTCACCCGATCGAAACGGACTCCGCGTTGATCGTAAATCAGCTGCGGTTGAGAATTGTTGGGATTGTAGTTCAGATTGCCCGCGTCAATCGCCGGGCTGTCCGCCAGCAGCGCATGAGTAAGAGTTGGGCCGCCATTGTCCTGCAACGGACCAAGCCTGGGATCGATATTCACCTGATCACCTGCGGCACTCAGATAACCGGCACCGTCGTCGCTGCTGAGATTGTAGCCATCTGAGGTGATTTTCCCCTGGTTACCAAAGCTAAAGATGTTTCCGCCGAAGCCGGCGTTCAGGATTGTGTTTCCTATCTCCAGTGTGCCTTCGACCATGAAGATATTTCCCCCGAAACCGGAGCCATCTGGGCCGCGATCGGTGTTGCCGTTGATGGTGCTGCTCTCGATCACAGTACTCCCGCTGCCGTTGGCGATGCCGCCGCCGCCACCAGGGAACGCGTTGCTGCTGGCAGCCGCGTTGCCGCTGATTGTACTGTTCGCGATGACAAGCATTGCGCCATTGAAGATACCGCCGCCTACACCGCCGCTTTGAAGACTCACACCAGCCGTATTGCTGGTGATGGCGCTGTTAGCGACGTTCAGCGTCCCGGTATTGCAGATACCGCCGCCGAGACTGGCTGATTGCAAGAAAGCGCCTCCGACGAAGTTGCCGCTGATAGTGGTGCGGACGATTTGCATTGAGCCGGCGTTGTAGATACCACCGCCTTCATCGGCCGAATTGCCGCTGATGATGCTGTTAACGATGTTGATTTCTGCGCCGCTGGCATTGTAGATGCCGCCACCCAGGCCGGGTTCTCGGAGCCCGACAGCCTGGTTGCCACCGATACTGCAGCCAATAATCTGCAGCGTCCCGGCATTGTAAATTCCAGCGCCCACGGTGGTCTTGCCGCTATTGATCGCGAGGCCCGAAATCGCAGCGGTTTTATCGGAATCCACCTCGAAGACGCGGTTCAACTGCGTGTTCTCGACAGACAACTTGTCAGCGCCCGGACCGTTGATAGTTACATTCTTGTTCAATAGCAGCTCGCCGCTGCTCAGTTCGATAAAGCCAGAAACGTCTTTGGCGTTGATAATGTCGCCATCGTTCGCATCTGCTATCGCCCGACGCAGTGAGCCAGGACCCATATCGTTGGTATTTGTGACCGTTATGATATTCGCATGCGCACTAGCTGAGGTGAGGCACAATGCACTCAAATACCCTGCGAGCAGAACCCTGGAACTTTTCACGGGCGCCGAGTCTCCAGCAAAATTGTTTACGCGGCAAGAAGGAAAACGAAATCGCCAGAGCCTGCTATTGTTTCTTCTCGCAAATTAATCGGGCACCCGAGGAGGCTGAGAAGTCTGCAAGCAGTGCCCATACCTGGGCGAGCTGCCATCCGAACTGCTTAGTGATTGATTTCAGAGTCCGAGCACGGACCGCTCATCTCGCGCGAATTTGAAACCTGCAAGCCGCCCTCTCTGTGGATCGACGTTCTTGGCGAGCACGAGCACCTGAAAAGCGCGTCCGAGCATTTCAGGATGCAGCAACGTTTGGAGCGCGCGTTTGGTTTTGGGCGAATCAGGTAGGGGCGATTGACCCCAATCGCCCGCAGGCGGCTCGGATAAACCGCCACTACCAAGTTCAGAAATGATACCTGTCAGGAAGTGATGTTGATCGGTGAATCCTGCGACGCGCAGTCCATTTGCCTCCGCGCGACGGGCGATGCTTGTCCAGTCCACGTGCATCGTGATGTCTGCGTGACCGATTTGCTCAAAGGGGGAGTCGAGGTGTCGATGGCGGGCGCGAACCTGAATTGCTCCCTGAAACTCGCCGCCTGAATATCCGTAGTCGATAGCGATCACATAGCCTCGCTGCAGATTTGCTGCGATGCTGTCCACCCAGGTGAGCGCAGCTTCGTTAAAAGTCATGCTTGAGAGCGGACGCTCGATGAACACAAACTCGTCGCCTTGAAGATCGACAAGTTTTTCCATGTCGCCGGCGATCAAGCGTACTGGCATTGCGTCCAGCAGTTCGTTTGAAAAATGGATGCCCGTGAATGGTTCAAGCGAATTGCGCCATTCAATCTTGTTCCGAAATGGTTCTAACATCCGCGATTGTCGTTCTCGCAAAATCGGAAACGGCTCTATGATCCGGTAGCGCAAAGCCTCGAAGAATTCAGGCGTGCGTTCTTGAGAAGCTTCGAGAACGTCGCGCGCGAACAGGCCATCATGCGCGCCCTGCTCAACGATGACAAAACCGTTGGCCTTGCCGAGTTGCTCCCAGATTTCTGCGAATTGCGCCAGCATCAGTTGCCCGAAGAGCGGACCGACGCTGACGTTAGTAAAATAATCGCCTTTCCTGCCAATGGCGCTGCGGCCGGACGAATAGTATCCGTGCTCGGGATGGTAAAGCGCCTGCTCCATAAACCAAGCGAAGGAAACGGGACCGCGATTCCTGATCTGGTCGCGAATGAACTTGATCAGAGCGGGATTCCCAGTCTGTGTCTTCAACGGGCAACGCTCAACTCCGAAGCATTCGCGAGCAAGCGCCCAACGCTCAACGTTCAACTCCAGCGGTTTAATTGGGCCTGGACGCATGGGGGCGGTTGCCACGCCGCAGGCTCGGCGGAGGTGGGTTGAGCGTTGAGCGTTTCCCTCGTAAATTGTCCAGCTTTTGAGACCGCCAACCGCCACATATCTAAGGCCTCCGCCGGGCTATCGCTTTCGGTCACCCTGGTATTTGAGACCGTGGTTTTACGTGCCCATTGGCATCGTTGCAGTACTTGTCGTTGTCGTAATCGTTTACATTTCCAGTCTTAGTGCCGGTCTCAAAGCGCAGGCCAAAGCGTTCGATCTGAACAAGCTCGAACAGATGGAATCAGCGAGTGTGATTCTCGATCGCAATGGCAAGATCTTCGGCCAAATCTACGTCGAGAACCGCGAGACCGTGCCGTACGATCAATTGCCTCCCGATCTCATTAACGCGGTCATTGCTGTTGAAGACGCAAAATTTTATCAGCATCATGGTTTCGATTCGTTTGGAATCATCCGCGCAGCGTTGAAGAATTTGACCGCTGGCCATGTGCGGCAGGGCGCCAGCACCATCACCCAGCAACTGGCACGAAACAGTTTTTCACTCAAAGAAAAAACCTTTCGCCGCAAACTGCTCGAAATTTTCCTGGCCCAACGGATCGAAGACCAGTTCAGCAAACAGAAAATCCTGGAGCTGTATTTGAATCGGATCTATTTCGGCGGCGGTCTGTACGGGGCAGAAGCAGCATCGCGGGGTTACTTTGGCAAGCCGGCGCGTGAAATGTCGCTCGCCGAATGCGCCACCCTCGCGGGGCTGATCAAGAGCCCAAACAGATTATCGCCATGGACTGACCGGGCGACCTCGCGTGAGGCCCGCGATTACGCGCTCGATCGGATGCGCGACCTGGGTTTTATCAGCCGGGAACAATTCACCAACGCACGAGGCCAGGAGATCGTGGTGGGTAGCCGGCAAAACGCGCAGGGACAGACATACGCAGTCGATTACATTCGTCAGCAGGTGATCGCAGCCGTCGGATGGGATCGTGCAATCAACGAGGGCTATCGGATTCACACGACAATCGACGTCGATCTTCAAAAGGCTGCCGAAGATTCCTTGCGAAAAAATCTCGAACAAATCGAACAGCGCCCCGATTACAATCATCAAACCTACGCCCAGTACGCCGCATCATTTCGCAAGGCCAAATCAAGTGGGAAAATGTCAGAGCAGCCTCCGCCTGAGTATCTCCAGGGAGCGATCATCGGACTCGACAATGCAACGGGCGATATTCTGGTGCTGGTCGGTGGACGCGATTTCGAGCACAACCAATACGACCGCGCGTTGCAGGCACGCCGGCCTGCCGGGACGGCGATGGTACCATTTGTTTACGCAGCTGCTTTCGAAAAAGGAATGTATCCCGGGTCGCTTGTCGAAGATTCACCATTGGATAATCGCGCAGTCATGATCGGTGGCACAACCGGGATTCTCGGTGAATGGGGGCCGGAAAGCGCCGAGAACCGTTACGAAGGCGCGATGACAGCCAGACAGGCTCTGGCGAAATCAAAGAATGGCGCAAGCGTCCGAATTGGGATGGATGCGGGAGTCGATGCAGTATTACAACTTTGCGCTGCGGCGGGAATTCATTCCTCGCTTCGCCCTTACCCGGCTACCTTTCTTGGGAGCAGCGAGGTTACTCTGGCCGAGCTCGCTCTCGCGTACACAATATTCCCAAACGGCGGCTGGCGACCAAACGTCTCGCATATTTTGGAGCGCATCGAAGAAAAGGATGGGACGCTGGTTTGGGACGCAAAACGGGAGAGTATCCGCAAACTCGTTACGAAACCTGAAACCGCGTACGAAGTGCACTCCTGCCTCGCGGACGCGCTTGAGTCAGGGACAGGAAAAGCTGCCTTCGCGGAATTTGGTCTGAAGAAAATTCCGGCTGCAGGGAAGACCGGTACCGCATACGATTTTACTGACGCGCTGTTTGCCGGGTATGATTCCAATTTCACCTGCGCCGTTTGGGCAGGCTTCGACAAGCCTCAAAAGATTTATCGCGGCGCATTCGGCCGCGAACTGGCGCTGCCTGTCTGGGTGGACATTATGAATGCCGCGACTGACCATTATCCACCGGGTGAAATCAAACAGCCGACGTCCGCATCAGGTGGACTCAAGCAGGTCGAGATTTGCTCGAGGTCTGGGCTGCTCGCCACCGACAAATGTTATGACGCCGTCAAAATAGCGAACGGCGAGACCGTTCAGCGGCGCACCACATACATGGAGATTGGCACGCAGTCGCAGCTCCCGACTGTGCCCTGCACTGTCCATGGCGAGGCGCGCGCCCGTCTGGCGAGCTTTACTTCTTCGAGCGATTTGCCGCGTGCCGCACTGGCCGTGGACTTGCGCGAAGTCACGCCAATCGCCGTAAAAAGTCCGACGTTATTAGCCGACAAGGATCCATACAGTTCGCTTAAGCCAGCATTGAAACCCGAGCCTTCGCCGCAGCCAGCGACTGAAACAGTCGCAAATCAAAAGACCGACGGTGTGACCGGAGATAGCGCAGTAAAGACAGCAAACGTCGGCAGTAGCAGTAATGCACCTGGGACTCAAACAGCGGAAACTGCTCCGGAGATCCGAAAAGCAATCCCCGTTCAACCGCAGGATAAGAAACCAGTCGAAATCCGGCGCGCAATACCAGTCAAACCTCTGGACCAGGAAGATGAGGATGACACGCTTTTGAAATCTGCTACGCCGCCTCCAAGTGATATCGGCGACGGGCGATAGACGACGATGTCACACGACGCAGACGGTTTTCGATTAACCGTTCTCAATCCGAAGGGACACGATGCGGAGCAAGAGTTTCCCGCAATGCCGGCGCCAGGAGAAGGCGCACATCCGCCGGTCAATTTTCACGCCTTCGCTGCGTGCACACAAGGAGCCTTTCATGATAACGCCCGTCGCGCGATCGCAGAGGATACACCGGTTCTGCTGCTTTTGCGCGGTGATTTTCGCGCGTCAGAGCGCGCATTGGCCGATCTGAAGAAACATGGTCGCACCGTCGTTGTTTCGTTAAAGGAAACCGGACTTCATCAGATCGCACAACAATTACGCAACCGCAGCAGATTATCGCGCTTCATGAAAATTGTGGCGCAAGCGGATGGGTGCATCGCCACGACTCCGGAAGCCGCCGAAATCTATCAGAGTGTTCGCTGGAGCCCGAGGCGCGTCGCATTTATTCCGACGCCTTATCCTGTTGACGATCAAAGATGGAATTTTTGCCGGCCTCCAGACCAACGATCGGGAATCTTCGTTGGAACGCGCGAATGGGATGTGCCTTCGCGCAATCATTTGGCCGCGCTGCTGGTCGCGCGCCAGCTTTGTGAGGCCACGGGCGAACCAGTCACTGTCGTTAATCTGGATGGATATAAAGCGCGGTCTTTGCTTGCCGAGCTGAAGTTTCCGGAGGAAAAACTCCACGTAATCGAGAAATGGAAATCGTATCCAGATTATCTGCGCGATATGGCGCGACATAAGATCGTCTTTCAGTTGGACCGCAGTCATGTCCCAGGCCAGGTGGCGGGCGATGCCCTTCTTTGTCGGCTTCCCTGTGTTGGTGGCGATGGCGCGATTGAACGAATTGCATTTTCGAGAATTTGCGGCGAGGGCCGGACGATTACCGAAATTGCATCAATGGCTCTCGATTTGTTGAGGAACGCCGATCTACGCAGCGTCGTTGTAGCCGAATCAGAGCGACGCGCGCTGGAACAGCTGTCGTTTCAGGCTGTGCGTTCGCAACTGGCAACGTTCTTTGCCCAGTTCGCGCAAGCAGCGCGCTAGCCGACGAGGGCCTGTTACTTCGTGGCACGAGACCGAAACAGTAAACTGTAGGTCCGGCTTACCTGCCCGTCTGGCTCACGCGACCAGACGTGCGATTTCGCCGCAAAGTTCACCGCTGTTCGACCATAACACGCAGAGTTCCGTCGTAATAACTCCGGCGACTGCAGCCCAAGGTTGATCAGGCGTGCTTTCGGACGCCGCTGCGTCGGAGCGAGACGTTTCGAGCGCCACCACGGCAGCAGCTGTCCGGTTTTCCACGTTTAGCTTGCCCAAGATGTGTTCGACGTGTTTGCAGATGGTGCCGGTCTTCGCGCCGAGAATGACGCCGATATCGTGGTTGCTTTTGCCCTGTGAAATCCAGAAGAGGACTTCGGCTTCGCGGGGCGTCAGCTTTAACGAAGCGAAAGCCCTGATCGCGCGCCGGTCGGGAAGAGCAGGAGAATGCATGCTCGCTCTGTTTAACAGGAAACGGCGGCATTGGCCAATAGAATTCGTACGCAATTCTGCGTATTCCCAAAGAACGGGAAAGGCGCAAAAATCGGCGCATTATGAAAACGAGCCTCCTCAAAACACTCCGATCCATTAACGCAAACTTCAGGAACCCGATGAATCACAGGTCATCGTCGTGCCGTCCATTTCTCATCCCGCTTATGCTGGTGTGCCTTGCGCTTTGCCAACAACTGCAAGGCGCCACAGACACACCAGATCCGGGTGCCAAGCCCGTAAGCAACACAGCGGACGGCGACAATGCTCTTCTGAGCATCACCACCGGCCTTTACAATTCGGCGTTTGGGTTCGACGCGCTCCTGGTGAACGCCGAAGCCAATTTTAACACAGGGATGGGTGCCGGGGCACTCCTGAGCAACAACGCAAGCGAAAACACGGCCACTGGCGCGGGAGCGCTCTTAAGCAACACAATCGGTGATGAAAACACAGCGAATGGCACGTTCGCCCTTGTTAGCAACATCGAAGGCATTCGTAACACTGCGATCGGTAATAGAGTGCTTTTTAACAACACCGGCGACTCCAACACAGCGATGGGTGCCGACGCGCTTGGCGCTAATACCACCGGCAATTTCAATGTGGCCATCGGCGGTAGCGCACTCATTGTTAACGTCGCAGGCAACAGTAACACTGCCCTCGGCGTTGGTGCGCTCGACAACGTAACCGGTGATAGCAACACGGGCCTGGGCCGTGTTGCAGGGAGTGGTATTACCACTGGCAACAACATAATTGTAATCGGTCAACTGTCTGGTGTGTCGAGTGCTCTTGGCCAGCTGGATGACAGTTGCTACATCGACAACATCTTCGGCGCGGACGTTGACGCTGGCACCGTCACGCTTTTTGGAGTCGATGCTGATGGAAAGTTGGGCACGAACGCTGTCGATGCCAACGGAAACAAGGTGCCGGTAGCGAGTCTGCTTGGCGGCCAAGTCCAAGCCATGGTCAATGGCAAAGTTGAGAAGTTGGAGGCAACGATCGCAGAATTGAAGTCAACGATCGCCGAGCAAAGGAAGGGAATGCGCGCGCTCACGGCGCAGCTTAAAGAGCAGGCCGCGGAGATCCAAAAAGTGAGCGCCCAATTAAAGGTGAACAAATCAGCGGCGCGAGTTGTGAGGAACGGACAATAGGACGGCGACATCAGACGTGATGCCTCGTGCTGGGGCGAGCGCACGCGCCTAGCGTGCGCTCTCAAAAACTTTAACTCAAGGTCAAGAAGATTCGTACGCAATTCTGCGTATTCCCAAGAATCGCGAAGGGCGAAACAATCGACACCCTATGAAAACGATCATCCTCCAAACAGTCTCATCGCTCAACGCAAACCTCAGAAATCCGTTAAAGCACACATCTTCGCCGCGCGGCTGGTTTGTCACTGCGCTGCTAATCGCGTGCTTTGCGCTTTCATCGCGTATGCAGGCACTTTCTCCGCCACCCGATGGCGGCTATCCGAATGGCAACACCGCGGAAGGTGATAGCGCCCTCGCGGGTCTAACGGGCGGTTTTTATAATTCAGCGGTTGGTTTCTTGTCGCTCCTAAGCAACGCCGATGCCAGTTTCAACACCGGTCTCGGCGCCGGGACGCTTCTGCTCAATACCGGAAATGAAAATACGGCCGTAGGCGCGGGGGCGTCGCTTAGCGAAACCACCGGCGTTAACAACACCGCTGTTGGAGCGTTCGCCCTTTTTTCCAATGTTGATGGAAGCGACAACACCGTCGTTGGAGACCGCGCCCTCTTAAGCGGCAATGCAAGCAGCGACACGGCGGTCGGTTTCACTGCGCTGCAGGCCGACAACGGTGGCTCCAACTCGGCCGTCGGCTTCCAGGCGCTTGTCGCCAACACCGATGGATTCAACAACGCGGCTTTCGGTGTTCGTGCCCTCGAGACTAACACCACCGGTATGAATAACACAGCCATCGGTAATCTAGCGCTCGACCTTAGCAACGGCAACGACAACGTGGCCTTAGGCAGACACGCCGGAGACGGTCTCACCACGGCCAATAACAATATCGTCATTGGTCACGGGTCTGGTATATCTACCACTAATGGCCAGGTAGATGACAGCTGCTATATCGGCAATATCGTCAATGCAGGAGTAGATGCTGGTACAGCCCAATTTGTATTCGTGGATCAGGATGGAAAATTGGGCACTACGGCGCTCCCGAACACCGGAGCCCTCCCGGGCATCCAGCCACAAGCCGTCCCGAAGGGTACCAAACCCCAAGCCATTCCCGACGCCCAAGCGCTGAATCGCAAAGTGGAGGCATTGGAAACCACCGTCGCGGAGTTGAGAGGGCAGCTCAAAGAGCAGGCCGCGCAAATCCAAAAAGTGAGCGCCCAATTACAGGTGAACAAACCAGCGGCGCGAGTTGTGAGGAACGGACAATAGGGACTCCGACGCATTTTTTCTGAGGTGAGCGCACGCGCGTCGTCGCGTGCGCTCAGTCTCCAAAATCAAAAGATAATCTCGAACAGCTTAATGCCGTTCCATTTTCCCGGGTGGTTCGGATCGAATGATGTGCTGTCTACCCAGGTGCCATAGCGTGCCGGCGCCCAGGGATTGAGCATTTGGAACGGGTTGCGCCCATCGCTAAATCCTCGCGGAATCACTCCCTCGACCGCCGGGCGTTGTAAAAGGGGAGGCGGAGTAGCCATTGCACGTACAGGTTTTTGCGGTCCGATTGGCGCCCTGAATTCTTGCGCCGAAGCGGTTGTCACCAGCGCGGCCAGGATTGCGATCGTTAATGTTTTCATGTTTTTTCCTTTCGTTCCAAACGTGCAACCCCCCTCAGCCGAGCTTGCCCGTAATAACACCTGCCCACATTATATAGTTCGATGGACTACCTTGAAAAGGCCGGACGTGTCCTGGACATAGAAATTTTTGAACTCCAGCGATTGCGAGGGCGACTGGGCGAAAATTTCTCCCGGGCCGTTGAAGCCATCAAAGAAGCGGTCGATGCGCGCGGCAAGGTGGTGGTGGTGGGAGTCGGCAAGTCCGGACATATTGGCGCCAAGATCGCGGCTACCCTCACCAGCACCGGATCTCCGGCGGTGGTGCTCGATTCCTCAAACGCGTTACATGGCGATCTTGGCGTCATTGCTGATGGCGATGTGGTGCTCGCTTTGAGCGCGAGTGGGGAGACGGAAGAAATGGTTCGGATTCTGCCTGCGATCGCCCGCTTTCAAGTGCGGATCATCGCCATGTGCGGAGATGCGAAATCAACGCTCGCGCAAAACGCGCATCTGTTTCTCGACGTAAACATCGAACAGGAAGCGTGTCCGTTGAACCTCGCTCCGACGTCGAGCACTACTGTGATGCTGGCGCTCGGCGACGCGCTGGCGATGGTGCTGCTTGAGGCCCGCGGATTCAACAAGGAGGATTTTGCCAAGTTTCATCCGGGTGGGATGATCGGCCGCAGCATGCTGATGCGTGTGCACCAGGTGATGCGGCCGCGCGAAGCAATGGCCATTGTCTCAACTGATGCACCAGTGCGCGACGTGCTAAAGGCAATGACCGGTGTGCGCGCCGGCGCTGCCGTTGTAACCGACGAAAATCAAAAATTACTCGGTATTTTTACTCACGGCGATTTCGTCCGGCATTTTCAATTCGATCCAAAGATCGGCGAACGGCTTGTTGCGGACCTGATGACATTGAACCCGGTCGCAGTTCATAAAGATAAACTAGCGGTTGAAGTTCTTAACCTGCTCGAACGTCATCGCATCGATGACCTGGTCGTGGTCGATGATGACAACGTGCCAGTCGGCATTGTCGATTCCCAAGATCTGACGCGATTGAAGCTGCTGTAGGGCAACCGCGTCGGTTGCCTTGGCAGGCGACGCGCCTGCCTACAATTGCAAAATCATCGAGCGCGTGTAAGCTTCGCGTCCCCCGTCAATGTTGCGACGCTTACATTGTAAGGCCGTAACTTGTTAACCACTCACCTGATAGAAATCATGCCCGCAGCCAACGATCTTCGAAGAGGAATGGCCATTAAATACAATGGCAACGCCGCCATTGTGCTGGAAGTCCATCATCGCACGCCTGGAAA
>Ga0081455_10001195_pt1 | contig 32533 bp, 30 predicted proteins | sample TabmetS3T2R1_FD_70207 | JGI IMG/M metagenome (GOLD analysis project Ga0081455, IMG submission 70207) | Tabebuia heterophylla rhizosphere microbial communities from the University of Puerto Rico - S3T2R1 | ecosystem: Host-associated > Plants > Roots > Rhizosphere ...
TGGCCGTCTCAGCCGCCGCACCCTGCTGGCTGGTCTGGCTGCCATGCCTGCCCTCGCACTCGTGGGCTGCGAATACGATCGCACCACCGCCGATCCGATCAGCACGACCGATACCCTCGACTTCGCTAATCACCTCCGGATACCGGCACTCGCCGAGTCCACTGTGGACGACGACGGCGTTCGGGTCTTCCGGCTCGCGGCCGTATCCGGATCGGCTGAATTCCGGCCTGGCCTCTCGACACCGACCTGGAGCTATACCGACGGTCGATACGACGCCGGGTATCTCGGTCCCACGCTGCGCGCAACAAGCGGCGAGCGGGTACGGGTCGTTGTCGAGAACCGGCTATCAGAGATCACCACCGTGCATTGGCACGGTATGCACCTTCCAGCGCGCGCTGATGGTGGCCCACATCAACCCATTGCGGCCGGTGCGCACTGGCAGCCGGAGTGGGTGATCGATCAGCCGGCGGCCACTCTCTGGTATCACCCGCACCCGCACGGCGAGACAGAATTGCAGGTCACGTACGGGCTGGCAGGGCTGTTCTACCTCGACGACGGCCGGAACCCAGATCTGCCGCATCGCTACGGGATCGACGACATCCCGGTCATCCTGCAAGATCACAGCTTCGACTCGCGCGGCCGGTTCCAGTTGCGCGGCCGAGCGGTGACCGGTCTGCTGGGCGACAAGATCTTGGTCAATGGGACGTACAACCCGCATCTGCCGGTGATGGCACGGCTAGTTCGGCTGCGCATCCTGAATGCTTCGACCGCCCGGATCTATCACCTGGCTTTCGCTGACGATAGGGAATTCGCGCTCGTCGCTACGGACAGCGGTTTGCTGCCTTCGCCCCGGGCGACCCGTCGGCTGCTGCTCTCCCCCGCCGAACGGGCCGAGATCCTGGTCGGCCTGCGGCCCGGCGAGCGGCCGGTGCTTCGCTCGCTGCCATGGGATCTAGGCATGATCACCCCGTTGACCAATGGTGCCGGCGGCAATGATCATCTCGATCTGCTGCAGCTTCGAGCCGGGAGTTCGCTGACCGACAACGGCCGGCTGCCGGGCAGATTGGAGACCAGTCCCGCAGTCGCGCTTGATCATGTAGCAGTCCGCCGGACGTTCCAGCTTGATGGTCGCGAGATCAACGGTCATCAGATGGAGATGTCGCGAATCGACACTGTTGTGGGGGCTCGCACAACCGAGCTATGGACCGTACGCAACACCCATAACCAGCCACACAACTTCCACGTCCACGGCGTGACGTTTCAGATCGTTCCGCCGGGGAGGACCACGCCGGATCCCCGATTGGGATGGAAGGACACCGTCCTACTGGCCGCCGGCGAGGCGGTCCAGCTGGCGATCACGTTCCCGCCGTACTCGGACCCAATGACGCCATACATGTACCACTGCCATCTGATGTGGCACGAGGACGTGGGAATGATGGCGCAGTTCACCGTGGTCGATCCTGATCAGGTGGACTCGGCACCCCGGACCCTTGACGGGACACAAGATCACATGGCAGCCGGCCATGATCACGGCTGATCTTGAGCGATTCGACAATCACATCAACGACAAGGAGACGAACTGTCATGTCCACAGGCAACCTGCGACCAAACTCAGCAGCCACCAGCAAGCGGAATCCTGCGAAGATCATCGCCATGGTCCCCGCCGGAGCTGTGCTCGGCTTCCTCGGCGGCCTCTTGATCGAGATCATCGTCGGTCTCATCGCCAGAGCAGTGTTCAACGCCGAGCATCCGGCGACCTTTTCGATGCATTTTCTCGGCTCGCTGCCTGGCCTTGGCGCCTTGATCGGCGCGGTGCTGGCGCCGATCTGGTACGCCCGCAGCTGAGGCCAGCAAGCCAGCTGACCCCCACCCAGGTCGAGCGATCTGGTGGATCCCTGACCGGCTCGCCGTAGTCCGTTGTCACAGGAAGTCAACCGCGGCGTGGGCGTGGTCCGGCCAAGGAGGGGTGATGGCGTGCTGCTTCCAGGCGATCTCATGTGCGAGAACCGTTCAACAACCGATCTGCGTCCCCGACGCAGCACGGGCAATAGTCGACGCAGCCCGGAGCGTCGGCCATGACCAGTGGCAAGCCGGTAGCCCCAGGCTCTTCGCGGTCGCCTTCTGCGGCCACCGGCAACATGCGATGCGCGCCAAAATTCTCAGAATCTCCCCCGAGCGTGGAGGCGCCTGGCATATCTGAGCGTCGCGTGTAAGAGCCAGCTTCCTCTCGGGTGCGATTCTGCGAATCGCCCGAAGGTGCCCTTGCACGTCAGCGAGTGCTTTCGGCAATGGAGCTGATTCATTCACAATGCCGGAGTAGCGATAGGCGCTGTCCCCCATCACACCTACAGCACATCGATAAGAAATGAGACCGCCTGGTACGGCACGCACGTTCGGCAGAGCGGGAGCTGCCATGCATAGTTGATCACCGTGTGACACGGATTGCATTCGGCTACCCACCGCTGCGAGTAGCATCCGGTCTCCACACGCCTTGGGCACTGCAAACCAATCTGGCAGCCGATATTGGGCGCCGCGAGGCTGAGATCGAGATGCAAAAGGTCGAGCCGGGCTGGAAACGCAAGCTGCCGCGCTGGAGCAGCAATCGTGCGCCGGAGCATGACTCCTCCGGTTTGTGCTGATCGGCCGGCGGGTACTTCTGAGCTATGAGCAACACCACACTGATCATCGTGATTGTCGTTGCCGTCATAGTGATCGTCGCGATCGTCATCGTCGGCTATCAGATGGCACGAAAGAGGCGGACCACACAGCTCCGTGAGCAATACGGACCGGAGTACGACCGCGCCGTCGACCAGGCCGACAGCCAGCGCGAGGCGGAGTCCGAGTTGCGTGACCGCGCCAAGAGGCACGAACAGTTCGAGCTGCGCAGTCTTGATTCGGCTGAGCGCGAGGACTTCGCGCGGCGCTGGTCAGACGTACAGAGCCAGTTCGTGGACGACCCGAATACCGCAGTACACAACGCCGACCTGCTCGTCGTGGAGGTGATGTCCGCTCGTGGCTACCCTGTCGACGACTTCGATCAGCGGGCCGACGATCTGTCGGTGAGCCATCCAGAAGTTACCCAGCGCTATCGGGAGGCTCGCCGGATCGCCCAGTCAAATGAGGACGGAACGGTCGACACCGAGGATCTGCGCCAAGCCGTGACGTCCTACCGGTCGCTGGTACAGGCTTTGCTGGCCGACGACGGGGACCGCACTCGAGATGACGCCACAGGGAGAGAGCAGGACAACAACCAGATGACGGAACGGGAGACCCAAGCATGAGTGAGACCGAGGCGAGAACCACAGACGACGGAACAACCGGCACTGCCGAGAGCAGAGGCGAGGCCAGTAGCGCGGCCGAGCGGTTGGGTGGTCCCCGCGAGGGCGAGGAGCGCCTTGACACGAGTGAGGCCCAGACCGACGTTGATCGTCGAGACGATACGACCACCGGCGAGGGCGGGCAGCGCCCTGACACGAGTGAGGCCCAGGCCGATGTTGGTCGTCGAGCCGACACCACCGCGACCGATGACGAGCAGAGCACGGATTCGACGAGTGAGGCCCAGGCCGACGTTGGTCGTCGAGCCGACACGACCACCGGCGACGGCGAACAGGGATCAGCCGCGACGAGCGAAGTCGAAACCGGCGCGGATCGTCAAGCCGACACCGGGTCCGGTGAGCGCACGACACTCATCGAGCCTGAGCGGGCCGAGAGCTACAACAGTCGGTGGAATCAGCTCAAGAGCGAATTCGTCGACGATCCAAGGGGTTCGGTACGAGGCGCGAACCAGCTGGTCGGAGAGGTGCTCGACGAGCTGGAGGAGCTGTTCCGCAGCCAGCGGGCCGACCTCGAACATGGCCTCGACAGCGAGCAGACCACAACAGAAGATCTGCGCCAAGCACTCGGACGCTATCGCTCCTTCTTCGATCGCCTGCTCTCCTTCTAAGCGACTCCGGGTTGCCGGATGGACAACTTCGGGACTAGACCTGCACGGCCCGGCCGCGTCCCGTAATATCGCGCCGCGTGGAGCGCCTCAGCGCGATTGGCGCCAAGGATGCGATCGATGTAGTGATCGCCTGGGTCGATGGGCGGGATCGAAAGCATCGTGCCAAGCGCAGGAAGTATCTCGCTGGTTCGGGTGCAGATGCCAGACCCGAGTCAGAGGCCACTGATGAGCGACGCTTTTCGGACAATGACGAGATCCGGTTCTGCTTGCGCTCGATCCGCAACTATGCGCCGTGGGTCCGTACGATCTGGCTATTAACCGATGATCAAGTTCCGGCTGCGATCGATCGCCAGGAGGCTGAGCGGTACCGCATCCGCATTGTCGATCACCGCGAGGTCTTCCGCGGCTACGAGCAGTTGCTGCCAACCTTCAACTCGCTGGCCATTGAAACCATGCTGTGGCGCATCGAGGGTCTGGCGGATCGTTTCTTGTACTTCACCGACGACATGATGTTCGTCGGCCCAGTCGAGCCTAAGAACTTTTTCTCCAATGAAGGCAGAGTCACTCTCCGCGGTCGCTGGAGCAGCTGGAACGAGTTGCTCGAAAGAGGAAATACCTTCAACGGCCATAACAAGCTGTTGGGCGCTGAGATGCTGGGCTATACCTCCGAGCGCTTCTTCTCCTCCGGTCATGTGATCTACCCATTGCTGCGACCGGCCATGGAGGAGCTGTTCGAGCAATTCAAGCCCGCCTTCCTCGCCAACGCCGAGTACCGGTTCCGCGATCGCAAGCAGTTCTGGCCAATCTCGGCCCACGATCACCTGTTGCTGAAGTCGGACCGGGCACGAGTAGTGAAGCCCCGCGATGCAGCGCATTTCTCGGTGCGCTATTGCCTCAAGGCGAATCCAGAGGTTCTCGAAGCGCGGTTGCAGCAGCTTACGGACGGCTCGACGCGTATCGCTTGCATCAACCATCTCCAGGCGATCGTTGACAAAGTGCCCACGGCAATGGACTACGTGTCGCAAGCCACCGGGCCGGCGGCGCCGTACGAGCAGCAGCCGTCTCGTCGCGCGAACGGCTCACGCCTGCGCATCTGGCATCGCCGATAGGAAAGACTATCCATGATCAGCCATCTCTCCATCCAATGCTCCGATGTGCCTGCCAGCGCAGCGTTCTATGACGCGGTCTTGGCACCGATCGGCGGCCAGCGCATCATTGAGCGCGGCGACGTCATCGGCTACGGCGTACCGCCGATGCCCGACTTCTGGATCGGTCCCTGGTCGACCGGTGACGGATTCCGCGAGTGTCACATCGCGTTCTCAGCGCCAGACCGTGCTGCTGTCCGAGCGTTCTTCGAGGCCGCGACGGCGATGGGTGCCGAAGTGTTGCACGAGCCCAGGGTCTGGCCGGAGTATCACGCCACTTATTACGGTGCCTTCGTGCGGGACCCGGACGGCAACAATGTCGAGGCGGTCTGTCACAGGCCTGAGTGACATCTGCTCCCCTCCCCCTAGGCTGTTGGGGTGAGTGCCCGCAGCGATCCGGAGGGCGCATCATCTGAGCGCCTGGAGGCGGCACCACGCGCACGCAGTTTGACCGACAGGGTCTGGCTGGTGATCAAAGACGCGGTAGCTACCTCTGTGCGTTATCGAGTTACCGGGCTGGCAGGCGAGGCGGCCTTCTTCGGCGTCCTCTCGTTGCCGCCGCTGCTCTTTGGCCTTGCGGGTGCCATCGGTTTCATTGCCGATACGTTGGACATTCGAACCATCGCCGCGTTTCGCGAACAGCTACTCGAACTGTCCTCCCGTGTCCTGACACCTGACGTTGTGCAGTCGGTGATCGAGCCAACGCTCGACGATGTGCTCTCTCGGGGCCGTGCCGGGGTGATCTCGATCGGCTTCATCATCGCGTTGTGGGCAGGCTCCCGCGCGCTCAATGTGTTCGTGGACACCATCACGATCATGTACGGCATGGCCGGCCAGCGCGGCCTTGTTCGTACCCGGGCGCTCTCCTTTGCGCTCTATCTGGTTTTTCTGATGGCAGGCATCGTGGTGCTTCCGCTGATTTTGGCCGGCCCCTCGTTGGTGAGTCGCGTGTTACCGCTCGGCCTCGAGACCATCGCACTCCTGTACTGGCCGGTCGTACTGCTCGGCTCTGCCTGCATGCTGGCCACGCTCTATCACTTGTCGGTTCCGGTTCGTACCCGCTGGAGAGCTGATCTGCCGGGCGCCGCGGTCACAGTGGCCATGTGGGTCGGTGGCAGCCTGCTGTTGCGCTTCGTTCTCAGCCAGTCCATCGGAAGTCCTACCATCTATGGGCCACTGGCCGCTCCCATTGCCTTCTTGATCTGGCTCTACGTGATCTCCATAGCCGTCCTGATCGGTGCGGCTCTCAACTCCGCTGTCGACGACGTTTTCCCCAGGCTGTCCGGCATTGATCACGATGCCGCTGAAATCGACAGCTCGGGTGCGGGCAATACCGAGAAGAATGCGCGCCGTCGTACGGTTGCCGGAGTCCGCCGTCGTGGACGCGTAAAATCTCAATAATTGGACGTTATTCCCACATCGTGAGAAACGATTTGATTCAATAAAGGTCTCTAGCGGAGTGTTGGTCCGTGCGTATCGCTCCGGACATCTTCCGCGCCTGGCGTCTGCCGGCGCGACCGGCGCTCTCGCGTTTTCGTCGGACCTTGGGTTTGACTGCGCGGCGCTTCGTCGACCTCGGTCGGACGGAGTCGATGATGTGTCACTTCCACGCTGCCTGATCCACCGCCCCCGCAGCCTTCCCGCCTGGCAACGATTGGCTAAGCCGCCAGACCGGCTGGTGCTGCTTCGGATAACGAGGAACCCGATGACCACCGATATCGCCACCGAGACAACCAGCCCACGCCGCGCGGGTCCGGCTGCCCAACGGCCTGCCGCACGTCCGCGCCGCAAGAAGGGTGAAGGTCAGTGGGCGCTCGGCTACCGTGAGCCTCTCAATCCCAATGAACAGTCCAAGAAAGACGACAATCCACTCAACGTCCGGGCACGGATCGAAAACGTCTATTCGAAGCGCGGTTTCGCTTCCATCGACCCCAATGACCTACGTGGCCGGTTCCGGTGGTACGGGCTCTACACGCAGCGCCGACCCGGTATCGATGGCGGCAAGACTGCGACGCTCGAGCCGTGGGAGCTGGACGACGAGTACTTCATGTTGCGCATCCGCATCGACGGCGGTGCGCTTACCACCGAACAACTGAGGGTCATCGGTCAGATCTCGGTCGATTTCGCGCGGGACACCGCCGATGTGACCGACCGGCAGAACGTCCAGTTGCATTGGGTTCGCATTGAAGATGTGCCCGAGATCTGGCGGCGCCTTGAGGCGGTCGGACTTCAGACCACTGAGGCTTGCGGCGATTGTCCGCGCGTCATCCTCGGGTCGCCGGTCGCTGGCATCGCCGCGGACGAGATCATCGATCCCACTCCGGCGATCCGCGACATCGTGGATCGCTACATCGGAGATCCCGAGTACGCCAACCTGCCGCGAAAGTTCAAGACGGCCCTCACTGGTCACCCGATACACGACGTCGCACCTGAGGTGAACGATGTGTCGTTCGTCGGCGTCGTGCACCCCGAGTACGGACCGGGATTCGACCTGTGGGTGGGAGGCGGGCTTTCCACCAACCCGATGCTGGCGGTGCGGCTGGGAACGTGGGTACCGCGCGAGGAAGTCGCCGAGGTCTGGGCAGGCGTGGTCGCTGCATTCCGGGACTACGGCTATCGACGGCTCCGGACCAGGGCGCGGATCAAGTTCCTGATCGCCGACTGGGGTGCCGAGAAGTTCCGGGAGGTGCTGGAAACCGAATATCTGAAGCGTCGCCTCATCGATGGACCGGCTCCGGCGGTGCCGACCGAGCCGGGCGATCACGTCGGCGTCCACCGGCAAAAGGACGGCAAGTGCTTCGTGGGACTCTCTCCAGTGGCCGGACGAGTGAGCGGCAGTGACCTGCTGAAGCTGGCGAACCTGGCAGAGGCCCACGGCTCCCACCGCATTCGCACGACTCCGATGCAGAAGCTGCTGGTGCTCGACCTTGATGAGTCAGAAGTCGACGCGCTCATGACCGGTGCTGAGGAATGTGGCCTCTCCGCACGCCGTGACGCATGGCGGCGCTCGGTGATGGCCTGCACGGGTATCGAGTTCTGCAAGCTTGCGATCGTCGAGACCAAGGCCCAGGCAGCCCGCGTCGTTGACGAGCTCGAGCGTCGACTGGGTGCGTTGGACTCACCCATCACCGTTCACCTCAACGGCTGCCCGAACTCCTGCGCCCGGATCCAGGTTGCCGACATCGGTCTCAAGGGCCAGCTTGTGGTCGGGCCGAATGGCGATCAGGTCGAGGGTTATCAGGTGCACCTTGGCGGCGGCCTGGGGCTGGATGCCGGATTCGGTCGCAAGCTCAGAGGCCACAAGGTGACGGCCGCCGAGCTGCCCGACTACGTCGAACGGCTGGCTCGCCACTATGTGGCGGAACGGCGAGACGGTGAGCGCTTCGCCCAATGGGTGGCCAGGGCCGATGAGCTGGTGCTCGCATGAGCATCCGGATCCCAGAGCCGCCAACTACCGAAGCCGTACGTTTCCGACCACAAGTGGCCAAACGCGCGCCTGTGGCGGCCGAAGCCGTACGTTTCCCACCACAAGCGCACAAACACATGGACCCCATGCCCCGACGCAGAAAGCGAGCCAGCCGTGGCTGAGACCTCGCACGCGACGCGGCAGTCGGTGCTCTACTGCCCGTACTGCGCTGAAGAAACCCTCTTTCCGTTGGAAGGGGGTGGCTGGGAGTGCCGCAGCTGCATGCGGGCATTTTCGGTGACCTTTCTTGGGTTGTCCTCACGGAGTCACAGCGGCGAGGCCTCTCCGACCTCCCATCGGGAGTCGGCGTGAGTACCACCGTGGACTTGGCCGACCTGGCGGCTCAGGCCAATCGCGATCTTGACGGTGCCTCGGCGTTGGAGATCATGAGGTGGGCCTACGGCGAGTTCGGCTCGAAGCTTGTGGTGGCCTCCTCGATGGCCGACACCGTGCTGATCCATCTCGCGGAACAGGTGGCGCCAGGCATCGACGTGATCTTCCTCGATACCGGCTACCACTTCGTTGAGACCATCGGCACCCGGGATGCAGTGAAGCTGGTTCACAACGTCAATGTGATCAATGTGACGCCTGAGCAGACCGTGGCCGAACAGGACGCTACCTGGGGCAAGGATCTGTTCGCTCGCAATCCTGATCAGTGCTGCGCATTGCGGAAGGTGGCACCCCTCGGCAGGGCACTCGAACCGTACGCCGCGTGGGCCACCGGGCTGCGGCGCGCCGACTCGCCCGAAAGGGCTGGCACCCCCGTAGTGTCCTGGGATGCGAAACGGAAGTTGATCAGGGTCGCGCCGATCGCTGCCTGGACCGATGCCGACGTGGCGCGCTACATCGAGCTCAATTCGCTCATGATCAATCCCCTGCTCGAGGACGGCTACACCTCCATCGGCTGCGAGCCGTGCACCAGCCGAGCGTCCCAGAACGATCCCCGAGCCGGCCGGTGGGCCGGATTCGCCAAGACCGAATGCGGGATCCACCTGTGAGCGCCCAGGCTGCGACGGTGGGGGCCGTGAGTCGGGAGTACGTGGTCGCAGGCGTGCCGCTGCATCCCGCCAGAAGAGGCGCCACGCTGTGGTTCACGGGCCTGCCCTCGGCCGGGAAGTCCACCATTGCGCATGCCCTAGCGGATGACCTGCATGCCGCTGGCGAACGGGTACAGGTGCTGGATGGCGACGAGGTGCGGCCGCATCTGTCGGCCGGACTCGGCTTCTCTCGCGAAGATCGCGACGTCAATGTCACCCGGATCGGCTGGGTGGCCAGGATGCTCGCCTCTCATGGCGTCATCGTGCTGGTGCCGGTGATCGCTCCGTACGCCGCCGCCCGGGACGCTGTCCGAGATGATCATGGCAAGCTGGCCGTGCCGTTCGCCGAGGTGCATGTCGCCACGCCGCTGGAAGTCGCGGAGACTCGTGACGTCAAGGGTCTCTACGCTCGAGCCCGCCGCGGCGAGCTGATCGGCCTCACGGGTGTCGACGACCCGTACGAGGTGCCTACCCAGGCCGAGCTGGTCGTGGACACCGCAAGTGTTGATCTTGACACCGCGGTGCAGATGTCGAAGGCGCTGTTGTCGGCGATCATAGAAAGAGACTTCGGGTGACAGCCGCGCAACTACGACCGCTGAGCGAACTCCAGGCGCTGGAGTCCGAGTCGATTCACATCATTCGCGAGGTCGCGGCCACATTCTCCTCGCCGATCATGCTCTTCTCCGGAGGCAAGGACTCGGTCGTCATGCTGCACCTCGCGGCCAAAGCTTTCTGGCCGGCTCCGGTCCCATTCGGTGTGCTACACGTCGACACCGGTCACAACTTCCCCGAAGTGCTGCAATTCCGCGACGAGGCCGCCGAGTTTTACGGCGCGTCCCTCAAGGTCGCTGCCGTGCAGGACTACATCGATGACGGTCGGCTCCGGGAGCGACCCGATGGCACCCGGAATCCACTGCAGACCGTGCCACTGCTCGATGCCATCACCGAGGGCCGGCACGACGCCGTCTTCGGTGGCGGCCGGCGCGATGAGGAGCGGGCGCGTGCCAAGGAACGTATCTTCAGCATGCGGGACGAATTTGGCCAGTGGGACCCGCGGAACCAACGCCCCGAGCTGTGGTCGCTCTACAACGGGCGCCACCTGCCCGGAGAGCACGTGCGCATCTTTCCGCTCTCCAACTGGACCGAGCTGGACGTCTGGGACTACATCGCGGCCGAGAAGATCAACGTGCCGACGATCTACTACGCACACGAGCGCCAGGTGGTCCTTCGCGATGGCATGTGGATCGCGATCACCAACGTAACACCCCGGCATGCCGGCGAAGTGGTCGAGGTCCGTTCGGTGCGTTACCGAACAGTCGGAGACATGTCCTGCACGGCTGCCGTGCTATCGGCCGCCAACACAGTGCACGACGTGATCAACGAAGTTGGCCTCAGCCAGCTCACCGAGCGCGGTGCGACCCGCGCCGACGACCGGCTCTCGGAGGCCGCCATGGAGGACCGCAAGCGAGAGGGCTACTTCTGATGTCCCAACGCTTCGCCTCCTTGTCTCCGACTGCCGAACCGATCAGCGGTGGCCGCACGCTGCTGCGGCTCGCCACAGCCGGCTCGGTCGATGATGGCAAATCGACGTTGGTGGGTCGGCTGCTCTTCGACACCGACTCGGTTTTCGTCGACACTCTTGATCACGTCGAGCAGGTGAGCAAGCGCAAGGGACTCGATCGAGCCGATCTGGCGCTGTTCACCGACGGCCTGCGCGCTGAGCGCGAGCAGGGCATCACGATCGATGTCGCGTACCGCTACTTTGCAACGCCGGCCAGGAAGTTCATCCTGGCTGATTGCCCGGGGCACGTGCAGTACACCCGAAACACCGTGACCGGCTCCTCCACCGCTGATGTCATCGTGCTGCTGGTCGATGCGCGCAAGGGGGTCGTCGAGCAGACCCGCCGGCACCTGGCCGTTGCTTCCTTGCTGCGTGTGCCGCACGTCGTCTTGGTAGTGAACAAGATCGACTTGGTGGACTACTCCGAGGACGCCTTCATCGCCATCGCCACTGACTTCGCGCTGCTTGCCCGTAGCCTCGGCGTCCTCGACACTCATTGCATCCCGGTCTCAGCGACCGAAGGCGACAACGTCGTGACCCGATCGCAGCGGACGCCGTGGTACGACGGGCCGACTGTGCTGGGCTACCTCGAGAACGTCGACGACACCCGTCTCGCTGTAGGTTCCGACCTCCGATTCCCGGTGCAGCATGTTGTCCGGCCACAATTGGCAACACCTGCACCCTGGGCCGCCCGTACACCACAAGTCAATGGGGACTACCGTGGCTATGCGGGGAAGATCGAGTCGGGCCGGGTACGGCCAGGGGATGAAGTGGTAGTCCTACCACGTGGCTCGCATGCCATCGTTGAAGCGATCGACACTCCGGATGGCCCGCTTGATTTGGCGGTGGCCGGGCAATCGGTCGTCATCCGGTTGAGCGCCGATATCGACGTGTCCCGAGGCGACATCCTGGCCGCGACCGACGCTCCCCCAGCACCGGTCCGAGATCTGACCGCGACGGTGTGCTGGTTAGCCGAACGTGAGCTCACAGCCGGTGCCCGAGTACTCCTCCAGCACAGCACCTCGATAACTAAAGCAATCGTCAAATCCATCGAGGGGACACTCGACCTCGATTTTGAGGCCGGTACCGTGCCTTGCTGGCGACCAATCTCCTCGCTCACGCTGAACGACATCGGCCGGGTCCGGCTTGCGCTGGCTTCGCCGTTGCCCGTCGACTCATATCGCGAGCACCGTGCGACCGGGGCATTCATTCTCGTCGACGAAGCGGACGGCTGGACCCTCGGAGCTGGCCTCGCTGGCTCGACACCGCTTACCGCCACACCCGCGGTCATACCGCGGTCCAATTCGCATCACCCAGCACAACAAGGAAAGCCATCATGACCGCTCCTTCATTGGTCCTCCTCGGCCACGGAAGCCACGACCCCCAGGTGCCGCAGGTCAGTCATCAGATCCGAGAAGGTCTGCTGGCGATTCGACCGGAGCTCGACATTCACGTCGCATTCCTCGACCACTGCGCACCCAGCGGCATTCAGGTCGTCAACAAGTTGGTCAGCCAGGGCGTTGCAGAGGTCGTTTTCGTGCCGCTGCTGCTCTCGGAGGCATTCAATGTCCAAGCCGAGGTGCCGGCTCTGCTCAAGCAGGTACAAGCCAGCTTCCCCCAGTTGCGACTCATTGCCTCTCGTCCCATCGGCCCGGAGGCCCAACTGCTGTCGATCATCGACCGGCGGTTGCGGGATGCGCTGCGCGCGCGGCACGTCTCCGAGCTCGATGGACTGGTCTTCGCAGCCGCTGGCAGCGGCGATATCCGGAGCAACGCCCTTGTCGCAAGGCGAGCCCGGCAATGGGCAACCCACCACCGACTGCCGTGCGTGACCTCATTCGCGACCGGCTCCGGGCCGTCGACCGCGGAAGCAATTCGTACCCTGCGCGGGCAAGGTAGACGGCACATCGCGGTAGGCAGCTGGTTCCTCTCGCCGGGATTGCTTTACACCCGGCAGGCCCAGCTCGCCCGTGCATCGGGCGCAGTCGCCGTGTCAGCGCCCATGGGCGGCGAGCCTGAGATCGCGGAAGTTGCCTTGATCCGCTACGTCATCGCCGCGATGGATCTCGTCGATCTCCACGAGGGCGTCGACACCGATCACGCGCCGGGGCCGGTGCGCCACCTTTCGGTAGTCGGCGCGTAACTCTGCCGACTTCAGCCTTTAGCTGGCGGCGACGCGGGCTTTCTCCCGCTCGACGTCGAAGTCGGCTTCTGGCCAGCGCAGGTCGAGGGCTCGCAGGTGCTCGAGTAGCAGCTGGGCGACGGCCCAGTTTCGATACCACTTGCGATCCGATGGGATGAGGTACCAGGGCGCGAGTTCGGTGTTACAGCGTTCCAATACGGCTTGGTACGCCGTCTGGTATGCGGGCCACTTTGCCCGCTCGTCGACATCGCCCGGGTTGTACTTCCAGTGCTTGGTCGGATCATCGAGACGGGCCAGCAGCCGGTCTTTCTGCTCGGTCGAGGAGATGTTGAGGAAGCACTTGATCAACACCGTGCCGTTCTTGACCAAGTCGTCTTCCCAAGCATTGATCTCGTCGTAACGCTTGCCCCACACCGACTCGTCGACCAAGTTGTGGACCCGCACCACTAAGACGTCCTCGTAGTGCGATCGGTCGAAGATACCGATCAGGCCGGGCGGGGGTAGCTCGCGCTCGATACGCCAGAGATAGTGGTGCGCCCGCTCCTCCTCGGTAGGTGCCTTGAAAGCCTTGATCTTGACACCCTGGGGGTCGACCATGCCGATGGCGTGCCGGATGACTCCTCCCTTCCCCGAGGTGTCCATGCCCTGCAGCACGACCAAGATCTTCTGGTGCGTGGTCTCTTTGACCCGGCCGACGGCGAACAAGCGTTCCTGAAGATCACCGAGCTCAGGAGCCAGTGCCTCGGTGATCGCGGCTGCATCTTCTTTGTCGCCTGGGAAGCCGGGGGTGGCGGCAGAGTCGAACGCCGTCATATCTACCGGGCCGGCGGGCAGCCTGAGCGTCTCACTGAGCGGCGGGGTGATCAATGGGGGCACCGTGTCGTTCTTGCTCTTCTTCGCCATGGGCTGATTGTGCCGCACCGACAGGTATCCGTGGCCTGATGCTTTACTAGGCCTTGTTCATGCACTCTGAGCTGGCTCATGCACTCTGAGCTGGTTCGTGCACCCTGAGCCGGTTGATGTGGCATGAGCTGGTCGATGTGCCCTGAGCCTGTCGAAGGGCGCTTTGAGAAAGCGCAGCGCCCATCATCAGTCAGACCGTCGTGCGACGATGGTGCGGTGCAGCTGATCTTCGGTCCTGACGCTGGCGCTCCCCGAGCTGTCGATGAGGCGGATTTGATCGAGCTCTACCGTCATCCCGCCCTAGAAGGGCGTGGCTGGGTGCGCAGCAACTTCGTCATGTCGCTCGATGGCTCGGTGCAGGGTCCCGACGGGCGATCGGGCAGTATCAACACCGAAAGTGATCAACGCGTCTTCGCCCTGCAACGGGCTTTGGCGGACGCGATTCTGGTAGGCGCCAACACGGTGCGCTTCGAGGGCTATCGCGCCGTCGATCTTGAACCGTGGCAGCTGGCTATTCGCGACCAGGAGGGCCTCGCTCCGTATCCCGCGTTGGTGATCATCTCCGCGAGTGCCGATCTTGATCCGGCGGTTGCCACCCCGGCTGAGGGCGCTGGTGGAGCTGTCATGATCATTACAACCGCTGGCAAGTCGGCAGATGATCTTGAGCCACTGCGAACGGCAGGCATCACGGTGCTCGAGGCCGAAGGCACGATACTCGATCTGGCTCAAATTGTTGATCAACTGGCAGGCACTGGCTTCCCTCGGCTGCTGTGCGAGGGCGGCCCCAGACTGCACAACGATCTGCTCGCCGCCGAGGTGGTGGATGAAGTGTGCTTGACGCTCGCTCCGGTGATCGTTGGCGGTCAGGGCCTACGGTCGACGAGCGGTGCGGCGCTGCCGGTGCCGAGCTCGTTCCAGCTACATCACGCGCTGTACGCCGGGGACGGCGCGCTGTTCACCAACTATCGAGTTGTCAGAAGCTGAAGGTAGCGGTGCACGGAGCCTACGGTGACCGAGCCCTCCCCCACTGCGCCGGCGACACGTTTGACGACCCGTATGAACGTCGCCAGCCCTGTTGATGGCAGCGGCGGTCACTACGCGATAGTCCGGCTCGAAGCGGCGAACGAGGGCAGTCTCGGTCGTGGTAAGCGCCTGCCGGTCCGCGTCTCCGACGACCAGGACCGGCGTCGCGATATCGCTCTCAGGCAAGGCCTTCGATTTCCCTTGTTTCCTGGGTCATTCGGCTTGGTTGCACTCTGGCCGGCTCGCCGGGCATCTTCGGATAGTCAGGTGGATAGGGCATCTCCGCGCCGCCGTACTTGCCGGTGCCCAACTCCCGCTCATCACGCGCGTACATTTCGAGCGCAGCATCAATACTGCGTGGTTCCCATTCATAGAACGGCCGCCACGCATCACCTGTTTCGGCGAACCTGGCTGGCATTGAGCTGACGGTGAAATCCTCCGGAGCGACGCCACTCAGCTCCTCCCAGGTCAGCGGAGCCGACACCAGGGCGGTCGAAGTCGGCCGGATGGAGTATGCAGATGCGATGGTTCGGTCCCGTGCCATCTGGTTGAAGTCCACGAAGATGCGGGCGCCGCGTTCCTCCTTCCACCAGCTCACCGTGACGTGATTGGGCATTCGGCGAGAGAGCTCGCGGCCGAGCGCGATCACCGCGTGCCGGGCCTCGATGAAGCCGTACGCGGGCTGAATAGGTACGAAGACGTGGACACCCCGGCCCCCGCTGGTCTTCGGGAAACCAACCAGATCGGCGTCTTCGAGCACCGAGCGCAGCTCATGCGCCGCCCGTGCCGCATCAGCGAAGTCAGTCCCTGGCTGCGGATCAAGATCGATGCGCAGCTGGTCCACTTTCTCGGTGTTGGCCTTGGTTACCGGCCAGGGGTGGTAACGGAGTGTGCCCAGATTCGCCATCCAGGCGATGGTCGCTAGCTCGGTCGCGCAGACCTCATCTGCGGTTCGTCCCGACGGAAAGGTGATGGTCACCGTCTCGACCCAGTCGGGCATGCCCTTGGAAGGTGCTCGCTTCTGGTAAAACGCCTCGCCATGGTGATCGCCGCGTGTGCTGAGTTTCACGTCGGGCCGGTAGCCACCGGGCCAACGCTCCATCGTGACCGGCCGATCCTTCAGCGCCGCGAAGATGCCGTCGCCTACGGCGAGAACATAGGAGACAATGTCGAGCTTGCTCAGGCCGACGTCGGGAAAGTAGATCTTGTCCGGGCTGGTAACCCGTACGGTGCGGTTACCGACCTCGAGCTCGACCGCTGGCACCGGCATGGCGTCAGCATAGGTGAGTAGTGTCGGGAACAGACATACCGCGTTGGCGGTTGACATGATTGCCCCGCAACCGAGAGGCAGAGATGACCGACACGCAGAACAATCCGGCCGCCCAGGTTGGCAAAGTGATCAAGTCCGAGGTGGAGTGGCGCGCTCAGCTGAGCCCGCTGGAATACAAAGTCCTCCGCGAAGCCGGCACCGAGCGGCCCTTCACCGGGGAATACACCGACACCAAGACCGAGGGCGTCTATCGCTGCAAGGCGTGTGGCTCGGAGCTGTTCAGAAGCGACCAGAAATTCGAGTCCCACTGTGGCTGGCCGTCCTTCTTCGCGCCACTCGCCGAGGACCGGGTGCGCTACATCGAGGACAACTCGCTCTTCATGAAGCGCGTCGAGGTCCGCTGTGCCACCTGCGACTCGCATCTTGGGCACGTCTTCGCCGGCGAAGGCTACGACACCCCAACCGACCTGCGCTACTGCATCAACTCGGTCTCGCTCAGCCTCGAGCCCAAGCGCTCATAGCACCTACGCGGAAACCTACGTTCACGTAGTTTGCTTGCGCTCCACTCAGGTTGCAACCAGTGCAGACCGCCAGAAACCTACGTAACGTAGGTTTCGTCGTCGAGAGACGGCCTACCAGAGCGCGAGGATGCCGCTCAGTTCTCGTCGCCGGCCGGTGTAGAAGGGCACTTCCTCCCGGGTGTGCCGGCGGGCGGCGGCAGCGCGCAGGGCTCGCATCAGGTCGACGATGCGATGCAGTTCATCGGCCTCGAACGCCAGCATCCACTCGTAGTCGCCGAGGGCGAAGGAGGAGACAGTGTTGGCCCGTACGTCGGGATAGGGCCGGGCCATCATGCCGTGCTCGGTCAGCATGGCGCGCCGCTCCTCCTCAGGCAGCAGGTACCACTCGTAGGAGCGCACGAAGGGATAGACGCAGAGGTAAGCCTTGGGCTCCTCATCCTGCATGAACGCCGGCACATGACCCTTGTTGAACTCGGCCGGACGGTGCAAAGCCATCTGCGACCAGACCGGCGCCAGATGTGCCCCGAGGTCGGAGCGACGTAGCGCGTGATAGGCGTCCTGCAGGGTGTCAGAGCTGGGCGCATGCCACCAGACCATCAGGTCGGCATCGGCCCGCAGGCCCGCGACGTCGTACCAGCCCCGGATCACCAGGTCATCGTCTTGAGTGGCATGGTCGATCGCCTTGAGCGCTGCATCCGCCGCCTCGTACGCGGGGTCGTCGAGCTGGCTCTCTCGCTTGAACACCGACCACATGGTGTAACGAATCGTCGAGTTGATCTCCCGCGGCTTCATCTTTCGCTCTCCTCGAGTTGATCTTCACTCTTGATCATCTCACTACGGCCTAGGCCGAAGTCAGCCGCGAGAGCGTCGACCGCAGTACGCGCCGAACCCAGGCAGGCCGCGATCCCCACGCCGTCCAACGCTGCCCCGGCCACCGCCAACCCGGATCTGCCTGCCACCTCTGAGCGCACCTGGGCGACAAGATCTCTATGGCCGAGCTGATACTGCGGTAAGGCGCCACCCCAGCGGTTCACGACACCCTGGACCAGCGTGGCAGTCTCCCATCCGGGAATGGTCAAGGCCTCACTGAAGGTGCGATCAATGAGTGCTTGGTCGCTGAATTGGAGACTCGTCGGCTCCCCATGCCGTCCAATGCTGACTCGGACGATGTCGACCCCCGGTCCCCAGGCCCGACGCCCTTGAGAGGCGACCCAAGGCCACTTGATCGAGGAGTATGTCAACGCCTTGATCGTCGGCAGTTCGCCGGGCGGCACCAGCAGCCCGGAGGCCTCCGATCGCACCCCCCGCACTACCAAGGTGATCACCGCGACTGACGCATACGGCAGCCGAGCAAACTCTTGCGCGGAATCCACCAGACCGGAGAGCAGTCGTCCGGTCGCTGTTGCCGGAGCGGTCAGCAACACTCCATCGACCATGATCAGCTCTGGTGCGCCGGCAGCGCCTATCACCAGCTGATATCCCCCGGCAATGTGATCAAGTGCCCGGACGGCGGCACCTCGCCGCAGCACAACCCCACGCCGATCAAGATCGTCAACGAGGGCGTCGACCATGATCGACACACCGCCACGCAGCCCGGCAAACACCGGGCCTTGCTGTCCCTCCCGACCGACCGCTTGGGCGTGCTCCAGTAGTGAACCGCCGCCCTTGGCACGTACGAAAAGCTCGTGAGCAACCGCATCGAAGGAGAGCCGTCGCGCGTAACCGGCGTAAACTCCGCCGAGCAGCGGCTCGAGGAGTCGATCAGTCACCTCTGCGCCAAACCGTTCTTCGACATAACGGCCAATGGCGACGTCGTGGTCGAAGGCGGGCGCCGGCCGCTCCGGCTCTGAGGCAGCCGTCCGCCAGCCTTCAGCTGATAGCAAACCCGCCAGTTGGAAAACGTCGGTCGGTACGCCGAGAAGCGAGGCCGGCATCCCATGCAGATGACCGCCTACCAGCAATTCGGGCTTGGTGTCCGCTGGATGCACCACGCGGGCACCCAGGGCGAGCTCATCGATCAGCTGCAGGCCCTCGGGGCGGCGCGCCAAGATCGACTCTGCACCACCGTCCAGACGCACCCCGTTCATGGCAACCGGGGCAAGCTTGCCGCCCAATCGGTTGCCGGCCTCGAGCAGGATGACATCAACCCCACGTTGGGCAAGCAAGCGGGCGGCACTGAGCCCAGTGATTCCGCCGCCAACGACTGCAACTTTGATCATCGGCCACCCGCCACGGCTGTACCCGCAAGCTCCTCACGGCCCTCACGCCGGAGCTCGGCGCCCTCGGTGTGGACCAGTTCGACGATCAGGGCCAGGATCGCAGGGTCGGCATCCGGCGGTACCCCATGCCCAAGGTTGAAGATGTGACCGGGCGCAACAGCACCCGATGCAATGACCTCCCGGACGCGATCGGACAGCACCCGCCATGGCGCCGCCAGGAGCGCAGGGTCGAGGTTGCCCTGCAGGGCGTAGCGATGGCCGACCCGACGACTTGCCTCGGCCAGCGACAGCCGCCAGTCCACGCCGATAACCTCCGCCCCGGCGGCTCCCATCTGGGAGAGCAATTCGGAAGTGCCGACGCCAAAGTGGATCCGCGGCACTGTGGTGTCAGCCAACGCCTGCAGCACCCGAGCAGAGTACGGCTGCGCATACCGGCTGTAGTCCTCGGCGCTGAGATTGCCAGCCCACGAGTCGAACAGCTGCACTGCTGTGGCGCCAGCTGCCACTTGGACGCGGAGGAAGGCGGCGGACAGATCGGCCAGCCGGGTACACAGCGCCTGCCACAACGAAGGCTCGCTGATCATCAAAGCCTTCGTCGCCGCGTAGTCCCGACTCGGCCCACCCTCGATCAGATAACTGGCCAAGGTGAACGGCGCACCGGCAAAGCCGATCAGGGGAACGTTGCCGAGTTGGCTGGTGATCAGGCCAACCGCCTCGGTGACGTACCAGAGGCGCTCTGGATCTAGCGGCCGCAGCTGCTCGAGGTCAGCAGATGACTGGATCGGACGGGCAATTACCGGACCGCGGCCGGAGACAATATCCAGATCCACTCCCGCTGCCTTGAGCGGCAGCATGATGTCGGAATACAAGATTGCGGCGTCGACGCCGTAGCGGCGCACCGGCTGCAGGCTGATCTCAGCCACCAGCTCCGGACGCATGCAGCTCTCGAGCATCCCGATGCCTTCTCGGCTGGCCCGGTACTCCGGAAGCGATCGGCCCGCCTGTCTCATGAACCACACCGGCACGCGATCGTTCGGATGAGTCTTCTGGCATGCGGCGATGAGCAGCGGCAGATCGGAAGCCAGGCGGCGCACTCGTGAATCTTTTCACGGTTACAAAACCCGGCGCGTCGAAACTGTCGCCTATGGGCGGCCGAATACGCTCGTCGGATGGCAGCGAATAGCGATGCGGCTCCGGCGCCGGACGCGTTTCGTCGGGCGGTCGAGGACCTGACGTCTGCGGCCTGGCGTTCCGAGTTGCACGTGGAGGAGCTCCCAGCGCCGCAGCGCATCGCGCCGTACTCCGCGGCCATCACTGCCGATGTCGTGGCGAACGGTGAGGAGGTCGGTAGCGGCCGCTTTGTCTTGCTCCATGATCCGGCTGGCAACGCCGCGTGGCAGGGCACCTTCCGCTGCGTCACCTTCGCCCGAGCCGATCTCGATCCGGAGATGGTGCCAGACCCCTTGCTCGCGAGTGTGGGATGGTCGTGGCTGATCGATGCACTCGACAGTCACGCGGCCACCTACGATGCCCCGAGTGGCACGGTGACGTCAGTCTCCAGCGAATCCTTCGGTGGTATGGCCTCCGAGCCGCCGCGAGCGGAGATCGAAATACGGGCCTCGTGGACCCCGTTGCTGGAAGATGGTGCCGGGCTGAACCCTCATCTGGCCGCTTGGGCTGAACTACTCTGTACCTTAGCCGGGCTGCCACCGCTACCCGCCGGGGTGGTGTTGATGCCGTCACGGCGTAAGCCGCCGAGCCGAAGTACCCGGAGACGTTGACAGAAGTACCACTGACCGCACCTGATATTGACCAGGAAGCGGAACTGCTGATCGAGCCCGCAGAGGGCGTGCCAGCCATCGTTACCACGCCGGACGCGTTGCGCCAGACAGTCGTTGCGTTGCGTTCTGGAACCGGTCCGGTCGCCATGGACGCCGAACGGGCGCACGGCTTCCGCTACAGCCAGCGTGCCTATCTCATTCAGCTGCGCCGTGCCGGGGCCGGGACGCATCTGGTGGATCCCACTGCGTTCGGTCAGCCGGCGGACCTTTCGTCCCTCGGTGCCGCGCTGGCGGAGGCGGAGTGGGTCATCCATGCGGCCGGCCAGGACCTGCCGTGCCTGTACGAGGTCGGGCTGGTGCCGACAACTCTCTTCGACACCGAGCTTGCCGCCCGGCTGCTCGGTTATCCCCGTGTCGCTCTTGGCACCATGATCGAGGAGATGCTGGGAGTGCGACTACTGAAGGAGCACTCCGCGTCGGACTGGTCGAAGCGGCCGCTGCCTGAGGAGTGGCTGATCTATGCCGCCCTGGATGTTGAGCTCTTGATCGAACTCCGTGACCGGCTCGCCGCCCGGCTGGTGGAAACCGGCAAGTGGAGCTGGGCCGAGCAAGAATTCGCGGCTCTGGTTGCGAACGCCGGGGTCAGTCCCGAACCGCGTCGCGATCCATGGCGCCGCACCTCTGGAATTCATCATGTTCACAATCGACGCGGCCTGGCGTATGTCGCCGAGCTTTGGTACGCCCGGGATGCCATCGCACAGCGCCTGGATCGGGCGCCGGCCAAGATCCTGCCTGATGTCGCGATCACCGAACTGGCATCCCAGAAGCACCCCGATCGCGCCACACTTCGGCAGATCCCAGCGTTTGCCCGCCGCCAGGCGAAGCGGGCAGAGTCAAGCTGGCTGAAGGCACTCGACGCGGTGGCACGGATGCCAGAGAGCGCTCTGCCGCCGATGCATGTTCCGAGCGATGGACCCCCGCAGTCACGGTTATGGCCCGCCAAGAATCCTGGGGCGGCTGCCCGGTTAGCGGCGGTGCGCGGGGCTCTGCTGGCCATCTCGGAGCACTACGAGGTGCCGATGGAGAATCTCTTGACGCCGGATCACCTACGTCGCCTGGCCTGGCGCCCGCCATCGCCATTGACCGAGGCTTCCGTCGATCACGCGTTGGCCGACCTTGGTGCCCGGCCGTGGCAGCGTGAGCTGACGGTCTCAGCTATCACTCCGCTGCTTGGCTAACAGAGCCACCGTCTGCCGGTGTAGTTACTGATAAGTAATATTTCGGTATGCCTCGTGATCTTCGTGATGTGGTCTTCGTCGACGGTGTACGCACTCCCTTCGGCAAGGCCGGCTCGATGTACGCCGAGACCCGGGCCGACGACCTCGTCGTCAACTGCATCCGGGAACTGCTGCTGCGTCATCCAGAGCTGCCGCCAGATCGGATTGACGATGTGGCGATCGCTGCAACCACACAGATCGGCGATCAGGGCCTGACCATCGGGCGTACTGCCGCCTTGCTCGCTGGGCTGCCACGATCGGTACCGGGGTTTGCCATCGACCGGATGTGCGCCGGTGCGATGACTGCTGTGACTACCACGGCCTCAGGAATCGCCTTCGGTGCGTATGACGTCGCCATCGCGGGCGGAGTCGAGCACATGGGCCACCATCCCATGGGCCAAGGCATCGACCCGAACCCCAGGATCGTCGCCGAAAAGCTGGTCGATCAGTCAGCGTTGATCATGGGGTCGACCGCAGAGAACCTTCATGATCGCTTCCCGAACATCACCAAGGAGCGAGCCGACGCTTTCGCGGCGCTGAGCCAGCAACGAGTGCAGCGCGCGTACGAGCAAGGCGTGATCCAGGAGTCACTGGTCAATGTCGCGACTCGAAGCAGCGAGCTCGGCTGGGGACTGGCTGTCGCTGACGAACAACCACGGCCAGACACCACTGTCGAGGCGCTGGCGACGTTGCGAACTCCGTTCCGTCCGCACGGCCGTGTCACGGCAGGCAACTCAGCGGGTCTGAACGATGGAGCGACGGCGTGCCTGCTGGCGGCTGAGAGCGTTGCCGCGGAGCTTGGTCTGCCAGCGGCCATGAGGCTCGTCTCCTATGCGTTCGCCGGCGTCGATCCCGAGGTCATGGGCGTCGGACCGATCCCTGCTACGGAGAAGGCGCTGGCCAAAGCGGGTTTGTCGATGGACGACATCGGCGCCTTCGAGATCAATGAGGCGTTCGCCGTCCAGGTGCTTGCATTCTGTGATCATTTCAAGCTGGCTGCAGACGATCCGCGCCTCAACCCGTACGGCGGCGCGATTGCGCTGGGCCATCCGCTCGCCAGCTCAGGGGTGCGGCTGATGATCCATCTGGCGCGCGCGTTCCGTGAGCATCCGGAGATCCGCTACGGGCTCACCACGCTGTGTATCGGGCTCGGCATGGGCGGCACGGTGATCTGGGAGAACCCCCACTTCTCAGAGGAGGCACCGTGAGGGCCGAAGAGCTCGAGCGCTTGATCGCCGAGGCCGCTGCCAAGAGCGAGGGTGAGGTGGTGACGCATGCCTTGAGCCGGGACATCAAGTTGCCACACACCGCGGGGACGGCAGTGTTGATCACGTTGGACAACGGCCGTGATCACACCCGGCCCAATACCTTGGGGGCTCGGGGGTTGGGTGAGCTGAACCGGGCCATCGACGCTGCTCTCACCCGAGAGGACGTCTTGGCGATCGCGGTCACCGGCAAGCCCTTCATGCTGGCGGCTGGTGCCGACCTCTCCGGCTTCGCCAAGATCGTCAACCGGGACGAGGCGCTCGCCATTGCCCGGATCGGGCACGCCGTCTACGACAAGCTGCGCGCCTCGCGGGTGCCGACCTTTGCCTTCATCAACGGACTCGCGCTGGGAGGCGGCCTGGAGCTCACGCTGCACTGCCACTACCGGACCATCTCGGCGGCGGTGCCCGGAATCGCTTTGCCGGAATGCTTTCTTGGCCTGCTTCCTGGTTGGGGCGGCGCCTACCTGGTACCCAGCTTGATCGGGACCGATCGCGCCGTCCAGTTGATCATTGAGAATCCGCTCAATCAAAACAAGATGCTGACTGGTCCCGAGGCGTATCAGCTGGGAGTGGCGGATACGATCTTCGACGGGGCTGATTTCCTGGCTCGCTCCTTGGACTGGGCCGGTCAGATCGTCGCAGGATCGCTCACGGTGACCCGGCCCGAGGTCGACCGAGGAGAGTCGTGGAACGATGCGCTGGCTCGGGGCCGCGGCTTCGCCGACGGCAAGGTGTTCGGCGCCTCGCCGGGGCCCTACCGCGCGCTTGAGCTGATGGCGGCGGCCAGGTCCGCAGACCGGGCTGCGGCGTACGCTGCCGAGGACGAGGCACTCGCCGATCTGATCATGAGTCCCGAGCTGCGCGCCAGCCTGTACGCGTTCGACCTGGTTCAGAAGCGCGCACGCAAACCGGCCGGTGCACCCGATCCCGCACTGGCGCGGCCTGTCACCAAGGTCGGCATCGTCGGTGCCGGCCTGATGGCCAGCCAACTCGCGGTCTTGTTCCTACGCCGCCTTCAGGTGCCGGTCGTGATCACCGATCTTGATCAGGAGCGGGTCGACAAGGGTTTGGGCTCACTGTCGGCCGAGATCGACCGGCTGCTCGGCAAGCGGCGGATCTCCCCCGACGAGGCCAACCGGCTGCGGGCGCTCGTCTCCGGCACCACCGAACTAGTCGACTTCGCTGACTGCGATTTCGTCATCGAGGCGGTCTTCGAGGAAATCTCGATCAAGAAGCAGGTCTTTGCTGATCTTGAGAAGCACGTCTCCGCCACATGCCTGCTCGCCACGAACACCTCATCGCTGTCTGTCGCCCAGATGGCGGCGGACCTTGATCATCCGGAACGCGTGGTTGGCTTCCACTTCTTCAACCCGGTGGCGGTGCTGCCACTGCTGGAGATCGTCCGGGCTCCGGCGACCGACGAAGAGACCTTGGCCACAGCATTCCAGGTGGCGAAAACCCTGAAGAAGAACGCGGTGCTGGTCAAGGACTCGACCGGTTTCGTCGTGAACCGGCTACTGCTCAGGCTTATGGCGGAGATTTTTGCTGCTGTTGATGAGGGCACGCCCATTCCCGTCGCCGATGCTGCTTTGCGGCCGCTCGGCCTGCCTATGTCACCTTATGTACTCCTCCAGCTGGTTGGTCCAGCGGTCGCCTTGCACGTGGTCGAGAGCCTGCATGCGGCATTCGGCGACCGGTTCCCGGTCTCGTCCAACCTCCAGGCTCTGGTAGCTGCCAAGAAGCTTGGCATCTACGACTGGACGCCGGAGGGAGATCCGTACGTCAGCGACGAGGTTGCAGAGCTGCTCGTTATCGGCGATCAGCCGAGCACCGCAGAGCAAGTGCGGGATCGGGCGCTGAACGCATTGGCAGAGGAGATCGGCTTGATGCTGGCCGAGGAAGTCGTCGCCGCGCCGATGGATATCGATCTGTGCTTGATCCTCGGTGGCGGCTGGCCGTTTCACCTCGGCGGCATCACGCCCTACTTGGACCGCGAGGGCGTTTCCGAGCGGGTCTTGGGCCGTCGCTTCTTGCCGCCAGGAGTCGCCTCGTTACCCACCAGGTGAAGCAAGGGCCGGGGTCGCAGCTGCGATGTCGCGGGTCCGGTTGTCCGGCACCTTCCTTCGACAGGGCATGGCCTTACGAGCAAGTCCTGATTGGGGAGGCCTCCCGAAGGAGGCCACTCCCTTCCGATCGATCCTTTTGCTTTCGGAGTGGACCGTCTCCACAGGGCTGGGATCGTAGCAAGGTCACCATCCCGTTTTCCCTTGGTGTTCGGAACGGGCCCTGCTTTGGACGGGCTGGCAGTTAACCCTAGATGTGAGGTGTCGAGTTTGGAGTCAACTGGGTTCTGACAAGTCGGCTCGGGTGGGTTGCTGCTCGAGGGCCTCGTCCGCCCGAACGATCGCCTCCACGGCGTACCGGGCGATGTTTTGCGGGGTCAACCCAATCTCCTTGAGTAGCTCGCGGCGACCACCGTGTGGCAGGAACTCTTGCGGAATGCCGAACTCTCGAAGCGGCGTGTCCACGCTCGCTGACCGCAGCTCCTGCGCCAGCCGCGCTCCCCAACCGCCCACAATGCCGTTGTCCTCGATGGTGATCACCAGATCATGATCGACTGCCAGGGCGATCAGCGCCGGATTGACCGGCAGTGCCCAGACGGGGTCGACAACCGTTACCCCGATGCCCTGGTCGGAGAGTCGCTCGCCAACGGCGACAGCCGTCGTGGCAAGCGGCCCTACACCGAGCACGAGCACTCTCGGCTGCTCGGTCTTGAGCAGGATGTCCATACCGTCCAGCTGATCTACAGCCGGAAGGTCCGGTGGCACCCGTTCCTTCGGGAGTCGGATCACGCTCGGGGCGTCGTCGATGTTCAGCGATCGCGTCAGCGCATCGCGCAACCGGCTGCCGTCGCGCGGCGCGGCCAGCCGCAGGCCCGGCACCAGCTGCAAGATCGACATATCCCACATGCCGTGGTGGCTGGGTCCGTCCGGTCCGGTGATGCCAGCCCTGTCGAGCACCAAGGTGACGCCGCATCGATGAAGAGCCACATCCATCAAGACCTGGTCGAAGGCACGGTTGAGGAAGGTGGAATAGACCGCTACAACTGGGTGCAAGCCACCCATGGCAAGGCCAGCCGCTGACGTGACGGCGTGCTGCTCAGCGATTCCGACGTCGAAGCAGCGATCGGGGAAGGCCTGGGCAAAGCGATGCAGACCTGTCGGATACACCATCGCCGCGGTAATGGCGACGACACGTTCGTCGGTGCTGCCCAGCCGGAGTAACTCTTCGGAGAACAGGTCGGTCCAGGTCTGTCCAGTTGCAGCCCCGAGGGCCTCGCCAGTCGTGGAATTGATCTTGCCGACAGCGTGGAACCGGTCCTCCTCATGGTTCTCAGCGGCCTTGAAACCATTGCCCTTGCGTGTCATGCAGTGCACCAGAACCGGACCGCCGAATTGCTTCGCCTGCCTTAACGCGCGCTCCACCTCAGCAATGTCGTGACCATCGACCGGGCCGACATATTTCAGGCCCAGGTCGGAGAACAGTCCTTGCGGAGCAAGAACATCTTTGAGACCGATCTTGATGCCGTGCAAGATGTCATACGCGGCATTGCCCAGCAGCGGCGCTCGACTGACATTGCGCTTCACCAGATCCAGAATTTGCTCGTAGCGCGGGTTGGTGCGAAGCCCGGCCAGGTGCCGTGCCAGGCCGCCCACCGTCGGGGTGTAGGACCGGCCGTTGTCGTTCACCACGATCACCAGCGGCAGGTCGTCGGAGGCCGCGATGTTGTTCAGTGCCTCCCACGCCATTCCCCCGGTAAGGGAACCATCCCCGACGAAGGCGACGACGGTGCCCCCTTTGCGCTGCAGGCGGATGGCCTTGGCCAGTCCATCGGCGTAGGAAAGTGCGGTCGACGCGTGTGAGTTCTCCACCCAGTCGTGCTCAGACTCGGTCTGGCTGGGGTAGCCGGACAGCCCGTGACGTTGCCGCAGCGTCGGGAATTGATCTTGGCGACCGGTCAAGATCTTGTGCACGTAGCTCTGGTGTCCGGTGTCGAAGATGATCGGATCGCGGGGCGAGTTGAAGACGCGATGCACCGCGATTGTCAGCTCGATGACGCCCAGGTTGGGTCCGAGGTGGCCACCGGTCTGACATACGGTCTCGACCAGGAACGATCGGATCTCCAGACTCAGCTCATGCAGCTGATCTAGCGTCAGATGCCGGAGGTCTTCTGGGCTTCGGATCGAGCTCAACAGTCCGTCCCGGGCGGCTGACATGGGCTTGAGTTTACGTGTTCGGCAGTCCCGAAATCGTGAGTGTGTGGCCCATCACACGTGGATGGCCCTCAGTCGACTCACAGCTTGCGAACAAAGACCCGTCCTTGCAAGGCCTCGTCAATCAGCGCCACGGCTCGCCGGGTGCGGGCGAGCCGAGCCCCTTGCTCGAGCCACGCCTGTGTCGCAGCCTCCACAACCTCTGGGTCGACATGCTCACCGATGCTGGTACGGACCGCAGCCAGGCCGCGTTGTGACGCCTCGTGCTGGCCATTGACGAAGTGAGTCGCGAACTGTGCCAGCACCACCGGGTGATTGCGGAGCACGCGATAGGCGCGAAAGTCTGGAGGGCAGCAATCCAGCAGATAGGCGATGGCTGTCGCCTCCCAGCCAGTCGCGCCTGGTGGGCGCACCTGTGCCGGCCAACCAGGCGGCGCATAGGCCGGAGTACTCATGCCTCTGAACTATATTCGAACTGACGTTCGATGCACCACTGCTCGCGCCGCATGTCGCCCAGTAGTGTCAGTCCATGATCGCGCGGATTTGGAGAGGCGTGGTGCGACAGCAGGATGCTGCCGCCTATGCGAGTTACATCGACGCCACCGGCATGGCTGAATACCGAGCCACACCCGGCAATCGAGGCGCGTGGATGCTGCGGCGGGACAGCGGCGATCGCTCTGAGATCATCACGTTCTCGCTGTGGGACTCCCGGGACAGCATCCGGGCGTTCGCTGGCGAGGACATCGAGCAGGCTGTCTTCTATCCAGAGGACGATCGCTTCCTGATCGAACGTGATGAGCTGGTGCGGCACTACGAGGTCGTGGCTTGATGCCCTCCCGGCAGTTTCGAGTGCGTGGGCACTAATCTCATGCCGGTGAGCGATGTGATTTGTCAGATCGTAAGCGGTGAGCTGGACGCAGCGATCGTTGCGCGTGATGACCAGGTAATCGCGTTCCTTGATCACCGACCGGTGTTCAAGGGTCATGTACTCGTCGCTCCCACTCGCCATGTCGACACCTTGCTGACGCTTCGCAGCGATCTCATGGTCCCCCTGCTGACCATGACACAGCGGATCGCAGTCGCGATCAGCTCGGCGCTCGGCGCTCAAGGGACTTTCGTGGCAGTCAACAACGTCGTGAGCCAGTCGATACCTCACTTGCACATCCATGTAGTGCCACGAACCAAAGGCGACGGCCTACGCGGCTTCTTCTGGCCACGGACGCACTATGCAGCCGACGAGATCGATCGGTACGCGAAGCTGATCTCCGAAGCCCTGCCAGAGGCCTCGCAGCGCCTTGCTTACCTCACGCTGCGCGAAGAGCCCGACCCCGGTACAGATAGCTGAAGGGCCGCGGCCCATCCCCGTAACCGGTCTCCAGTTCGGCGATCATCAGCCCGGCATGAGTGATCAGGTCATCGATCGGCCGGTCGAGATGGCACCCTCCAGCGATCCGGCTGTGAACCGGATGCAGCCGGCGCTGCCAACGGCGTACCGACTCGGTCGGCGCCCGACCATGCTCCAGGAAATGCAACGCACCTTCCGGTTTGAGCACTCGATGGATCTCCCCGAGCGCAGCATCCACAGCTGGGATGGTGCACAGCGTGTAGGTGGACAAGACACAATCCACCGATCCATCGGGCAGGGCCAACCGGGCTCCATCGCGCCCGATCCGCTGGACCGGCGCAGAGGTGGCCGCCTCTCGCGGCTGCGCAAGCCGCAGGGCCGACTCGGAAGGCTCGACGACAAAGATCTCGGTCACCTCGGCCGGATAGTGCTGGAGATTGAGACCGGTCCCGAAGCCGATCTCCAGTACCCGGCCGTGCAGGCCCTGGCAGACCTTGACACGGCGGGCGTTCACCGTGGGCGTGTCGAGCACGCGATCCATCAGCCGTGGAAACACATGATCGTTCCAGACACTCACGCGTCCAGGCTAGTGTCGCGCTCTTGGTGATCAGACGCCGAAGGCGGTCTCCAACAGCGCGGTCAACGCACGAAACTCGGGTTGCCGTTGCGGAAATCCGCAATCCGGACCAGAGACCGCCGGCTCGGTGTAGACGTGCAACCGGTAGTACGCGGTCGAGGTGCATGGCACAACTGGCTGGTCGATGATGCGAGCCTGGAGCAGCCGCACGGTGTCGCGCTGCTGGATCGACAGCTCGTGCAGCCCAGAGCGGCGACCAGCAATCGTGATCATGGCGCGCGCGGCAGCATCGATCCTGATGGCATAAGTCGGTTGATCTTGGACCGGCGAACGTTCTAGCCGCATCGGCAGCAGCCGTGGGTCGGCTGAGTCGACCGTCCCGTCGAAGGACCCTTGCATCGCCGGGGCGACGATGCCAAGGATCTCGTCGAAAGCCGGCGTCGGCTCGGATTTCTCGCCGCATGGCTCCGTCCGGCTCATCGAGAGGCTGCCCATCGTCACCTCGGTGGTGATCTGGTCGGAGCAGACCGGCACCGATGGCTTCGATTTCCGCTGTGCCTCCTGGTTGACCTCCTCGCGGAACTGCTCGGACGTCAACAGTTCCCGGAGCCGGCTCAGTGACTGATCACTCAGTTGGCCGGCGGCTGGCGCGCGAGAAATCAGCAAGGCGGCGCCGTCGGCCGCACTCACGTACAAGATGTTCTGGCGGCCATCGATACCGCCGAACTCACCGACAGAGAAGTCGCCAAATGGTTCAGACGGTGCAGCCACTGGACCAACGAGCGAACAACCCGTGACCGTCAGCACGGCTGCTGTGATGAGCACCCCGACTCGTCGGCGAAGTCTGTCAGCGATCATCACAACACCATGACGAATCGGCCATCTACCAAGGTTCCTGAGCAGACTGGCAGTCTGCGCGCTGAGCCTGTCGGAGGGCGCACTTTGACCAGCTCAGAGCGCAGTCTTCGGATGCCTACTTGTTGATCAACGAGCGCAGCACGTACTGCATGATTCCGCCGTTGCGGTAGTAATCGGCCTCGCCTGGGGTGTCGATCCGCACCACGGCGTCGAAGCTGACGTCCCCGGCACTGACCTTGACCGTCTCTGGGGTACGGCCCTCATTGAGTTCAGTGATCCCGGTGATGTCAAAGGTCTCCTCGCCGGTAAGCCCGAGAGAGCTGGCGTCCTGCCCTTCAGGGAACTGCAGTGGCAGCACACCCATGCCAATGAGGTTGGATCGGTGGATCCGCTCGTACGACTCGGCAATGACGGCCTTGACCCCGAGCAAAGCGGTACCTTTAGCGGCCCAGTCTCGGGAGGAACCCGAGCCGTACTCCTTGCCAGCCAGTACCACCAGCGGCGTACCCGCTGAGAGGTAGTTCTGCGACGCCTCGTAAACCGTGGTAACTGCTTCGTCCGGGGAGCTGAAGTCTCGGGTGAATCCGCCCTCGGTGCCTTCTGCCAGCTGGTTGCGGAGCCGAATGTTGGCGAAGGTTCCTCGGATCATCACCTCGTGATTGCCACGCCGCGACCCGTAGGAGTTGAAGTCCTTTCGCTCCACACCGTGTTCGGAGAGGTACTCCCCGGCGGGCGAGTCGGCTTTGATGGATCCGGCTGGAGAGATGTGATCGGTGGTGATCGAGTCACCAAGTTTCAGCAGCACCCGCGCCCCACTGATATCCGTGACAGGCGCCGGCTCGGTCGGCATCCCCTCGAAGTAAGGCGGCTTGCGAACGTACGTCGAGTCCGCATCCCAGTCGAAAGTCTCACCCTCAGGCGTTGGCAGCGACTGCCACTGCTCATCCCCTGCGAAGACATCTGCATAGGATTCGGTGAACATCTCGGCGCCGATCGCAGCGGAAATGATCTCATCGATCTCAGCTTCGCTCGGCCAGATGTCGGCCAGGAAGACGTCTTTGCCTTGCTCGTCCCTTCCAAGCGAGTCATTCATCAGATCGATGTCCATCGTGCCGGCAAGCGCGTACGCCACCACCAGCGGCGGCGAGGCAAGATAGTTCATTTTGACATCGGGGTTGATCCTGCCCTCAAAGTTCCGGTTGCCCGACAGTACCGAGACCACTGCAAGATCATTTTCATGTACTGCCGCGCTGACCTCCGGAATGAGCGGTCCAGAGTTGCCAATGCAGGTCGTACAGCCGTAGCCGACCAAGTTGAATCCAAGTTTGTCCAGGTAAGGCGTCAGGCCTGAGCGGTCGTAGTAGTCGCTCACGACCTTGGAGCCGGGCGCAAGGGTGGTCTTGACCCATGGCTTGCGGTTCAACCCGCGGTCGACCGCTTTCTTGGCCAGCAGCGCGGCACCGATCATGACACTGGGGTTGGACGTATTGGTGCAGGAGGTGATCGCAGCAATGACCACTGCGCCATGATCGAGGTCGAACGATGTGCCGCCATTCAGTGTCACCGGCACTTGCTTGCTGGGTCGCCCGATGTCGTCGGGCACCTCTTCGCCGTATTCATGCGGTGCCAAGGATTCGCTCAACGCTCCCTGACTTGGCACGTCAGAGGCTGGAAATGACTCATCGACCGATTCGTCGTAGCCGGTCAACTCCTCCTCAGAGACAAAGTCGCGCAGGGCCTCGCGGAAGCCCCGCTTGGCATGGGCCACTTGTATACGGTCCTGGGGTCGCCGCGGTCCGGCGATGCTGGGAACGACGGTCGCAAGATCAAGCTCCAGGTACTCGGAGTACCTCGGCTCGCTGTCGTCGCTGTGCCATAAACCTTGTGTCTTGGCATACGTCTCGACCAATGCGATCTGCTGA
>Ga0081455_10001196_pt1 | contig 32499 bp, 29 predicted proteins | sample TabmetS3T2R1_FD_70207 | JGI IMG/M metagenome (GOLD analysis project Ga0081455, IMG submission 70207) | Tabebuia heterophylla rhizosphere microbial communities from the University of Puerto Rico - S3T2R1 | ecosystem: Host-associated > Plants > Roots > Rhizosphere ...
GGGTCCAAGCGGCACGTCGATCGCGCCCTCGAGGAGAGCGTCGGGATACGGCTCGAGCCATACGACTTCGCCGAGCCGGGTCGGCTCGGGCGGTTCAACCCGCGGCATGTCCCACTCCTTGGCGGGGCGTCGACTGGCCGCGCGAAGTGCGTTGAGGCACCGGGTGGTGGCGATCCGGTAAAGCCAGGTGCGGATCGAGGCGCGACCCTCGAACCCTGCGAGGCCTTGCCAGGCGGCCAACAGCGTTTCCTGCAGAGCATCCTCGGCGTCCTGGAGGGATCCGAGCATCCGGTAGCAGTGCACATGTAGCTCTCGACGGTGCGGCCCTGTCAGCGCTTGGAACGCTTCGCCATCGCCTGCCCGCGCCCTTGAGATCAGGTTGGCTGTCGCCAGTTCCACTCTTGCCACGCCCCTTCCTGAGCTGGTCACGCATCGTGCTTCCAGCACTTCTCCCGCGCGTTTGCCGCGGTTCCATCCTGTATCGACACCAGGCGAGGGCCGAACTGGGCGGAGTTGGATTGCTCCGCTCTCCACGCTCGCTCCGCGCGGATCGCCTGGCAGCCACCTACTTCGTCGTCACTCGGGGACGAGAAGCGTGTCCCTCGCTTCTCCTCAGCACGCCGGCGCGCGATCCGGTTTGCGGGACGCCCAGTTTCCGGGCCTGGCGGTGTCTGCATCATCGACGGACACTTCAGGCGGCTTCGGCGTACGGCGACGGGCCATCTTGCAGCACAACCGTCAAAACGACCGCCCAACCCGTACGGCGACGGGCCGTTTCGCAGCACAACCGCCAAAACGACCGCCCAACTCGCCAGGCGACGGGTCGTCTTGCAGCACAACCGCCAAAACGACCCGAGCTCCTGGGCGCAAAGGCCGAGTACGACTTCAAGACGGCCGCGTACGGGATGAGTTGAAGCCGTCAATCGACCTATGAGGTGGACGGATATGAAGAACCAAGCACAGAAGGGACACGGAAGATGATGCTGAAGGACAAGGTCGCGGTGATCTATGGCGCCGGCGGCGCGATCGGCAGCGCTGTGGCACGCGCCTTCGCGTCTGAGGGAGCCAGTCTTTTCCTCACCGGGCGGGACCTCGCGGCGGTCGAAGTTGTCGCCAAGGAGGTCGTGTCGGCCGGCGGATCCGCCGAGGCGGCCGATGTGGACGCCCTCGACGAGCAGGCCGTGGACAAACATCTACAGTCCATGATCGACAAGGCTGGACAGGTCGACATCTCGTTCAACGCGGTCGGGATTACCGATACCAAGATTCTGGGTGTACCTCTGATCGAGCTGGATGTCGTGCAGTTCTCCCTGCCGATCATGGCCTACACGACGTCATACTTTCTGACCGCGCGCCTGGCCGCACGGCGGATGATCACGCACAAGTCGGGAGTGATCATGAGAGTCACCGCACTCCACTCGCGCACCGGCATCCCCTTGGTGGGAGGCTATGGTCCCGCGATGGCCGCCATGGAGGCACTCACTCGCGATCTGTCCGCTGAGCTGGCGCCTCACGGCATTCGCGTGGTTGGTCTGCGACCCCAGGCCATGCCGGAGACACGGACGATCAAGGAAGCCTTCGAGCCTCGCGCCGAGGCATCGGGAATGACCTGGGAACAGTGGCAAGAGTTCCTCGCCAGCAAGACCCATCCACGACGGCTCATGACGCTCGAGGAGATGGCAGACGTGGCGGTCTTCATGGCTTCCGACAAGGCGAGCGGTATGACTGGAACTACCGTCAACTTGACTATGGGAAGCCTGGATGACTGACGGCCGTAGCCTGAACACATGGCGAGGCTGCTGTCGAAGCGATTCGACGAGCCGGATGAGCTCGTCACGCTTCCTCTGGTGACCGTGCAGGTCGTGCTTCTCGGCGAAGTTCATGTCGCTCGCCTCGTCCACCAACCGGGGTGGAGCTGGGCTGAGCACGTGAAACCGGTGGTCGGGACGCTCAGCTGCCAACACCATCACCAAGGCGTTGTACTCGAAGGCGAAGTAGAGATCGAAACTGACACCGGCGCGCGGCGGATTCTTCGCGCCGGCGAGGCGTTTGAGATCCTGCCCGGGCACGATGCGCGGGTGATCGGTGACAAACCTTTTGTGACGATCGAGTTCGGCGGTGTGCATGGCTGGGCCAAGCCAGCAGAGGCGGGCGAACGCTTCGTTGCGACCCTGCTCGTCACCGACATCGTCGATTCCACGAAGGTTGCCGTTCGGCTTGGAGATGCGGCCTGGAAGCAGTTGCTGGCTAGGCACAGCGAGGGAGTCCGGATCCAGCTAGACCGGTTTCGCGGCGTCGAGGTATTTACGACCGGCGACGGCTTCCTTGCCTTCTTCGACGGCGCAGCACGAGCTGTACGGTGTGCGGCAGCTATCCGCGATCGCGCGCTGCAGGATGGTCTCACGATCCGCGCGGGCATCCACTCTGGCGAAGTCGAGCGCGATGCCGGAAATCTTCGTGGCGTTGCAGTACACGCTGTCGCTCGCATCGCAGCACTGGCCAGCCCGGATGAAGTCCTCATTTCAGCGCCGACGGCAAGCCTGCTCGAAGGTGCAGATCTCCGGTTAGAGGACGCTGGCGAGCACGAGCTCAAGGGACTGGCTGGCGCGCGCCGCGTATACCGGCTTGTCGGGCTCGCGACCGACTAGCGCAGCCACACTTTCGTCCTCATCACCGGCGCGCTCACGATCGCTTGCACCGAGAGGCATCGACTGCTGGCGCCTCCAGATACGCATAGTCATGCTGGCCAAATGGAAAATTTGCGGCTTTCCCTCTCCCGGTTCCAAGATCAAGAAGTGTTGGCAAGCCTCATAAGACCAACCGGCCTTGGGAAGTTGGCCATCGAGAGGCCCAGCAATTGTCCACAACCACCACAGCGAATTCGAGAGATTTGATGGCTTTCTGTCCGACAGGGGACAAATTATCTCCATCTGTGGAAAACTGAGTCGCGTGGGGGACATCGGGCGTACCGACAATTCACGGGGAAGTGACTCAGGTAAGTTCCTGGCGGCCGGATCGGTCAGCCGATCCGATCGTCTTGTCGTCGAGCTAGTCCAACCTCCTGACACGCCCGCGGCCATATTGATCAAGTGGCCACCGCAGCCGACCGTCACCGATCCCGCGACGCTTACGACGACCATCGCCGCGATAGTGCGCGTCTTGGGCATGGCGCAGATCGAGCTGGCCGCACGTCGGGCGGCTGGGCGGTAGCATCCCATCAATGGCGGATGCCGCATCCGGGCGTCGGCACCGTGACTACCGGACAGACAGCGTGACTGAGGCCGGACTACGGAGCAGAACCGCACAAGATCACGTCACGGCCACCGGAGCTGCGATCAGCCGCCACCAGGCACCCACTCCGTCAGCAGGTATGAGCTGCGGATTGCGTAGCAGGTCGTCGCGCAGCAGCCCTGGCAGCACTTGGTAGCGGATGGATCCGGGAACGCTGACCAGCGCCAGAACCCGCCATAGGGCGCGGGCGTAATCCTCAGCTTGCTGAGCTCCGTCCCACTGATAGACCCCTCGATAGACCCCATGTTCGTCGTTCGCCATCCACAGCTTGGAGACGAAGCCGGTGAACCCGACGAAGAGTGGAGTGTTCAGCAGACTCTCGCGCCGGAACAGGTCATGGCCGCGCCCCCGCACGGCCCGAAGCCGGAAGCCCACGACGAGTACCACTGGCTCTGATGGCCCAGGCCCGTCGATGGCGGTCTCCCGGTAGACGCGCGCCGACGAGCCGTCGGCGAAACGCAGCCACTCCCCCACGTGCGTACGCGGCTGATGCACCCGTCCTGCAGTCAGCAGCCTTGCCGACTCGAGAACACATCGGCCAACCGACAGCCAGGCTGTGCGGAAGGGCAGTGGAGTTTGGTGCGCCATAGTGACTCCGTACGGTTCTACCTCTGTGCCGATTACTGATGCTGTTCAACAGCCTGGCTCGGAACGGAAGCAAACAGCAGGGCCATAGGTCCTCAGCCCAGCAGGAGATCCATCACCACGGAGGAGGACCGTCGTCGGTCAACGTTCAGCACTCGGCGTCTCGCCATGGTGACGGCCGGCGTACCACTGCTCGTACGCGCTCACCGCTGTAGGCAGCGTCATGAACACCCTGTCCTCACCGACGCGGTCGACGAACCCGGTCGAGGCCAGGATCTCGCGCACCTCGAATTTCACCCGGGCGAGTGCGAAAACGATGCCACGTTCGACCAGCGTGTTGCGCACATCCTCCAGGGCGTCGACTGCGGTCAAGTCCAGTTCGGTGTTCGCTTCGGCGTTCATCAGAAACCACTCGACAGGCGGATCCGCAGCGTCGACCGAGGCCAGCGCCCGGCGCTTGAAGTCTTCGGCGTTGGCGAAGAACAGCGGCGCGTCGTAGCGATAGACGAGCAGACCGGCCATCTGGCGTCCGGTGTCGTAGTCGTCGATGTCGTGCATACCGGCCAATCCGGGAACGAAACCCAAGATCCCATCGTGCGGGCGGGCGATACGGCGTAGCAGGTCCAAGATCGACAACCCCACCGCAACCGCGATCCCGTACAGCACATCGAAGATCAACACGGCTGCCGTCGTAGCCAGGGCCAAGAACAGCTCGCTGCGCCGGAACCGCGCGATCCGGCGTAGCTCGCCGAAATCGATCAAGCGGAGTGCGGCGAACACCACCAGGGCGCCCAGGGCAGCTAGTGGAAATGTGGAGAGCGCCGGGCCCAGGAACAGCAGGGTGAGTAGCAGAACTGCGGCGGCGACAAGAGAGTAGAGCTGTGTGCGGCTGCCGATCGCGTCCCCGATCACGGTGCGGCTGCCACTGCTGCTGACCGGAAAGCCCGAGAACAACCCGGCACCCAGATTGGCCGCGCCCAAAGCTAGAAACTCCTGGCGGGCGTCGATCTCCTCCCGCTGTCTGGCTGCGAAGGCTCGCCCAGTCACGATGTTGTCGGTATAGCCAACGATGGTCACACCGAGGGCGGCCGGCAATAGCGTGCTCAAGTCGATGGTGGAGAAGTCGGGAATCGAGGCTGGCGGCAGCCCCCGCGGAACAGCCCCGACGGTCTTGACGCCGATCTGATCAAGATTGAGCACCGCGACCGCGACTGCGGCCAACACCATCGCGATCAGTGGCCCCGGCCATCGCGGCAGGAAGCGGTAAAACGCCACGAGCAGCGCGAAAGTGCTGGCGGCAACCAGCAGCGTCCCGACGTGAACGTGATCGAGCTGGGCAAGGAAGGATCGCAGCTCCGACAGTGTGGAATCACCTTCCACTGAAGTGCCGGTCACCTTGCCGAGCTGACTGACGATCATCAGCACGGCAATGCCGGCCATGTAGCCGATGAGCACCGGATGGGAGAGCAGGTTGGCCAGGAAGCCAAGCCTCGCCAGCCAGCAGATCAGGCAGATCGCGCCCACCGCCAGCGCTAAGGCGGCCGCTGTTTCCGCGTAGTGCTGCTGATCGCCCGCGACCAGCGCGCCGACCGCCGCCGCGGTCATCAGAGCCGTGCTGGACTCGGGCCCGACGGAGAGCTGGCGAGACGAGCCAAGAACTGCATAGAGAACCAGCGGAGCAACCGCTGCCCACAATCCAGCGATCGCAGGCAACCCAGCTACTTCCGCGTACGCCATCACCTGCGGAACTAGATAGGCCGAGACCGTCACCCCAGCCAACAGGTCCCCGCGCAGCCAGCCTCGCTGATAGCCGCGAAGCACCCAAATCCCCGGAAGGTAGCGGCGTGTCAGGGATGCTGGGATTTTGGCGGCTGCCTGGTTCGACACACGACGACGGTATCGGGCATCGATCGTCGGCGATGCCGTGAACGGGCCAGGTCTTCGTCTCTCATCTAAAGATGTCCAACGAGTGTCCGGGCGGTGTATTCGACGCCTGTTTGCCGTCTTGGGACGGCAAACGTTGAGCAGTGACGCGCAGGATGGCCAGAGGGAATAGCCAGTGACTCACCGTGGAACGGCACAGCTGACGAGGCCACTGAGCGTCAGTTCAGCGGGCGACCACAACGCTGCATTCGGCGTGCGCCACCACCTGTTGACTCACCGATCCCAGCAGCAAGCCGGAAAAGCCGCCGTAGCCGCGCGATCCCACAACGAGCATGTCGGCGCTACGGGAGAGGTCGATCAGAACCTTTGCCGCGTTCCCTTCGGCGACTCTGGCCTCGATCGGCACCGACGGCGAGTCTCCCAGCACCTCGCCTAGCGTCTTCTGCAACGCCGCCTCGGCGTTCTCCACCAGCTGAGTGGTGTCGGCTCCCCACGGGAAGGATCCGAACGGTGGAGCCGTCGGCGGCGGGGGCGGCGTCCAGGCGCTGACCACCAGCAGTTCGGCGCCGTGCTCGCTAGCTTCTTCGCAAGCCAGCTGGAGCGCCCGCTTGCTCTCCTCAGAACCGTCGACCCCCACCACGACGCGCTTCGGCTGTGCCATCGACCTCACCTCGTTCTCGACATCACTGCACAAGATCATCTGAGATCAATTCTTCTGGCTGACCAGCCGAGGCTTCCAGGGTCGAAGGTCCTCGCCAGCTGACGATGACGACCCTGCAGAAAGTGCCTGCCGCCCGCCAGCATCAAGACCTAAGTCCTGATCATTGACCACCAATGATCATGATCTTGGCCACGCGCCTGCCACGGAGGGACTACGGATGGCAAGAAGGCGCACTTTCATGATCATCGCTTTCATGATCACGGGCGTACGCGTCCTCGATGCGTCCTACCAGCCTGACTTGTCGGCTCAGCCTTCCGGCTGGCTCCAACCGGAGAACCAGCTGCGTAAGCGGCGCTCGTACCAGCAGCGGCGGCACGCCGTTCGGCACGGAGCAGCAACACCAATGCCGGAAGCATCAGTAACGAGTAGAGGGTCACTGTCCAACCGAACAGACACAAGGCGAGATGAAATCCGATGGCCGCGACGAAGCCGATCTGAGTGCTACGTCCACCGCTAAGAATCAGCACTCCGACTACTGCCTCGAATACCACGAGCAGACCGATAAAGAGAACCTGGTTTGGGGCGACAACCGCGCGCCATGCAGCAGTCACCCAGCCGAAATGGGCCTGATCGGCGAAGCCGGCATAGTCGGTGCCCAATGCCAGATTTGCCGCGTTGACGATTGCCCCGCCCAAGAGCATGAGCACACCGACGGCCCAACGCCCGATGTATCGAGCCCGCCGGCTCCATATCGCCAGCACACTCGCCACAATCGCTGTAGCGACGCATACGATCCAAAAGATCTGGACCCAAACAACTTCTTGCACGGCCCCTCCTTCGAGTCAACGCCTGTTGTTACCTCGATCAGAGCAGATCCCACCCGATCGGCGTAGAGGCAGATGTCCTGGGCACCGAGGCCGTTGGTCAGCTTCTCGGTCGCGATCCCGTTATCTGTCGGCGTGCCAACTGAAGCATGATCATGATCGTGATCCGCAAGAAGCAGCTCGTTGAGGCGCACATGCGCTGTGGCGCCGCAGACGCGACCATAAGAAGATTGGGTGAGACCTCACTGAAGAGCAGCGAGGCCGCACCGCCCGGCACCAGTAGGTTGAGGCACCAAGGCAGACAACGGCCTTGTGCCCAACAGAAAGGGTTGGCCCCGAATGACGACAGGTGAGATGACTTCCGCTCAGGCAGCCTCGGGGCAGTCGGCGGAGGAGCGCAAGGCGCCGCCCGCTGCGGTAGTGATCTTCGGCGCATCCGGCGATCTGACCGCGCGCAAGCTCGGGCCGGCAGTGGAGAACTTGGCCCGGCACAAGCGGATACCAGCCGAGTTCGGCGTGGTCGGGGTGGCCCGCACCCAGATGGACCCTGCTGACTTCCGGTCCCGGATGGCGGGGGCGGAAGGCTCGGTGATGCCGGCACTGAACGAAGGCTTCCGGTACGTAGCAGGTGGCTACGACGACCCTGAAACCTACCGCCGGCTGCGAGAGACCCTCGAGGCGCTCGACGCCGAGCGCGGAACCTCCGGGAACCGGCTGTTCTATCTCGCCACGCCGCCCGAGGCATTCGGTCCGGTCATCGACGGCCTGGCCGGCGCGGGGTTGAACCGTCCACCCGACGGGTCGTTCTCCAGGATCGTCATCGAGAAGCCGTACGGGCACGACGAGCGCAGTGCCCAGGCGCTGGACGACCGGGTGCATTCGGCATTTGACGAGTCACAGGTGTTCCGGATCGACCACTACCTGGGGAAGGACACCGTCCAAAACTTGCTGGCGCTGCGGTTCGCCAACTCGATCTTCGAGCCGATCTGGAACCGGACCTGGGTCGACCATGTACAGATCACCGTCGCAGAGACGCTCGGGGTTGGCACCCGCGGCAGCTTCTACGAGCACGCCGGCGCTACTCGCGACATCCTGCAGAACCACGTACTGCAAGTACTGGCGCTGGCGCTGATGGAGCCGCCGGCCTCGTTCGAGGCCGAGGCGGTCCGCAACGAGAAGGTCAAGCTCCTGCAGTCGATCCGGTTGCCGACCGTGGACGACATCGACCGAATCGCTGTCCGGGGCCAGTACACGCGCGGCGGTACGCCGGAGGAACTGATGCCCGGCTACCGGGACGAGCCGGGAGTCAACCCGCTCAGCCGCACCGAGACCTACGCCGCGCTCCGGCTGGACGTCGACAACTGGCGCTGGGCGGGGGTGCCGTTCTACATCCGCACCGGCAAGCGGCTACCCAGGCGAGTGACCGAGGTCATGCTGCAGTTCATGCGCCCACCACACCTGCCGATCCGGCTTGACCAAGCCACCGGCCTCTCCCCGGACGCGCTGATCCTGCGGATCCAGCCCGACGAGGGCATCACGCTGCGGTTCGGCGCCAAGGTGCCTGGTCACAGCTTCCTGGTGCGTTCCGCAACGATGGAGTTCAACTACGAAGCCACGTTCGTCGAGGAGTCCCCTGAGGCGTACGAGCGGCTGGTGCTGGACGCACTGATCGGCGACCCGACGCTGTTCATCCGCTCAGATGAGGTCGCCCAGTGCTGGCGCATCATCGATCCCGTCATCGGTTACTGGGCGGACGACAGCCATCCCATCCCGCTTTACGAGGCTGCATCCTGGGGCCCGAGCGAAGCTGACCGTTTGCTCGGACGCGACGGCCGGGCCTGGCGAAACCTCTAACGCGCCGGCACGACAGTCCGGCGATCAATCAGGCGCTCGAGCTGAGAACCTGGCGCAACTTCTCGGCAAACGCGTCCGGGTCGCCGGTCTGGCCGTACTCACCCCCGAGGAACCCGGCATGGTCGCTGGGGAAGATCACCGGCTCGATACCGAGCCGTTCTGCGACGGCGAGAGCGGCACGGCTCGTTATCTGACCTTCCGACTCCGCGCCGGCGGCCATCACGATTCGGGTTGGTGCCGCCCGAAGTGCGTCGAAGTCCGGTTCGTAGTGGGTGCCGGTGATCATGTTCTGGCCGAGCATCGGGTCGGTACGCGTGCCGTCGTCATTGGTCGGCAGGCCGAACATCGCCGGGTCGGGCGGCGGCTGGCCGGCGACCTCCGCGGTGAACGGTCCATGGTGGCTGCTGACGGCAATGAAGTGTGCCATCGCGGCGCCCCAACCGCTGCGCTGGTAGGTCTCGTTGACGGCGCGGGCGGCCGCCATTGCGTACTCGCGATCGGGCACGATCGAGGCGAGCGGCGGCTCGTGTGCGACCAGTGTCCGTACGTCTTCCGGATGCTTCGCTACGAGCGCCAGCGCGTTGGCCGCTCCACCGCTGCTGGCGAACATGTCAACCGGGCCGCCACCAACTGCCTGGATTATCCGATGCAGGTCATCGCCATGATCCTCGGGCGTGGAGAGGCTCATCGGATCCGTCTTCTGACTGCGCTCAGAGCCACGGGGGTCGTATGTCAGGACAGTGCGGTCGATGAAGTGCCCGGCCAGCGTGCCGAATCCAGCCGCGCCCATCGGTGAGCCAACCAGGAACAGGATCGGCTCGGCGCTCGGGTCGCGGCGCCGGACGTCGTAAGCCAGCGTGGCACCTGGGACCTCCAGGGTTTGGGTCGCCGGCTCGGTCGAGGTTGTCACGGTGTTTCTCCTCCGAAGTTGTGGATCTCCTACCTCAATGGACTGTCCTCACAGTCCAATTTCACTGGGCTGTGACGCGTTGAGTCTGGATGATCGGTTGGTACCAGTCGCTGACGTCGATCACACCGTCGACCGTCATCGCGGTCGTGTTGATCAGCCGGCCTGTGCTGCATCTTCTCTATCCCCTCAGGCGCGTACGTCGCTGGCGAGGATCGTATCGATCTGGCCAACTGCCTGCTTCAGCCCTTCTTCCATGCCCATAGCGATCAGCTGCTCCATCGCCGCAGCGTCAGGAAAGATGCTTTGGATCGTCATTCGGGTTCGCCCGTCGCGAATCTCTGCGATCGTCACCCGGGCTTCGTTGAGCGGCATGTCGGAGTTTGCAGTGCCATCAGCATCGGCGAAGCCGTCGCGGAAGACGAGCTGATGCGGTGCGTCGGCCTCGACGACCTCCCAGTAGCCACGCGACTGGTCGCCGCCCGGTCCGGTCATGTGGTACTCGACGCGGCCACCCGCTTGCAGATCATGTGAGGTCACCGTGGCCGGATAGGTCGGTGGGCCCCACCAGCGCTCCAGCTGGCGCGGATCGGCCCACAGCTGCCATACGCGCTCGGGCGATGCGTCGAACTCGGCGTCCAGGGTCATGGTCAGGTTGTCGGCGTCCTTGACAACGGCGGTGACAGTCATCGAATGGTCTCCTTTGTAGTGGGTGGGTCGGCAACGAGCGTGGTCATACGGTCAATCCGCCCGAGCCACAGCTGCTCGTATCGGTCGAGCAGGTGACGCACCACGCGCAGCCCCTCCGGATTAGTACGGACGATCTTGCGACGCCCGCTGCGCTCCTTGGTGACCAGCCCCGCGCGCTCGAGGATTGCCACGTGCTTCTGCACGGCCGCGAAGCTCATGGCGTAATGGCTGGCCAGCTCGGCCACGCCCTCCTCGGCGTCGACCGCGCGCCGCACGATGTCCCGCCGGGTGGCGTCAGCCAAAGCGCCGAACATGCGGTCGAAGTCAGGTGGGGCGATCTGCATTTGATACAACCATATGGTTGTATCAAGCTTTCGTCAAGTGTTATCAGATCCTGCGCGGTCTGACTTCTGTCGTGGGCCTGCGGTGGGCACGATCGGTGGGCACGATCATTGGGTCATGAGGTGGATGGTCTGCAGATCAGTCAGACGTGGCTTGACAAGCGCACCATGACCGGCGAAATGGGCGTTCAATGACTGTCGGTAGCGGTGAATGGTAGGTACCGGTCTGCGCATTCTCGTGATCGGCGCGGGTATCGCCGGTCTCGGCGCCGCCCGAGCGCTCCGACAGCGCGGCTTTGCGCCCGATCTGGTCGAACAGAGCATGACATGGGCAGACCCCGGCGCAGGCATTTACCTGCCGGGTAACGCGGCACGGGCACTGCGTGCACTGGGCCTGGAGTCCGCAGTTATCGAGCGCGGTTCACCGATTCCTCAGCAACGCCTGTGCGATCACCGCGGCCGGCTGCTGGCCAGCATCGACCTGGCAGCATTGTGGGCCGGCGTCGGCCCCTGTCTAGCGGTGCACCGCTCAGATCTTCACCAAATCCTCGCATTGCACGGCGAGCCTGTGCCGATCCGAATGGGTCGACAGGTGCAGCGGCTCAACCAGCATGAAGATGCGATCACTGTCGAGTTCGGCGACGGAACGGCCGATGACTACGACCTGATCATCGGTGCGGATGGCATCCATTCGACGACTCGCCAACTTACTGCCGGCACTAGCGCAGTCCGTCCGGTGGGCCAACTTGCTTGGCGGTTCGTGACCGAGTGCCCACCGGAGGTGACGACGTGGACGGCGATGCTGGGACGCGACGTCAGCTTCTTGGCTGTGCCGATCGGTCGTGGCCGCGTCTACTGCTATTGCGACGCAACCACAGACGGCATTCCACAGCTGCACGGGAGCGACATCACCAGCCAACTTGCCGAGCTGCTGTCTGGATTTGCTCCGCCAGTACCGGCCATTCTCCAGGCACTCGGGCCTACCGGCGCTGTGCACCTGGCGGCCATCGAAGAGGTCTGCCTTGACCGCTGGTCATACGGATCAGCGCTCCTCATCGGCGATGCTGCTCACGCGACATCGCCAAACATGGCTGAAGGCGCCGCGATGGCCCTCGAGGATGGACTGGTGCTCGCCGAGTGCCTCAGCTCCGAACCCGACCTCGCACAGGCAACAGCGAAGTTCCAGGTGCGGCGCCGCCCACGAACCCAGTGGGTTCTGACCCAGACGCATCGCCGAGATCGCACCCGGAACCTGCCACCCGCCGTCCGAAACCTGGTGCTGCGCTTGTGGGCCCGCAACATCTTCCGGGCCAACTATCGCCCGCTGCTCCAGCTCCCCTGATTTCCACATAGGCCAGCTATCAGCACGGCCGTCGAACGATTCCCGATGAGTTGCCGCTTAGATCATGGTCAAATCAGAGGACAACACCTCATCCGAATGATCAAGGAGTACTTCGATGCGGAAGATCACCGCCGGCCTGTTCATCTCCCTCGACGGCGTCGTCGAGGATCCGCAGAACTGGCACTTCCCGTACTTCAACGACGAAATGGGTGCAGCGGTCGACCGCCAGCTGGCCGCCGCCGACACCGTGCTGCTCGGCCGCAAGACCTACGACAGCTTCGCCGGTGCATGGCCGGACCGCGAGGCCGCGGGCGAAGAGGACGCGGCGATGGGCAAGGCGCTCGGCGATGCCCGAAAGATCGTCGTCTCGAACCAGAATCTTCAGTTCACCTGGCGCAACTCCGAGCAAGTCAAGGGCGATTTCGTCGAGGCGGTCACCGCGCTCAAGAACGAGCCCGGAGGCACGGATATCGCCATGAGCGGATCCATCTCGATCGTCCGTCAGCTGCTGGACGCCGGTCTGCTCGACGAGCTGCACCTGCTGGTCCATCCCATCGCCGTACGCCAGGGCATGCGTTTGTTCGATGAGGGAGAGTCCTCGATCCCCTTGCGGCTGCTCTCCTCCCAGGCCTTCACGACGGGTGTTCTGTACTTGATCTACGCTCGGTCAGAATCGACTCCGGTGGGTACCTACGAGGACGCGAAAGCACATCTACGCCAGACCGAGAACGGCTGAAGGCGAGGCTCATCCGGCCCTGCTATGAGCCGCGGCTTCAGGCCAAGCGGCCAGCAAATCCTCGTGGAGCGCCATCCACACCGTGTGGCAGGAGTCGATCTTGGGTTGGGCCACCCAGGCTCGTTCGCCCCGATCCACCCTGTGGAGGGCCGCTGAATACCGCTCGGCATAACCGCCGAAGCGCGCCAGTGCAGCTGTGAGCTGCTGGCAGACGGGCTGTAGCCGACCCTCGAGGGCGTGCAGTTCGTCGACCACGTGCTGATCCCAGGATGTGTCGGTGTGATCGTTTGCTGCCAACTGATCCCCGCCCCGCGGCCTGATCTGCCAGTTCGTGATCACCACCAGGAACCGGGAGTTGAGTGTGACGAACACCTCATGAGCGGCGATCACATTCGAGCGGGCGCCGGTCTTATCCAGCCGTCGACATCAGCAAAGTGCACCCGAGTGATCCATCCGAAGGCCTCATAGTCGAGCAGCAGCTCGGCAACGAGCTCGCGATCCAAAGCAAATCGTTGTGCGACCGCGGCAGCGTCCGCCATTCCCTTCACCCGCAACCCGTGCAGTACGAGCAGCTCTGCCGAGGACGTGTGAGCCACGCCCGAACCCTACGTGCGCAAACCCACGAGCACCTGGGAGAGCGGGAGTCGCACCACTCGGTCAGCGGACCGTTCGAAGCTCGGAATCAATCGCCGCGGCGCATTCTCGGAGCTTGGGGAGGAAAGACCTCTGCAGCGTGGTGAGCGGCACCCTCGTTGCATGAGCACTGGTGTTCACGGCGGCCACGACCCCACCGGCTGCATCATGCACGGGAACCGCTATGGACCGCACGCCGTGCTCCAATTCCTGGTCGACCAAACACCATCCACGGGTCCGGGTCTTCTCCAATTCCGCTCGCAGCCGGTCGCGATCCACAATGGTGCGCTCAGTCAACGGCGTCAGGGTTGCCGCACCCAGGTATGCATCCAGCCGGTCCTCTGGAAGCGCGGCAAGCAGCACCCGACCCATCGAGGTCGCGTACGCCGGCAGTCGCGTTCCGACCGACAAGGAAATGGTCATGATGCGTTTGGTCGCGGCACGCGCCACGTACACGATGTCAAAGCCGTCCAGCACCGATGCCGAGCATGACTCGTGCACATCATTGGCGAGGTCGCTGAGATGGCTCTGTGCCACGTCGGCGAAGGACAGCGACGACAGGTAGGCGTAACCAAGCGTCAACACGCGCGGCGTCAGGTAGAACTGCCGCCCATCGCTTCCCACATACCCCAGCGTCTGCAGCGTGATGAGCGAACGTCGCGCGGCAGCTCGGGACACACCCGTCTGCCGTGCCACCTCTGACAGCGTGAGCCGTGGCCGTTCAGCCGAAAAACAGCTGATCACCGCAAGCCCGCGTTCTAAGGACTGTACGTAACCAACTGGACGCTGCCCGGGCCTAACCACGGCAGCGGCGCTTTCTGATCATTGACAGTGCTCCATTTCAGCGAGACGCTGTGAATGCTATGCGAACGCTTGTTCGCTATGCGAACATCACTCTACTGCAACCCAAGTCACCTGAGGAGGACGGTCAAGCGATGAGTTGGAACGCCATGACGTACGAGGGCAAGGACACGGTCCTCCGCGTCGTACGAGACCAGGCCGAAGGCTTCTTCAAGCTAGCGGAGGTACCGGAGACATGGACAGCCAGAACCGCATGCCCTGAGTGGGATGTACGCGACATTGTCGGGCACATCGTCGACACCACGGAGACCTATTTCGAAGGGTTCGATGCTGCTCGGAGTCAAAGCGAGGTTGAGGCTGCCTATGGGTTGCCCGGCATGGCAGAACGCGCCGGAGAGCAGGGCAGGTCATTCCGGGATCTACCCCAGAAGGAGATGGTTGACAGGCTCCGCACCGACTTCGACAAGATGATGGGCATTTTCGAGTCCCTGACGCCGGAGGACTGGACAGGGCTGATGGTGCCCCACTTTTACATGGGCCCCCTGCCGGCATTCTTCTACCCCGCGTTCCAGCTCATGGATTACGGAGTCCACTCCTGGGACATTCGCGAGGGCACAGGACGTGAGCACGGCCTGCACAGCGATGTGGCCGACCTGCTGACACCGTTCATGTTCGTGGTCTGGGCATCGACGGTGCGTGCGGCAGAGAACATCGAGCCGTTCACTCTCGGCGTGCGCATCCTGAGCGGACCCAACGCCGGCGACACCCGGATCAGCTTGTCGCAAGACGGGATGGCATACGAACCGGGCGACGTCAGCGAGCTCCCGGTAGTGATCGAGTTCGATCCTGGCAGCTTCGTCCTCACGGCGTTCGGGCGCTACAACGGTGGCACGGTCCGCGGCGACAAGAAGCTCGCCGACCGGTTCCTCGGCATGTTCTTCCGCATATAGACCGCGTGAACAAGATCATGACTGACATCGACCTAGCCGCCATCGAAGAAGAGCGGGGACGAATCCGTACCACCCACCTACGAGCGGCCGACCAGAGGTCACCGTCATCGGCTCGCGGCGTACACCACGTTGCACTGCTATGTGCTGACGTGGAAGGCACCATCCGCTTCTACCAGGACGTGCTCGAGTTCCCTCTGACGGAGATCTTCGAGAACCGCGACTACAAGGGTTCCAACCATTTCTTCTTCGATATCGGTAATGGCAACCTGCTGGCGTTCTTCGACTTTCCAGGCCTCGATGTGGGTCCATATGCAGAGGTGCTCGGTGGTCTGCACCATATGGCGATCTCCGTCGAGCCTGAGAGATGGGAACACTTGAAGGGCAACCTCGACGCCGCCGGCGTGCCGTACCAGATGGAGAGCGGAACGTCGATCTATTTCCGCGACCCAGATGGCGCGCGCCTCGAGCTGATCGCCGACCCACTTGGCGAGATGTACGGCTCCAAGGTGCTGTGAAAGGACGGTACAGCAAGATCGTGCGCGTTCGGCCCGGCAGACGGCGGTCGAACGCGCACCGTCTTTTGGATAGCAGGTGATCATGACAGCCGCCTACCTGTACGACGCGGTACGGACGCCGTTCGGCCGGTTCAACGGTGCCCTGGCGGGAGTCCGCCCCGATGACCTGGCGGCGTACGTGATCACTGCCCTGCTGGAACGAAACCCGCTCCTGGAGGGCGCCGCGGTCGACGAGGTGATCTTCGGCAATGCGAATGGCGCCGGTGAGGACAACCGGAATATCGGTCGGATGGCCAGCCTGCTGGCCGGACTGCCGGTGACCGTGCCGGCGACCACGGTCAACCGGCTCTGCGGCTCCAGTCTGGACGCCGCCATGATCGCTTCGCGGAGCATCGAGACCGGCGACGCCGAGATCGTCATCGCCGGCGGTGCCGAGTCAATGACCCGCTCGCCCTGGGTGTTGATGAAGCCAGACCAGCCGTTTCCGCCGGGAGACATCAACGCCGTCTCGACGGCACTCGGCTGGCGGCTGGTGAACGAGCGGATGCCACCGGAGTGGACCGTTTCGCTCGGTGAATCCAACGAGCAGTTGCAGGAGAAGTTCGACATCCCTCGCGAGCGACAGGACGCCTTCGCCTACCGCTCCCATCAGCTGGCTGCACAGGCTTGGGAGGACGGCTTCTACGACGACCTGGTCGCGAGCATTCCCGACGTCGAACTCGCTCGTGATGAAGGCATCCGCGACGACACCACGCTCCAGAAGCTCGCCAAGCTGAAGCCGGCGTTCCGACCCGACGGCACCATCACCGCTGGCAACGCTTCGCCGCTCAACGATGGGGCTTCGGCACTGTTGCTGGGTTCGGAGAAGGCGGCCGACATGATCGGCGACGGTCCGGTTGCCCGAATCGCTGGGCGGGGCGCGGCGGCGTTGGAACCACAGATGTTCGGCTACGCACCCGTGGTGGCAGCCGAGATCGCGCTTCGGCGCGCGGAGATCACCTGGAGTGAGGTCGGCGGCGTCGAGCTCAACGAAGCGTTCGCGGTGCAGTCCTTGGCCTGCATCGACGCCTGGGGTATTGATCTTGAGACGGTCAACAGCCGTGGTGGTGCAATCGCTATTGGGCACCCACTCGGCGCATCGGGAGGACGGATCCTCGGCACGCTCGCGAAGGTGCTGCGACACGAGGGCCACCGGTGGGGTGTGGCGGCCATCTGCATCGGTGTCGGACAAGGCCTCGCGGTTGTCCTGGAGAACCTGAACACGGTCCGAGAGGCGGCATGAATGGCGACCGTGGTGGGCGATGCCGACGAGGCAGTCGCTGGGATCGAGGACGGCTCAACCGTGCTGATCGGCGGTTTCGGAACCGCAGGCCAGCCGATCGAGTTGATCGACGCTCTGATTCGCAGCGGCGTCAGCGATCTGACGGTAGTCAACAACAATGCCGGCAACGGTCGAGTCGGGCTAGCCGCGCTGCTAGCGAACGGCCAGGTCCGCAAGATCATCTGTTCCTTCCCCCGGCAAGCCGACTCCTATGTGTTCGATGAGCTGTATCGAGCAGGCAAGGTGGAGCTTGAGTTAGTGCCGCAGGGCACTCTGGCCGAGCGGATGCGGGCTGCGGGCGCCGGAATCGGGGCGTTCTTCTCCCCCACCGGTGTCGGAACACCACTAGCCGAAGGCAAGGAAGGCCGCACCATCGACGGGCGTGACTACCTCTTGGAATATCCCATCAAGGGCGATGTCGCGTTGATCAAGGCGTTGCGCGCAGACACCCTCGGCAATCTTGTGTACCGGAAGACGGCGCGCAATTTCGGTCCGGTCATGGCCACGGCCGCGAAGATCACTGTCGTGCAGGTCAGCGAGATTGTCCAGCCGGGCGGAATCGACCCTGAGGTCGTGATCACTCCCGGAATCTTCGTCGATCGCATTGTCAAGATCGCCGGCGTGAGCCCGCTGGCCGAGACCGGGGCAGCCGGATGAATAGAGAGCCCAGATTCGACAGCGCTCGCCGGCTTGATCGAGATGATCTTGCTCGGCTGGTCGCAGCTGACATCCCGCCGGGTTGCTATCTGAATCTCGGCATCGGTCAACCCACCCGGGTCGCAGACTTTCTCGAGCCGGAGCGCGGCGTGATCTTGCACACTGAAAACGGGATGCTGGGTGTGGGTCCGCAGGCCCACGGTGCCGACATCGACCCCGATTTGATCAACGCCGGCAAGATTCCCGTCACCGAGACTCCTGGAGCGGCCTACTTTCACCACGCTGATTCCTTTGCGATGATGCGCGGCGGCCATCTGGATGTCTGCGTACTCGGTGCCTTCCAGGTGTCCTTCGGCGGCGACTTGGCGAACTGGCACACGGGTGCCGCCGACGCGATTCCCGCGGTGGGCGGCGCGATGGATCTTGCCATCGGTGCAAAGGACGTTTTCGTCTTGATGACCCTGTTCAGCAAGGACGGCTCCCCGAAGTTGGTCCCGAAGTGCACTTATCCCTTGACCGGCGTCGCCTGCGTGAGCCGCGTCTACACCGATTACGGGGTCTTCGTGCTGACTGATCACGGCGTCGTGGCGCGCGAGACGTACGAGATCGGGCGCGACGATCTTGCCGAACGACTGGGAATCCGCTTCGTTGAGAGCTAAGACCTTTAGCCCGCTCCGGAATAGAAAGAGGTAGCAGCGATGCTCGAAGCCCCCTACGAGCTGGGATCGCCCGCCGAGGGCTATCCGGTACGAATTCGGGCCCGCGGGCCTGCCGTCCTGTCCAACCCGATACTGAACCGCGGCACTGCGTTCACTCCTGCGGAACGCCGGAAGCTGAACCTGGAGGGACTGCTCCCGAGCGGAATGACCACGCTGGAGGGTCAGCTGCGCCGGGTCTATGCGCAATACAAGCGCCAGCCCGATGACCTCGCCAAGAACGTGTTTCTGACGAATATGCGTGATCGCAATGAGGTGCTGTTCTACCGAGTGCTCACCGAGCACCTGGAGGAGATGCTGCCGATCGTGTACACACCGACGGTCGGCAAGGCCATCGAACGGTACAGCCACGAGTACCGCCGTCCGCGTGGCGTGTTTCTCGACGTCAACCACCCCGAAGAGGTCGAGCAGTCGCTACGCAATTACGGCTTGGCCGGTCACAACGTGGATCTGCTGGTCGCCACCGATTCGGAAGGAATCCTCGGTATCGGTGACCAGGGTGTCGGCGGCATCGACATCTCCATCGGCAAGCTTGATGTCTACATCGCCGCAGCGGGTCTACACCCACGGCGGGTGATCCCTGTGGTGCTGGACATGGGTACCGACAACTTGGCCCTGCTCAATGACGAGATGTACATCGGCAACCGCCATGCTCGGGTACGCGACCAGCGCTACGACGACCTGATTGACGCCTACGTCAATGCCGCCGCGAAGCTTTTCCCCCACGCGATGCTGCACTGGGAGGATTTCGGCGCCAGCAACGCTCGGCGCATCCTGAACAAGTACGCCGACCAGGTGTGCACGTTCAACGACGACATGCAGGGCACTGCCGCAGTCGTGATGGCCGCCGTGTTCGCGGCGGTCAGGGCCGCCGGCAGCGCGATGCGCGACCAGCGCGTGGTCATTCACGGTGCGGGCACCGCCGGAATCGGTATTGCGGACATGATGCGCGACCAGATGGTGCGGGAAGGGTTCCCTCACGATGAAGCTACTCGCCGAATCTGGGCACTGGGGATCCAGGGCCTACTGACTGAGGAATCCCCCCAACTGCTCGACTTCCAGGTGCCGTACGCCCGCCCAAGCAGCGAGCTGGCGGCGTGGGCCGGGCCGCGCGGCAGGACGGGGTTCATGCTGGCCGATGTCGTCGCCAATGTGCAGCCGACGATACTGATCGGCACTTCCACCCAGGCGGGCGCGTTCAGCGAACCGATCGTCCGGCAGATGGCGGCCACAGTTGATCGCCCGATCATCATGCCGCTGTCCAACCCGACCTCCCGGGCCGAGGCGGTGCCTGCCGACCTGATGCGCTGGACGGACGGGCGAGCCCTGGTCGCGACCGGCAGCCCGTTCCCGCCAGTCGAGTACGGCGGAGCGACCTACCGTATCGCCCAGGCAAACAACGCGTTGGTGTTCCCGGGACTCGGCCTGGGCGTGACGGTAGCCCGGGCCACACGGGTCACCGACACCATGATCACCGCCTCTGCGCAGGCGGTCGCCGCACTCTCAGATGGCACCGCCGGCACCAGCCTGCTGCCACCGGTGACCAACCTGCGGATGGTCTCCGCGGCCGTCGCTCTCGCCGTAGCGGCGGCGGCTGAGAAGGAAGGTCTAGCGCAGGCGCCGCTGCAGGACCCGGTGCAGCAGGTGCACCAAGCAATGTGGCGGCCGCAGTATCCGTCGTTCGAGGCGATTTGAGGAGATCAATACACGATCACTGCGCGGCCGCCCACGAGGTGGGGATATCGGCACCGCCTTCCTGCGAAAAGCGCCGACCAAAGCGCACATACGTCGGGTGTGCGACGACCTTCCCGGCTACCAAGCTTTCGCCTTGGCGGAAGGCCGTCGCTCGTTGGATGAGGCCGCCTGGGACGAACGAGAACACATCGTTGAGATGGCCGAGGTCCGCCTCGGAATTCATCCGCATCAGCAGCAGGTTGTCGCATTGCGAGAGCACCTCGTCATGCACCTTTTGTGGCCGCTGAGTCGAGGTCAACAAGTAAAGCCCGAACTTCCGGCCTTCGGCGGCAATCAGCGATGCGTAGTTCGTGGCGAGCGCCGTCACCGTGTCCCCCGGTTGTCGGGGACAGACATTGTGAGCCTCGTCGATGACGATGAGGCAGGGCTGGCGCCGCGAGCGGTGACGCCAGAGCGTCGACAGAACAGTCTCGGAGATGAGTCGCTGCTCTTGGATGGTGTCAAGTGAACCCAAGTCGACTACCAGGCAGCGCGAGGTCGGCTCCTGCAGCTCATCCACCAGTGATCGGCCGCGGCCGCGACTCCAGATGGCCCAATTGAGAACTCCGAGATTGGCAGCACGCAGGCCCAGCCGACGGGTGTCGGGATTCTCAGATGCCAGCAATGCATCGGGATCGCTGATCACACTCCGGCCCTTCTCGCTCGCCGCAAGAATTCCTGACAGCGCGGCGTACTCCTCTCGATCGTGGATCGGATCGAGGCCGAAGACCGCCGCTTGCGCCGCTGCATCGATGTCGAGGAATTGCAGCTGCAAAGGATGCGCCGCTCCAGGATCACTCTGCCAAACCGAGACCCCGGTTGCGGCTGCGGCGTACAGTGCGGCGGCGGCAGGGTCGACACCCTCTCGGCCCTCTGACAATCGGATGTAGTCGGAGTTGGGATCCAGGATGACCATACGCAGACTCGTCCCGAGCAGGAGCCGTTCCAGCACCAGTCCCAGGGAGTAGGTCTTGCCGGATCCCGACTGACCGCACATGAAGGTGTGCCGGTTGAAACCTCCGGAATCGAGATTTGCGGCCACCCCTGGTGCCAGCAGCAGTTCACCGATCTCCAGTTGGGAGCGGTTCGGACGTACCCGTTGCAACCATGCCCTAACCTCGCCAGGTTCGGCTGGCCGAGCTATGGCGTCATGGAACGGCCGCAGGTCGCCGTCCAGAATCACACCTTCGCCGAGCGCAAGGCGTATCCGCATGCCGGTGTTCAGGCCCGCTATCCCAAGGTCGGGTGCCAGCTCCGACTCTGGGCGCATGGTCAGCACTTGGCCCAGCTGGCTATCTCCGTCGTCAGCCTCCAGGACGACATACCCGCCCGTCTGGAACTGCAGCTGGTGCAGAGATGCTTGAAACGCGAACTGGCGTCCATCTACCGAAGTCGCAAGCGGCAGAATGCTGCGTTCTAGTTTCTCCCGTGCTCTCCGATAGTTGTCCACGATATCGGTCATCGATCCCCCGGGAGTCACGTCTTCAGCTATCGAGCCTGACCCTCCATCCGACATGGCATCCACCCCTCCGATCCGCTTGCCGCCAGCGCTCATGACCGCTACCAACGCCGCCCAGTGTCGCGCTGGGCGTACGGATGCCATCCTGTCTGCTCCGTACGTGCGCGTCCTCACCCAACGCAGGTGAAATCAGCGAGGCAGTCTTCCGTCAACCACCTGAATCGCATCTCCGACACTTATGTGTCCATCGGTCAAGATGTCGGCTCGAAGTCCGCCACGGTGAATAAGCCCGCGCAGCACACCCTTTGTGGTGAGGCGCTCCAGGTGAGCGCAAGGCTCACACAGACGCTGTCCACGACATTCGACGTCGCCGACACGGAATCGGCGACCGACAAGGTTGTTGAGATCGATGCCGCGGGTAATCAGGTTTCGGCGAGCTTCGGCGTAGTCGAGCCGACGGCCATCCGGCAGCGCGAGTTGATCAAGAACTTCCGCCTCGATAAGTGTCAGATCGTAGCCCCGGCCACCACCTCGCACAGGTGTAAAAGTGCCTGCTTTTGCTTCATATCGATCACCCACGAGGCCTCGGCCAGCGGCAGCTTCCGCCTCCGGAACCAGCACTACCGGCCCTGTGCGCCGGGCGGCCAACGCAATCGCCTCTACGCGGCCAATCTGTACCGGGTAAGTCGCGGGCGCGGGTAGAGCTGGATCCAAAGCCGCGACCACGTACCCCTGCTGGATTGGCAGGTCAGTTGCCGCCGCGCCTACCAGAGCAGGCGCCTGCGGGCTGAGTACGACGCCCGCGGGAGTGCCGAACATCAGGGCCACACGTGCGTCGCTCGCCGGGTCGCCCGCGTCGGGAGCAAGGACAGCGATCCAGTAGCCGGGCCAGTTGAAGTGAGCAGGCTCTGCGATTGCCACCAGCCCGACCCCACGCCCGGCCAACCATCCGCGCCACTGGCGAACAGACTCAGTCAGACTCTCGGCCGCCTCGGGAAGCACCTCCGTTGGCGGAACCTCGGTGACGGAGGCAAGGCATCCGGCAAAGCCGCGGACCACCGGCGCAAGGTCGTCGCGGTCGGGTAGCTGCACGTCAAGCACGAACCTAGTGTCCACTCCCCTACCGGCGCCATTTGCGGTTTGCTGTTATGCGATATTGCCTCTGCTGAGGTGCGACCGACCGGAGGTGACATGACGCAGCGCGAGGAGGGGGCTGCTGGAGAGCCGGCCGCTTCAGGGACCTCTGCTCCGGTACCGGTCGTCGACTCCGCACCTTGGGCTCCCCTGGCGCGTCGGGCCTTCCGTTGGCTCTGGCTCGGTATGTTCATCTGCTACATCGGCGTCTGGATGCAGACCGTGGGCGCGCAGTGGCTGCTGGTAGACGCTCCCAATGCAGCCACTCTGGTCTCGCTGGTGCAAGCGGCGATGACCATGCCGGTCATGTTGTTGGCACTTCCTGGTGGAGTCTTGGCGGACTCCTTTGATCGGCGTTGGCTGCTCTTCACGGTTCAGGTCTACTTCTTCGTCGTCGCGATCTTGCTGACTGTGCTCACAGCCGCCGGACTCATGCCCCCTGCCCTGCTCCTTGCCCTCACCTTCGCCCTGGCAATCGGCGCGGCAGTGCAACTCCCGACGTGGCAGGCCCTGATCCCCGAGCTGGTGCCCCGAACGCAGCTCCGCGCGGCGAGCCGGCTGGACATGGTCGCTGTCAATGTGGGCCGTTCGGTTGGGCCGGCGGTGGCTGGTTTGGTGATAGCCGGCTTTGGCGTACCGGTGGTCTTCGCACTGAACGCCCTCTCAATGGTCTTCCTGGCGCTCGTGCTGCTTTTCTGGCGCCGGCCACCGACCGAATCGCAGGATCGACGAGAGCGCTTCGTGCCCGCGCTGCGCGCCGGCGGCCGCTACGTCTGGCACGAGCCAATCGTGCGCCGCATTCTGGTGAGGGTGATCCTGTTCATCACACCCGGAATGGTGCTGTGGGCGTTGCTGCCGCTGATTGCCAGTCAACGTCTGGGCCTGGGCGCCGCCGGTTACGGCGCACTGTTTGGTGCATTAGGGGCCGGTGCCATTCTCGCCGCTCTCGTTCTCGGACGGCTACGGGACCGGCTGTCTACCAACGGGCTGCTGATCGCGGCGGGCATCATTTTCACGGCAGCCTTGGCGGGCATCGTGCTGGTTTCGAATTTCCTTGCGGCATTTCCGATCTTGCTCCTAGCCGGATTGGCCTGGACGGCCGTGATCTCCACATTGATCGCTGAACTGCAGCTGTTCCTGCCAGTCTGGGTGCGCGCTCGCGGCATTGCTATCTACCTGGTCACCTTCACTGGTTCGATGACGGTCGGAGCACTGATCTGGGGACCGGTCGCCGAAGGCATCGGCCTGCAGCTGACATTCTTTGCGGCGGCTACCTTGATGCTTGGTGGAGTCGTCGCTGGATTGTTCTGGCGGGTGCCGGAGACCGGCCACCTCGATCGTGAGCCGGCCATCTATTGGCCGGAGGCACGCCTGGCTTTCGACCCAGAGCCCGACACCGGACCGGTCTTGGTGTCGGTTGAGTACATCGTCGCGCCGGACAGGGAGCGGGCGTTCTTGGACGCGATGGACCGCCTCCAAGGGTCTCGACGTCGAACCGGGGCGACGCGCTGGGGGCTGTACCGAGATGGTGATCGACCAGACCGCTTCATCGAGATCTTCAGCGTCCCTTCATGGGAGGAGCACCTCCGCCAGCACGAGGGCCGTATGACCGGGGCAGACAGGGAGATCGAGGAGGCGGCGCTGGCATTTTCAGATCCGCCGGCGCGGGGCGAGCATCTGCTCCCTCCGTAGCGGTGACGGATAAGGTTCCCATTTCGGGTGAGCTGACATGATCGGTGGCCTATTGTCGGGCTGCGAGATATCGGAATCACCAGCAGATGAGGAGTGCTAGATGAATCGCCTGAGGCGGTCCCCCGCTGATCCGGTGACGGGTTCGACATGCGGTGCTGAAGTCGTCGGATGAGCACCGAGACAAAGACCCGGGCGGGCGGCGTCCTGGCGGCTACCTGCCTCTCAACCCTGGTGGTCAATGCCAACACATCCGCAGTCAGCATCTTGCTGCCGGCCATTAGCGAAGACACCGGCACATCAGTCGACACGCTGCAGTGGGCGGTGACCGGCTATTCGTTGATGGGCGCGGCGGTGATTGTGACATCGGGCGCACTGGGCGACGTCTTCGGCCGGAAGAAGATCTTCCAGTTTGGCCTGTTACTCTTTGTCGCCTCCTGCGTGCTGATTGCACTTTCCACCACCGGCGGAATGGTCATCGCGGGACGCATCATTCAGGGTGCCGCCGGCTCCACGATCTTGGCCTGCGGACTGAGTCTGCTTTCAGTCGCGAATACCGGCCAGGAGCAGTTGCGAGCTGTGTCGCTCTGGGGTGCCGCGGCAGCCGTCGGCGCGGCGGCGGGCCCTCTGGTTGGTGGCGTTCTGGTGGACATCACCGGATGGCAAGGGCTGTTCTGGATTGACGCAGTGGTCGCGGTGCTCTGCATGGTGCTGACATTCTTCACGGTGGCGGAATCGCGAGACCCGGACCGTCCTCGATCGATCGATATTGCGGGCAGCGTGCTGGTCGCCCTTACGCTTGCGCCCTTCATCCTGGCCGTCAGTAAGGGCGGCGACTGGGGCTGGTTCTCGCTCGCCACGCTCGCTTGCTATGCGGTGACCGTCGCCTCAGGCATTGCTTTCGTCGCCGTCGAGAAAAGGGTCGCCGTCCCCATGCTGGACCTGGCGCTGCTCCGCAACCGAATCCTCGTCGGGGCAACGATTGCCATCCTCATCGGCGCCGGCACCATCAACGGACTCATGTACCTACTGAGCCTGTATTTCCAGGATCCGAGCACGCTTGGGTTTTCCCCGCTGCAGGCGGGGTTGGCCACCCTTCCGGCGACCGTTGGACTGGTCGTCATCGCGCCGCTGGTGCCTAAACTCGCCGCTCGGTTCGGTGGCCGGCAGGTTATCGGCGTGGGATTTGCAGTCACTGCCGGTGGATTCGCGGCGATCGGCTTCGTGCAGCCGTCGTGGCGCTATCTTGCTTTCTTGCTCCCCCTGATAGCAATCGCCGTTGGAATGGGGATGTCCAACGGACCCGCCTCCTCGGCGGCGACGGCTTCGGTCTCCGCCGAGGAAGTCGGAGCCGCATCTGGTGTCTCGAACATGGCCCGCTACGTCGGCGCCGCGGTGGCCACCGCATTGGCAGCGACGATCTACGCCACAGTCACGGCAAACCGGACTGCGGCGGGCAAGACAGCCTCCGAGGCTCTCTCGGCCGGCCTGGCACTGGCGTCGTGGGTGATGGCGGCCTTCAGCTTCGCCGGCGTCCTGATGGCCTTCGTGATGGCACGCCACCGTGCAGCCAAGGGGACCTTGGAAGACTCCGCTGCCGCTGCCGCGGCACATACGCACACCCTTCCGACCTCTGCGACGTTGATCGTGGCGCGGATAGCACCAGAGAAGTGACGAGCAGCTGCCTCGGGTACGAGGCTAACGGCTCTTCGTGGCTGCGTAGCGTTGCAGGAACATTGCTTCCGCGAGGGCCATGGACTGAATCTCGCTCGGAGCCACACTCTCGTTCGGGGCATGAATCAGCGCTGCGGGCTCTTCAACCCCCATCATGATCAATTCGGCATCCGGGTAGGTCTCGGCGAACACGTTGCAGAGCGGGATTGATCCACCCTGCCCGAGCGTAGTCATCGGCTTCCCGAAGGCCTCATTCATGGCGCTGGAGATCGCGTCGTACGCTGGCCCGCCCGTTGAGGCTCTAAAGGGCTCCCCCTCGGCCTCAAGATCAACTGTGACGTGGACTCCCCACGGTGCCGCTGCCTGAAGATGATCAGCGAGCGCCTGGTAGGCCTGATCCGGCTCGGTGCCGGGAGGGATGCGCAGATTGAGGCGGGCCGCCGCCCGAGGCACGATGGCCGCCGTTGAACCCAGCACCGGCGGACAATCCATGCCCAGAATCGTGACGGCAGGACGCGCCCAGAGCATGTCGCTGACCGTCCCGTCTCCCAGCAGCGACACGCCGTCGAGCATTCCAGCGTCGCTTCGGAACTGCTCGGGCGGGTACGGTTCACCCGTCCAGGTCTGGGTGTTGTCCAGACCCGAAATTGTCGTGTTGCCCTTCTCATCGCGAAGCGTTGCCAACATCGCAACAAGCGCAGCAAGCGCATCGGGTGCCGCGCCACCGAACATCCCGGAGTGCATTTCAGACCCGAGTGCCTGAACCGTCACGACGACGTTGATCAAGCCCCGCAGGCTCACCGTCGCCGCCGGATGACCAACGGCCGCGTTGCCGGTGTCACAGACGAGAATCACGTCCGCACGCAGCAGATCCGCGTTCTTCGGCACGAAGTCTTCGAGACCGCCAGTCCCCTGCTCTTCTGATCCTTCGAAGACCAGCTTCAGGTTGACCGGAATGTCGTCACCGAGCGCGCGCAGCGCCATCAGATGCACCACGATGTTGCCCTTGCAGTCGGCCGCGCCTCGGCCGTACCAGCGACCGTCGCTCTCAGTGAGCTGGAAGGGCGGGGTACGCCACGCGGACTCGTCGAGAGGGGGCTGAACGTCGTAATGGGCATACAGCAACACGGTTGGTGCCTCAGCGTTCGACGAACTCCGCGAGCCGACGACAGCCTGACTTCCGTCCGCAGTCTCTGCGAGGTGTACGTCGGAGAAGCCGACCTCGGAGAACTTGTCGAGCAGCCATTGCGCCGCGGCGGCACACTCTTCGGGAGGGAATTGACGAGCATCGGCCACCGACCGGATGGCGACGAGCTCACTCAGCTCTTGCTGGGCTTGCGACATCAAGCCAGCAATGCGCTCTTGTAGCTCCATTTTCCACTACCCGCCTGCAACCCCGGCGGTCTTGAGATTCTCGACCATCTGCTGGAATTGCGGCAGTTCGTCAGGGCAATAAATCTGGATGACCAGCAGCTCACCCTTGAAAATCCTGCTGTCTACGATGACCGGTCGCCTACCCGGCCCACTGGCGCCGTTGGTGAGCTGGTCGAACAAGAGCGCCTGACGCAGCGCGCTCGAAGGGTTCTTGCAGATGGCGCCTCCGTCGTTACCGAGCACCCGCACTATCTGTTCCTCCGATGGCACGGCGCGCACACCGGCTTTTTGCAGCGCGGCAATCAGCTGGTTGGCCTTGTCTTGGGCCTGCTGATCTGATTTCGCCGAGCGGTAGAAGATAAAAGCGATGATCAGCAGTATCACCAGCGCGACCGTGATCACGATGTAGATGGTCCTGCGTTCCTTCGGAGTCGATGTCTCTTCGACAGTGCTCATGACGGGCTCACCTCCGCCTGCTCAGGCAGCTTCCACGACGGTTTGCGGAGCCTGTAGAACAGGAACGGCACCAGCAACCCGAGTCCAAGGGCGCCGCCCGCCACGATTGCGAAGTACACGCCGCCGCTACCGGACTCGAACTGCGAGGGCGGGATGAAGCCGATCAGCAGTGCCGCCAACGATGCCGCGAATCCGACACCGCACAGAGCACTTAAGATCGGCGCCCGGTAACCTCGCGGATGATCCGGTTCCTTGCGACGTAGCCGTACAGCGGCCACGAACATCAACAGATACATGATCAGATAGACCTGGGTGGTGATCACCGAGAAGATCCAGTACGCGCTGGAGACGGTCGGGATGAGTGCGTATCCCAATCCGATCAGGGTCGTGATCACACCTTGGGTGACCAGGATGTTCTGCTGGACGCCGTTCTTGTTCATCTTCTGCAGGAACGGCGGCAGGTATCCCTCCTGCCGCGAGATGAGCAGCAAGCCTTTTGACGGACCGGCCAGCCAGGTCAACATCCCGCCCAGGGATGCGGTTACTATCATGAGGCCGAAGATCGGGGTCAGCCACTGAATTCCGAAGTTCGCGAAGATCGCCTCGAAGGCTTGCATGATCCCGGCGGTGAGCGAGAGCTGCTCGGCCGGCACCACCCAGCTGATCGCCAGCGCGGGCAAGATGAAGATCAACATCACCAGTCCCGAGGCGAAGAAGATCGCCTTTGGGAACTCTTTGCCTGGTTCGCGCAGCGATGAGACATGGACCGCGTTCATCTCCATGCCCGAGTAGGACAAGAAGTTATTGACGATCAGCACCAAGCTCGCCAGCCCGGCCCATGCCGGCAGCAGGTTGCTTGCAGTCATCGGCGCTGCCGAGGGGTTGCCCTGACCGAGGAAGACCGCCCCAAGCAGGACCAGCACCACACCAGGGATAAGGGTGCCAATGATCAAACCGCCGCTGGCCAGTCCGGCGACGCCTTTGGTCCCCCGCGAGGAGACCCAAACCCCAGTCCAGTACACGACCACGATCACGATCGCGGTCCACACCCCACTGGAGGCAAGCTCAGGGTTGATCACATAGGCCAGGGTGCTCGCCACGAACCCAAGCAGCGTCGGGTAATAAAAGATGGTCATCGCAAACTGGCACCAGACAGCCAAGAACCCCATTGGCTTGGAAATCCCGCGAGCCACCCAGTTGTACACGCCGCCCTCATAGCCCGAAGCCAACTCCGCGGACACCAAGGATGTAGGCAGCAGGAAAATGATGGCCGGGACAAGATACAAGAAGATGCAGGCCAAACCGTAGACGGCCATCGTTGGCGCCGGCCGCAGGCTCGCCACCGACGACGTTGTCATCAAGGCCAGGGCTATCCAGGAGATATAGGTCACCGCTTTGCTGCGGGCAACTGCCTTCTCGCCGGCGCTGTCGACAGCCTTCTCAGCAGCCTCGTCTGCAGGTACATCCATAGCGCTCATGACTGATACCTCTTCGAGATCAAAACTTCAGCTTTTTGAAGATCATCTCCGGCTCCAAATGGCCGCGGCCGATATGGCATCACTTTTTCGCCCTCTCTACTCAAGAGCTCAGGCCCGAGATGAAACTATCGTGAACCGGCCGCGACATCATGGACGTCACCCTTCTTGGGTGAATTTCGCTCGATGGTGTCTAAGGATCGTGTACAACCCGTTTGAACTACTCGACGATGCGCAGTCCATGGTCGGTATTGTTCAGACGCCGGCCGCCGTCTGCGGTGACCGTGACTATGTCCTCGATCCGTACGCCAAACTTCCCCGCGAGATAGATCCCCGGCTCGACGGAGAAGCACATGCCCGGTACCAGCGGCTGCTCCTCGCCCTCGACCATGTACGGCGGCTCGTGAGTGGTGACGCCAATGCCGTGGCCTGTGCGATGAATGAACTGCTCGCCGTACCCTGCATCGCTGATGATCTTCCTGGCCGCGCGGTCGATCTCTTGGCAGCTGACGCCTGGACGCACCGCGTCGACACCCGCCTGCTGGGCACGCCGCACTACTTCGTGCACTTCGCGAATCTGTGACGTGGGCTCACCGACGCAGACCGTGCGCGTGGTGTCTGATCCGTATCCGAACCGAAGGCCGCCGAAGTCCAAGACGACCGGATCGCCCGGCTCGATCACCCGATCCCCCGCCTCATGGTGCGGGTTGGCACCGTTGGGACCGGACCCGACGACTGTGAAATCGACCTGCTCGTGGCCGAACCGTCGCAGTAGATCAGCGAGATCGGCCGCGACCTCGGTCTCTCGACGACCCGCGAAGCGTTTCTGGACGATCTCGCCGTAGGCCGAGTCGGCCGCTTCCCCGGCGGCTGCGAGCCGCATCAACTCGTTGTCGTCCTTAACCGCACGCATCATCGGGAGGCTCTCGGTCAGCGACCGATAACGTGACCGTGGCAGCGATCCTTGCAGCCCGAGCAGGTGCATGGCCCAGGCGGAGTCGGAGATACCGAATTCGCCATCTGACCGGAGCAGCGGTCTGGCCACCTCATAGGGGTCCGTGCCGTCCGCCCAATCGATCATCGAAACGCTGCTGGCACCCTCGGCCGCCTCGGCGTCGGGTCGTTCGAGGATTGGGACCAGAAGTGTCGGTTCATTGTCGGTTGAGAGCACCAGCATCGTCAGCCGCTCGGTGATCGCCGTTGGGCGATAGCCCGTTAGCCACACCAGATCGGGGCCTGGCGTCACAATGACACCGGAGAGGCCGTTCTCTACCGCGGAATCCACCACACGACTCATCCTCGTCGCGAAATCCTCGTTGGTGAATGCCGGCGGTACCGGAGGGTTAGTGGTCGTCATCGCAGCCTCCTTTACGACATTTACAGTGATGGATGACCTCGACACACGCGTCACCCAGCGCGGGTGAAACGACCCAGCCGGATAGGAGGTGTCTCAGGCCGGCCTAACCAGTCAAATCCGCTTGACTTTAGGATCGCAATTGCAACGCATAACCGACTTTTCAAGTGAGACGACATCGCTTTGCAGTTGCCGATCGTCTCGTCGGTTTCGTTGCGTTTGTGATTTCTTCGCGTGCTGGCTTCCCTCGGAATTTTCGCATGTGATTTTGGTGGCCTACGAGGTGGCGGAACTCCGGGATGGCGTGCGGCCGAAGGATTAGGCTTCGCGTGATGACTCAGCCCCTACGATGTTGGGTCGGCACACCTAAGGGCTGTTCGTACAACCCGACGTCTTCGCCTCTTGCGTTGTATGCCAGGTGCCCGAAACGCGCTGTCCTCGCGAGCGCCTGCTCACGTTGGAGCGCACAGCTCGTCATTCCCGATGGAGTGGCTAACGGCGCCGATGACCGACGACGCCTCACTAGACGTACCCCCAGGGTCGGCTGACCGTCATGGCCGAGCTCGCACACCAGCCGGACGTGCGGCAATCCCGGCTGCTGGACTATTTCCCCGGCCTTGCGCTGCTCAAGTCGTACAAACGGAAATGGTTGCCCAAGGACGTCATCGCTGGCCTTGTCCTTTCGGCGCTGCTGGTGCCACAGGGAATGGCGTACGCCGACCTAGCCGGCTTGCCGCCGGTGACCGGTCTCTATACCTCAATCCTTTGCTTGCTCGGCTACGCGATCTTCGGGCCGTCCCGGGTGCTGGTACTGGGTCCCGACTCGTCGCTGGGTCCGATGATCGCGGCGACGATTGCTCCTCTCCTGCTGGCGAACGGTGACCCGATGCGGGCCGTCGCGCTCGCCTCAATGCTCGCCGTGCTGGTGGGCGTCGTAATGGTTGTCGCCGGGCTAGCCAGGTTCGGATTTGTGGCGGACTTGCTGTCGAAGCCGACGCAGATCGGTTACTTGAACGGGCTGGCGCTGACCATCATCGTGAGTCAGTTGCCCAAACTCCTTGGATTCTCGGTGGACGCCGACGGACTGCTGGCCGAAGCACGCGCCTTCGTGTCGGGGCTGGCGCAGGGCGAAGCGAACACGGTGGCCGCCGCCCTCGGGGTGGGATCTCTCACCGGCATCCTGCTGTTGAATCGGCTGCTGCCCAAGCTCCCGAGCGTGCTGATCGTGGTGGTGCTGGCCGCTCTCGTGGTCAAGGCGTTCGACCTGGAGTCCAGTGGCGTGGACACTGTCGGCGTGCTCCCGCAGGGCTTTCCAGACTTCACGGTTCCGGCGGTCGGCTGGAGCGACCTACCGCCGCTATTCCTCGGTGCGCTCGCAATCGCCATAGTCGCACTCGCGGACACTATGTCTACGGCGTCAGCATTCGCGGCCCGCCGCAGCG
>Ga0081455_10001197_pt1 | contig 32481 bp, 31 predicted proteins | sample TabmetS3T2R1_FD_70207 | JGI IMG/M metagenome (GOLD analysis project Ga0081455, IMG submission 70207) | Tabebuia heterophylla rhizosphere microbial communities from the University of Puerto Rico - S3T2R1 | ecosystem: Host-associated > Plants > Roots > Rhizosphere ...
CGTCCACGGTCAGGTCCAGCCGCGGGGTCTCATCGAGCGTGGTGAGGGGGATGCCGAGCCCCTCGGCCTGCACGCGGGTGACCTCGGAGGTGGGGACGCAGATGACGCGCAGGCCTTGCGCCACTCTCTCGCCCAGCGCATTGACGAAACGCGCCGCAGTCGAGCCGGACCCGAGCCCAAGCTGCATGCCGTCCTCGACGAGGTCGAGCGCGGCGCGCGCGGCGCTATCCTTGAGGTCCTCACTCGTGAGCAAGCGCTTCCCCCGACATCAGCCCGAAGGTTATCCGGCATCCGCCCGCTCTCTACGCCGCCGCTTGCGTGCTCGCAAGGCACGTGTGAGACAAGCCCGATGCTCAAGGGTGCCACCATCGTGTTCGACCTCGACGGCACGCTCGTCGATACCGCGCCGGATCTGACCAACGCGCTGAACGAGGTGCTTACCCGGCGGGGCCATGCGGCGGTGTCGGCCGAATCGGTCAGGTCGGCGGTCGGGCACGGCGCCCGCCTCATGATCGAAGAAGGCTTGCGGCGAGCTGGCGTGACCGATGACATCGAAGAGATGCTGGCCGAGTTTCTCGTCCAATACGCGGCGAATATCGCAAGGGAGAGCAGGCCCTTCCCCGGCGCCGTGGCGGCGCTCGATCGGCTCAGAGCCGAAGGCGCAGTGCTCGCCGTGTGCACGAACAAGCGGGAATATCTGTCCCGCTGCCTCCTGCAAGAGCTTGAATTAGAAGATTATTTCTGTGCGATCGCCGGGCGCGACACCTTCCCGATGGCGAAGCCCGACCCCGGCCACCTGACGGGGACGATCGCACTTGCCGGCGGCATGCCTTCGCACGCCGTGATGATCGGCGACAGCGACGTCGACCTAAGGGCAGCCAAGGCGGCCGGGGTGCCCGCCATCCTCGTGGGTTTCGGCTACGCGGCGGCTCCGCTCGACGGCCTCAAGCCCGATGCTCTGATCGGCCATTTCGACGAGCTATACGCGAGTGTCGTGCCGCTCCTAACTGGTCAAACAAGGCGCCAGGCGCGGTCCTAGTGCGCCTAATTCCCGCCCAAGATAAGCCTTATCTCCACCCGGTAGCTCCCAAGAAGAGCCATAGTCAAAGCACAGTTTCACGCCCGTAACGGAGAGGGACTTTTCAAAACTTGAGGGAGAGAGGGAATGCTTAGACGTGTCGTGGTCGGCGTCGCCATGGCGTGCCTCATGGGTGGGGCTGCTTATGCCGTTGACGAGGAGCCGGTGGACAACGAGTGCACCGAGCAACTCACGGCCGCCGAGGAAGCCGTTCAGAACAAGATCGACGCCAACGCGTTGAGCGAGGCCGACGCCGAGAAGGTCAACGAGCTTCTTGATGAGGCCGACGCCCTTTGCACCGAGGGAAACTTCAAGGACGCAAGCGCGACGCTCGCCACCGTCAACAGCATGGTTGCCAAGGCGAAATAGCCTGATCGAGGGGGGACGGCGCTGGGGGAACCGCGCCGTCCACTTCGCTGTCTCCGCCCTTCCGTCTCTTCGGCCCCATTCCTTGACTTACCGGCGGGGCAATCGCTAAATCCGGGAGACACCTGAAGCGGGCGGTTAGCTCAGCTGGTAGAGCACTGTGTTCACATCGCAGGGGTCACTGGTTCGAGTCCAGTACCGCCCACCATTCCACCCAGAAAATCCGTCGCGACGCATTCGGCGCGGGCCTAGCGCTCGATCTTGACCGCGTTGGCGAACAGCGTGCTGCCCCACTCATAGAGCGGGCGCTGAAAGTCGGACTCGGTGTGGATGCCCTTGCCTTTGCGCTCCGTCCATTTGCGTCCGTAGGTGTCGAACGGGAAATGCTTGATGTAGTAGTCGCAGGTCTCCTCCCAGTGGTCGATCGATAGGGACTTGCCGTAGTGCTGGCAATGGAGGTCAATCCGCACGTTCTTTAGCCCGCCCGGTTCGCGCGCATGATGCTCGGCGAAGTGGATCTCGGGCCGGTTCCGCCACAGCATGAGGATGTCCCGCTGCTCCGGGCCGAAATAGCGGCGGAAGCCCAGAAGCTCGCGGTCGGACCGGTAAGGCTCGCAATCGTCCGGCGTCATGTAGGCGTCGAATAACTGCACGCGGATGCCGTCGCATGCGTCGCCTTCGAGCCGTTGCAGGGCGCCGCGCAAATCGCCGGTCACACGCTCGTCGGGGTCGAAGCACAGCATCCAGTCATAGGCCAGCTCGGTGCGGGCAATTTCCAACAGGAGGCCGCGATGGCGTCCCTCGGCGAGCTTGCGGGCCTTGATGTCCTGCTCCCACGCCTGATTGGCGATGACGAGCGCGACCTTCGGATGCTTGCGGAGCAAGTCCACGGTCTCGTCGGTGCTCGCGTCGTCATAGGCGACGATCGCGTCCACATGCTTGCCGAGATAATCGAGCGTGTCCGGCAGGATCAATGCCTCGTTGCGGATGCGCGTCATTCCCACGAGGAAATGCTTGCCGCCGAGCAATTTCTCGTTGCCGGGTACGATCCGCTCCGTGTTGCGGAGCTGCCAATTACGTTTCTCGCTCATGGGGAATCCCAGGCCGAAGGTCGAAGCCGACCGGCACTCTAGCGCAGTCATGGAGCGAGGTGCGGATTCGTCTAGGCCAGCGCCGTCCTCAGCGCGACCAGAGGCTGCTGCTCCAGGTCGGCATACATCGACAGCATGGGCTCGTCTGTGAGTATCACTTCATCGTACTCGCCGAACCCATTGAAACGATTCGCGAGCACCCGGCCGTAGGCGCCGATCTGCCCGATCTCGACATAGTCCCCTTCCTGCACGTAGTCGGGGAGGACAAAGGGCCCCGGCAGGTAGTCCGAGCTGTCGCAGGTCGGGCCGTACAGGGCGAATTCGGCGACTGGCTCCGTCCTGCGGCTCGAGGCGGCGATCAGCCGCGCCGGGAAGCGGAAGCCCGAATAGGCGGCGTCGAACAGCGTGCCGAACGCCCCGTCATTGACGTAGAGCGCGTTGCCGCGGCGCGCGTCAACGCGCACGATGACCGACTCCGCCTCGGCCACCAGCGCACGGCCCGGCTCGCACAAGAGTTCGCAGGAATGCTTGACGGCGAGCTCGTCCGCCGCGCGCACGATCTCCTCCATGAAGCTCGATAACTCGGGCGGGTCCGAATGCGGATAGCGGCTGGGAAAGCCGCCGCCGATGTCGACCGCGTCCACCAGCACGCCAGACTCCACGATCAATTGCCCGATCTGCCTGAGCGCCTCGCCGAAGGCGGCGGGCACGACGGCCTGGGAGCCGACATGGAAGGTGATGCCGAGCCGGCAGGCGATCTGACGCGCGCGGAGCAACAATGCCGGCGCCTCGGCGCTCGGCACCCCGAACTTGCCCTCGAGCGGGATCAGGCTGTGCGTGTTGGGACAGGCGACGCGGAGATAGAGGTTCAAGTCCTGCGCGCCGCCGGTCTCGGCCACGATCTTGTCGAGCTCCTCGTCGCTGTCGAAGGCGAAGCTCTTGACGCCGAAATCGCGGTAGGCGCGCACGATCGCCTCGCGCGACTTGATCGGGTTCATGAAGTAGAGCTCGGCGCCCTTGACGCCCGCGAGCCGCTCGATCTCGACCAGGGAGGCCACGTCGAAGGCGCGGACGCCGGCCTCGACCAGGGCATCGATGATCGCAGGCGCGTCGTTTGCCTTCGCGGCGTAGAGCACGCGGCCGGGGAAGTTGGCGAGGAACCAGTTCGCCGCGCGGAGCGCGGCGTGCGGCCTCAGAGCCAGGACTGGCCGCTCCGGGCGGCGCTCACGCAAGAACTCTGCGGCAGAAGTGAAAACGTCCATCCCATGTCTACTCCCACACGAGATTGCCGGTTGTCATGCTGCCCTTGAGCGAAATCGCCTACGAGCGTCTTCGTCCCGTATGAAATCCTTGGCGCGTTGTAAAGCGGTTTTCGCGCGACCCAACAGCAATTGTCGCAGCCGCCCCAATTCTTGCGCGAGAGGAGTTTTGCCTCAGTTGGACCCCGAGGGAGTCGTGCCGGCACTGGTGAGCACCGGCGTGGAGGCGCTCGAATAGACAGGATTCTGCAACAATCCGAAGGTCTTGCGCGCCGCGCGCTCCACCATCGCGGCGGTAAAGGCATAGATCTCCGCGCTGTCGAGCTTGCCGTCGCCGTTGCCGATCGGGCGAAGATCGGCTTTGCCGGCGAGCCCTTCGATCAAATAGCGTGTGAACAGACCGATATCGTAGGTCGAGTCCATGAGGCTGCGCTGCCCGCGATCCGACGCGGCGAGCACCGTGACATTGGGGAGCGGCGCGCGCGGCAGCCCGCGATTGGTCGTCTCGGGCAGGTTCGGCGGAAGCACATAGGCGCTGTGGTCCTGCCCATACTCGGTCTCGAGCAGGACGAGCACCGATTGGGCATTGAGCTTGGCGAGATTGGCGTAAAGCGTCGAGAGCTTATAACCGCTCTCCTCTTCGCGATAAGTCTCGGTATCGACCGGCAGGAGATAGGTCTCGCTCTCGGCGCGGTCGGTGGCGCCGTGGCCTGAGTAATAGATCAGCACTCTTGCGCCGGGCGTCGAGCGGACGGCCCGAGCGAGATCGCCCTCAACCCCCGGGCTTGCGCCGAACAACCTTTCGAGGTCGGCCTTCTTGGCATCGCGCACATCGATGACGTTGTCCTCGCGGACGCCGAGATGCTCGGTGAGGAAGGCATACATGGCGCCGGCGTCGTTCTGCGAGGTCTCGCTCGGCGGAAGCTTCACGTAGTTGCGATTGCCGATGATGAGGGCGATCGAAGCGCCGTCCTCGGGGGTGGGTGGCAAGGCACGGTAAAGCTCGCGCACCTTGGTATAGGACTTAACCAGCTCACCGGCGCCCACGCCGCGGCGCGGAAGCTGCCGCGGCGGGGTCGCGCAAAGCTCGATATTGCCGGCGTGCTCGATGCGCTCGACGTCGTCGAGCGCGAGATGGCCCATGAACGGCACGCAAGCGCGGCACCATACGATGCCGGTCTTCGACTGAAGCTCATCGAGATGGGCCTGAGGCAGCCCCTGCGGGGCGGCCAGACAGGCGTTTTCGCACCGATCGACCACAACCCCGGGGCCGTGGGCGCGGCGGAGCAGCGCGATCAGATCGTCCGGCAGGCAATCGATGTCGAGGCTGGCCGCCGGCGGCCCAACCGGCTCGCCTTCCTCGGTTTCGGGCGCGGCATCGGCCTCAGGCACTTCGGCTGGCTGCGGCTCGGTCTGAAGCGCTGCCGCCGTCTCGGGGCTGCCCTTGCAGAGCGAGGCAAATTTCTGCTGCACGGTCTCGGCGAGGAGGTCGCTGTACCCGGAGAGCCCATGGTCGTGCTTGAAGTGCCAATAGGCCGTCCAGGTCTCCTTGCCCCTCTTGCCGTCGATCTCGCCTTTATAATAGCCAAGCTCGGCCAGGCAGCTTTGCGCGCGCGAAATGGCCTGTACCTGCTTCTCCGAAATTGCCGGCGCTTGCTCACCCTGGGCGGCCGGCTCGGTCGGCGGGGCAGTGTCGGGAGACGGGGACGATGCCGCATCGGGAGACGATGACGGGCTGGCGTCAGGGACCGCAGACGGCGCGGCGTCGATGGATGCCGGGACATCCGGAGCGACCACGACGGTCACTGGCTCGGCGACAACACAGGCAGCTCCTTCGCGTTTGAGTCCTTTGTCGCAGACGCAGGCGCCGCGCTTCGGCGACCAGCGCTCATCGTCCCGGCACGAGGTCGCGGCGCTGTCGCGCAAGCATTTCCCGCGGTCCAGGCTATAGCCGTCGCGGATGCAGACGCAGTGGCGCAAGGCGCGCGAATAGGTCCACGGGAAATTGCAAGTCGTATCCGCCTCACGCACGGCTTTCGTCTTAGGCCGCTGCTGATCTTTGGGACCGGCGACGGCCTTTTTCGCTTTAAGGCGTTTCTGGCCTTGCGGAGCAGCAGTGGTTTTCGCTTTAGGGGCCTGCTTGTCTTGTGGAACGGCGTCCGGCACGCCTTGTGTGGCCCTATTGCGCTTCCACCTGGGCTCGGCAACTGACATGGCCGAGATGCCCGCCACGCCGACAGCGACTAGCAGAAGCCCCAACACCACGCCCCGCGCGGCTCCCAATCTCCCCGCCATGGGATACCTCGATGCCTCCGGCGCGCACCGCCGCACGCAAAGTCCACTCACTCTAACACATTCCGCCTCAGCTAGAAGCGACGGCCTGTTGAAGCTCCGGACCGCCTAGCTTCGCGCCGCAAAGCGGTGTCCGTGCGGAAACCCGAGGCGGCGGCGCCCGGGTGGACCCAGCCCGCCGCCGGCCCGGCTGGCTATTTCTTGACCTCGAGCTTGATCGCCGTGCGGGAAAGGATGTCGGAGGTGGGCGCGCCTGGCTTGCCGGCCTCCTTGCCCTTCTCGCCCGTCTTGCCCTCGGCGATCTTCTCGGCGCCCTCCACCACGATTTGCCTGGTGAGGAAGTCGCGATAGTTGCCAAGCTCGGTGAACTGCCGCTTCTTGAAGTCGTGCTTGATGCCGTCGGCTTCCTTGCCGCTCGCATTGCAGATGGCGATCACCGTCTCGGTGCCCGGGTCCTTGAGCCGGAACTGGAACGGCGCGCTTGCGCCCGGGAACTGCGCCTCCTTCCCCGCCGGCAGCAGGTTGTCCTGCTGGAATTTGTTGGGGAAGATCACGGTGCCCTCGCCGCTCGCATCGACGTTGATCAGCGTGAGGTGGCAGTCCTCCTTCGACTTGATGGTGAAGACGGGGAGGTCGTCCACCTTGTAGTCGCTCTTGTCCGAGGTGAGAGCGAGGTCGAAGTCATGGGTCTCCTCCTTGCTCTTGCCGCCGACCTTGGCCACCTCGCCGGCGGCCGCGATGTCGATCGGCTCGTTGTCGGAGACTTTGACGATCAACTCCTTGAACTCGGCCTCGAGGATCTCGCGCGGCAGCACGCCCTGCTCGAGCCTGCGCTTGAGCTGGCCAGCCTCGCCGCCCGCGTCAGCAAGCCCTTGCGCGAAGGCGTCGGCCGCCAACCCATACTCGGCCGCTGCGATCTTGAGGTCGATCGACTTTTCATAGGCTTTGGAGAGGAAGTTGATGCTCTCGACGCCGACTTTCTGCGAGTCGAGCTCAGGGTCGAGCCCGGCGCGGAGCATGGCGTTGCGGAAGCGAGTGGCGTCCTCGTCAAGTTGCGTCTTGAACTCATCCTCAGGCGGATAGAGCGCCTCGACCTGCTCGCGGATGTCCTTGGAGAAGGTGCGATCCTTGATCACGTGCGCACGGATCTCGTCGGTTCCGATGCGGATGCCCTGGTTATGGCAGCCGAAGCAGGAGATGCCGTCGGTCACCGCCCGGTCGAGCTGGCTGTCGTCGAGCACGATCTCGGTCGGCCCCTTGTCGAGCCGTTCGCCCTTGGCGGTATTCAGGTAATAGGCCTGGAAGCCGTTCGGCAGGCTGAAGATCGTCTCGCCACCGTCATGCTTGAAGGCGTCGGCGCTGACACCGTCGGGGCCCAAGGGATGAATGAACAGGCTCTGCTCGGGCTTGTCGCCCTTGAAGTCGTAAGAGGTCCAGAAATATCCGGTCGGGATCGCATGCCGCTCGATCAGACGGTTGTGCTTCGACACGCCGGACTTCTGGAAGCCTGCGCGCTTCACCAGGAACTTCTCGATGTCGGACTTGACATCGACGTCGGCCGACTTCTCGAGCTCGGGGAAGGTCTTGGGCAACTTCAAGAGATCGTAATAGAGCGGCGGCCGCGACGCGGTGAAGCCGAACCAATCGCCTCTGATCCAGGCGAGCGGCGTTCCGGTGACCGACGCTACCGTGTCATAGACCGACGTGTCGGGCTTCATGGCATAGGGATAGGTGCCGATGATCCGGTTCCAGTCGTCCTCGGTCCAATCGAGGTCGTCGAGATTGAAGGCGATGATCGTCTTCTCCGGATCAATCGTGCGCAGCTTCAGGACGTCGGAATTACGGCTCAAACTGTTGAGCAGCTTCACCACACCCTGGCGGTAGCGCACCAGGTCAGTCTCTTCGACACAGTGGTTGTAGAAGTTCGACAGCGTGATGTAGCGCATGCCCTTGCGGCGATGCTCTTGTTGCTGATCGAGGTCGGCGGCGATCGCCGTCACGATCGCTTCCTCATCGATCACCTTGCGGTCGACGCAGGCCGCCACGGCCGCCTCGCCGAGGTTCTTGATCCAGGCATAGATGGCCTTGACCTCATCCTCGCTGGGCTCGGCCTTGCAGTCGAATTCCTGATAGCAGTCGTAGGGCATCTCCTTCTTGGCGATCTGGATGAAGAGATGCGAGCCGTCGGGGTTGCCGGGGAGGATGAAGTTGGGATCCCGTGCGATCTCGTCGAGATGCAGAATGTTGCCGAAATTCTTGGCAGGCTTGGCACGTTTCAGCGTGGGGCCGGCCTGATGGCAGCGTGAGCAGTTCTTCTCCAAGGCGTTGAACGCGGCGAGCGCGACCGGGTCGGTCGGGGTTTCGATCTCGCCTGACTTTACTTTTTCGGCCGCGGCGTCGCTGTCGACCGAGGCCTGCTCGGTTCCAGACTCCTCTTTCGACTCTGCCTTGTCTTCGCCCTCTTTCGACTCGGCCTTGTCTTCACCCTCCTTCGACTCGGCTTTTTCCTCACCCTCGCCAGGCGAGGTCTCCTCGGACTTGCCCTTCTCGGCGGAGGTGTCAGGCTCCTTCTCCTTGCCTGCCTCGGCGCCCGCGCCTTCGTCGGCTGGCGCGGCCTGGTCGCCGGTCGCATCCGTCGCCGGTTCTGCGGGCTTGGCGCCGCTGTCGTCTTGCGGAGAGGCGCCCTCGGACTCGTCGGTGTCTTTGGCCGCAGCCGCACCGCCCTCGTCACCTTGGGCTGCGCCGGCGAGCCTTACCGCCGCGGGCTCACCGGCCCTGGGGCCGCCTGAACCCAACACCAAGCAGGCGAACGCAAGGCTCGCGAGCGCGGCGATCGAAACGGTCCAACGCAAAGTCATGGGGAACCTCCCTTTGCATGGAAATCTGTCAGTTGCTCACTCCCTAGCGGCCGGCAACTGAACGCTGCATGAACGGCACTGTAGCCCGAAATTTCGGCCGCTTCCCCTAAGACTTGCGCGAAATTGGCCATTTCAGCCTCCCGCGCCGGTATAGATGTCGATGACGCCGATCTGGGCATCCTGGCCTTTCAACGCCTGTTCGAGCATAGGCCGGAGCGCCTCGGCGCGCTCGGGCGTGTTCATTGACGCGAGGGCCGCGTGGAGGTCGGCAAGATCGTTCTTGGAGAAGATCGCCACCATGTGCTCGGCCCCATAAGGCGGCTTGTCCACCTTGAAGGTCTCATGCAGCGGCTCTTGGCTCCAATCCTTGGTGGCCTCCTCCGGCTTGTTGGGATCCGGCACGTAGAACTCGACATGCCCATCGGGCGGCAGATTGAACAAGGTGAGGTGCGGATATTTGGCGCCGGCGATCTCCACCTTGACGAGATCGCCGACGGCGTAACGCTGATTGCCGCTGACGAGCTTGGCCGGCATCGGCGCGAGCGCCGCCTGATGGTTGAGCCATTTCAGCGCCGCCCATTTCGACACCACGCCCTTGATGCTCTCTCCGTCGACATTCTCGGCGACGACGCCGCCTACGACATGCTCGACCTTGCCGTCGGCCGACCAGACGAGGTCGGCTTGCGCCTTGTCGGCGACGATGGTGACGAAGGGCAGGCTCGCGACCGCGCCGGCGTCTCCGCCCACGACGGCGAGCTTGAGCTTCAGCGCGTCATCGTCGGCCGGGGCCGCTGCCTGCGGCGTGCCCGCCTCGCGCAGCGTGACCAGCGGCACCGAGCGCGCGCGCAGCGGAAGCACCTGCGGCGTCTGCTGGCTCTCGACCAGCGCGTGCACTGCCGGCACGATATAGGAGAGCAGCTCGAGCTCGCTCACCTCGCCGTCGCCATCCTTGTCGGCGCGGCCTTCGAGCGCGCGAGAGAACGCCCAGCTCAAAGCGCCGCGCTTCTTGCCGTCGACCGTGACCTCTGGCACGAGCTTGTCCTCGGCGACGGCGCCGACAAAGGTCACCGAGTTGAAGTCCGTCTCGGTTAGCTTGGCGAACTCTTCTGGCGCGGGCGTCAGCCGGTCATCGGTGAGCGCGGGGAAATTGCCCTTGCGGAACTTCACGCCAGACGCGCTTGCGCTCCGCTCCATGCCGCCGGAATGACAAGAGTCGGCGACCAACACGACCTTCACGCCCTTGTCGTCGGCCTGCTTCATCCATTCGAACATCTCGTCGTCGACGATCCGCTCGCGCGTCTTGGGCCCGCTCGTCTGGTAACCGCCGAGCAGGAAATTCTCGTTGCGCCCATCGGCCTCATCGTGGCGGCCGGGCGGCTCCGGCTCCTGCGAGCCGTGACCCGCATAGCTGAAGACGATGGTGTCTCCCGCCTTGGCCTTCCCAACCAACTCGCTCCAGGACGCGACGATGCGGTCCTTGGTCGCCTCGCCGTTGGATAAAGAGATCACCTGGTCGGCGCCAAGGCGGCGCAGCGCCTGTGCCACGTCCTCGGCATCGTTTACCGCTCCATCGAGATCGTTGGCGGTGCCCTCATAGTCGTCGATGCCGATCGTAAGCCCGTAGAGAGAGGCGCCCCATGCCGGGCCCGCGGCCAACAGCACGAGCGACGCGGCCAGCGCGCGGGCGGTGCGCCACCATCGACCTCCCCTCGCGATACGCCGCTCACCCATGACGCTTCCTGAAATTTCAGTCCTCGATTCCCGGGGGCTCTTCAGCGCCGCCGGCCGGGGGTTTCTCTTCAGCGCCGCCGGTCGTGGGCTTCTCTTCAGCACCGCCGGCCGTGGGCTTCTCTTCACCGCCAGCAGATGGCTGTTCGCTCTTGCTTTCCGGCGTCTCTTCTGCGGCACCCTCGCTTGAGGGCGCGGCGTCCTCCTTGTGCTCGTGTTTCTTCTGCTCCGACTTGGGAACGGCGTCGGGCCGCGGCGGCAGCGACTTGATATAGGCGGCGATGGCCTTGCGGTCCTCGTCGGTGAGCTTCGCCATGTTCTCCTGCACCGGGGCCATGTTCTCGCCGATCACATCGAAGTCCGGCGTGTTGCCGGTCTCGAGCAGATAGGCGATGTCGTCCTCGCTCCAGTCGCCGATGCCGTCATCGCTCGGCGTGATGTTGGGAACGGTGCCTTTGCCTTCGGGGTTCTTGGCGCCCGCGAACTTCGCGTCCTCAATGATGCCGCCGAGGATGTTGCGCGAGGAATGGCACTCGGCGCAGTGGCCCGGGCCCATGACGAGATAGGCGCCGCGGTTGAGCTCTGCGCTCGCATTCGGATCGGGGGTGAAGCTCTCGCCGTCGACATAGAGCTTCTGCCACACACCGAGCGTACGCCTGATGTTGAACGGGAAGCTGAGCTCGTGCGGCGGCACGTCGCTTTTCACCGCCGGCAGGCTGTCGAGATAGGCCTTGAGGTCGATCAGGTCCTCATAGGTCATGCGCTGATAGGACGAATAGGGAAAGGCCGGATAAAGATGGACGCCGCCGGGCCCGATCCCGTGCTTCATGGCATTGATGAAATCGATCGTGGTCCAGGTGCCGATGCCGGTCTCCTTGTCGGGAGAGATGTTGGGCACATGAAAGACGCCGAACGGCGTCTTCAGGCACCTGCCGCCCGCCAGCACCTCCTTCTCCTTGGTCTTGAGATCGTCGCACTTCTTGAGCGGCACCGCGTGGCACTCCGCGCAGCCGCCTGCGGCGAACATGTATTTGCCGTTGGCAAGGTCGGGGGTGTGGGCTGGCAGCGCCGAAGCCGGCACGGTGGCCGGCATCGTCAGCAGGTAGAACACGATCGCGCCTGCGATGACGAGGGCGAGCAGCGCCAGCAGGGCTCTGCGCAACTTCATCCTCCCCTACAGTGTCGCGGCTTCAGACGGCCGCCGAGTCTCGACTACTCTTTGAGCTTTTCGCGAAAGGTCTGGTGGCAATCCTTGCACACTTTGGTCATGTTGTTGAAGGCTGCGGTAAAGGCTCCTTCGCCCTCTCCCGCCGCGGTCGCCGCCTGCGCGCTCGCGTCCTTGAGCTTCATCGCGGTCGCCTCGAATTCCTTGAAATCCTCCCAAATGGCGGGCTTCGCCTCGCTGTCGGCGATCTCGCCATGCGCCGTCCCCTTGGGGAACAGCTTCACATATTTGTCCGGCACGCCGTTGATCTCGTTCATGGCCTTGGCCGCCGCCGCCGCGTCGAACGGCTTCACGCCCTTGACCATCTGACCGCCAAGCTTGGCCGCCGGCGCCACGACCTCCTTCATGAGGTGCCGGCGATCCTTGACCGCGGCCGCAAGGTCCTCCGCACAAATTGCGACGGTGGCGAAGCCGCCCAGCCCCAAGACAGCAAACGCGACGATAATCGATTTTCTCATCACCCTCTCCAGTCGTCACCGGGCACGGCTTTTTGCGGCCCGCTCCATCACAACCCAATGTCGTATTGGCGCCACTCCGGCGATCGGATTAGGCGCGGCGGCGAAGTGTCCAGACAGCCGCGGGCGGCGGGCGTCCATAGGACGCAGTGATTGATTGGCTTCGATGGAACGGCCGGCTCGTCATGACGTCGTCCTCCCTCGCCTCCCATGCGAGACAAGCGAGCGGCCCGTCCCCTCCCGATCCGCGGCTCTGGCGGTTATTCTGCCACAGTCCAAGCGTGGCCCGCTAGGGAGCTTCGCGGCGGCCTATGGCATGGGGATTGCGCGGCCCTGCTTGAGCACGTCCCAGCCGCGCTTGACCGCGGGCCGTTGGGCGATCGCCAAATACCAGCGCTTCACATTGGGATGCTCGGAAAATTCCACCGTTTGCCAGGCAAAACGCGAGATCCACGGCCAAATGGCGATATCGGCGATGGAATAGTCGCCGGCGACGTATTCGACTTCGCCGAGGCGCCGGTCGAGCACGCGCCATAGCCGCTTCGCCTCCTTGATGTAGCGCTCCTCGGCATAGGCGCTTTTGCCGGGATTGAACTTCACGAAATGGTGGACCTGGCCGAGAAACGGCCCCGGCCCCCCCATCTGCCACATCAGCCACTCCACCACCCGCCACTTGGTGGGGAAATCCTGTGGCCACAGTCTGCCGGTCTTGTCGGCGAGATAAAGGAGGATTGCGCCCGACTCCATGAGATGGAGCCCGGTGTCGGTGTCGACAATGGCGGGGATCTTGTTGTTGGGGGAGATTTTGAGGAAGTCGGAATGGAACTGATCGCCCTTGGTGATGTCGATGGCGTGGACCCGGTACGGGAGCCCTATCTCCTCGAGCATGATCGACGCCTTCTGCCCGTTCGGCGTGTTCCAGGTGTAAAGCTCGATCATCGTCCCCTCGCCCCGCAGTCTCGCCTGCGGCCGAGCAACGCATGCCCGCGAAACGACGGCCTGTCAAAGGGCCTGGCATCCAACGCGCGCAAGCCTTCTTCGCAGTTGCGGAAAATTTGATTCACCAAGTCTTCATCGCTTGGCCTCCCTATCGCCACGAACCCGTCGCGCCCGTGCCGCAGGCGCCTGTTACGCATGAATACTGAGCGCCGCCAGTCAACGCGAGCGCCTAGGGAGGATTCGAATGCTCAATTGTGCCCATGTCGAAGGCCGCAGGACGAGCGCCGCTCCCAATCGATCGAGCTTCGCCCGCTATGCGATTTACTACACGCCGCAACCCGGGACCGCGCTTGCCGCCTTTGGCCGCTCCTGGTTCGGCCGCGCCAATGACGGCGCGACCTTGCAGGCCTTCTCCGATGCCGGTCTTGCCGGCACGAGCTTCGCCAAGATCACCGCGGCCCCTGGCCGCTACACCGGCCTGCATGCGCTGTTCAGGGCACCGTTCGCGCTTCGCGACGGCGTCGGCCCGGACGCGCTGAAATCGCGGCTCATCAATTTTGCCGCAAGACGCAAGCCGGTCGAGACCGGGCCCTTGACGCTGTCGCGAGCCGGCCGCTTCCTCGTGCTGCGCCCGGTCGAGTCGATACCGGCGCTCGAGTGGCTCGCCGCGCAATGCGTGGGCGCCTTCGAGGATTTCGCCGCGCCAACGACCGACACCGAGCGCGAGGAATATGCGAGCCCGCATCTCAGCGACTACCAGCGCCTGCTCTTGGAAAGCTTCGGCGACCCCTACGTGCTGAGCGAGTACCGCTTCGCCATCACCCTGACCGGGCCGCTCGACGCCGCGCATCTTGAGCGCGTTGCGCAGGCGCTCTGGCCCGTGCTCGAGGAGATCTGCGCCTCCGGTGTCACCGTCGACGGGTTGTCGCTGTTCGGCGATTCCGGCGGACGGACGCCCATGCGCCTGATCGGCCGCTATCGTCTCGCGGCTTGATTTAGGCCGAGTCTCGCCGGCCGTCCCGGCGCGATGCGCGCGGGGCCAAAGTTTTGACACACAGGCTGGTCAACCTGCTTTCGCTGGGGAGTAAGGGGGGTCGCCGATGCCTGACTATGGGGAAATCCTCGCCTTCCTCGCCGCCAATCCGCCTCAGCTTGCGGGCGAGCGGGAGCTGCATGCCTCGTTGCTCGAGCTCCTCGCCAAATGCTTGCGCTCGGAGGAGATGAGCGAAGAGGAGGATACCGCACCCGAAGGCCTGCCGGCGCGCCGCATTCGCCGGATGGATGTCAACTAACGACCGGCATTGGCCGTTTTTTCGGGCTGCCGCCGGTCGCATTGAGCCGATCAATTGCACCATCGTGCCGCCAATGCTATGGGAGCATAGATGGGGCCGCCTGGGCGCTGGATGGCCAGCATTTCATGCCTTCTAGGGGGAGTTAAGCGGCATCATGAGGGAAAGCGTCGCAGTCAAGCGTTCCGCCGAGCATGCCCGGAAAAGTTCGGCGGACGACGTCGTGCGCAACTTCATCAAGAGTATCGACGGCGGCAAGCGCTCCGAGAAGCCTTATCGCCACTGGTTGATCAGGGATTGCCTTCCCTCGGACACTGTCGATGACGTCGTAGCGCTGCCGTTCGAGGCCCCATCGCTTGACGGCATTTCGGGCAAGCGCGAGCTGCACAACAACACCCGCAAATATTTCGACGTCGACAACCGCAAGGCCTTTCCCGTCTGCGAGGCGGTGGCGCAGGCCTTCCAGGACAAACGCGTCACCAGCCACATCGAGAAGGTGTTCGGCACCAATCTCAAGGGCACCTATCTCCGCATCGAGTTCGCGCAGGACATTGACGGTTTCTGGCTCGAGCCGCACACCGATCTCGGGGTCAAGTCCTTCACCCTGTTGCTGTACCTATCGAAGGACCCGAGCCACCACGACCTCGGCACCGACATTTACGATGGCGACAAGCGCCATTTCGGCCGCTCGCCCTTCGCCTCCAATGCCGCCATGGTCTTCGTGCCGTCGAACAACACCTATCACGGCTTCGAGAAACGGAAGATCGTGGGTGTGCGCACCTCGCTCATCGTCAATTACGTCACCAACGAGTGGCGCGCGCGCGAGCAGCTCGCATTCCCCGACGCGCCGCTGTGAATCACCCCCCCGGTACGTCGTGCCACCAGTATCGTATCGAACAGGGGACGTGGCTCATCACACGATTCCAGTAGCGCGACTTTTCTTTTGCTTCTTCGCGAACTTTCTCTCGTTGTTTCGAAATCGCGTTCGCAAAAATGCTCCAGGAGTCAGAGGCCCGATCGACATCTCCTTTCAGAGCTTCGATTGCATTCAAGGCATCCTTCGATGGCTCACAAGCCGACTTTGCCTTGTATTTCTTGGCCTTGACAAGGCAGGCTTCAAACTCCTGCAGTTCTTTGGACTGAGAGCAATCCAGCAAAGCGAAGTCGGCGGCAGAACGAGCGGCTCGTAAGCAGGTCGCCCAGTCAGATTGCATGACCTCGTCAATGTGATCCCTGGCAGTCAGAAACGCCGAGTACACATTGTTTATTTGCACGTTTTCGTCAGTGCGTCCTTCGCCCAAACCAAAAAGAATGTACCGTGGACATTTTTCGCCGATCGTCTTTGCCGTTTCCGAGTCCAATTTGGCGGCGACTTGCCATCTCGGTTCGTAGCACTCACGCGTCTGTGCCTTCCGCACGACAGTCACTTTGACGCCCAAACAAAGCCGATTGTATGACACCGGGCCTTCAGTAAGCGTATGGTAGTAGTTGCTCTGCTCGGACTGCCAATTCGCCAGCGCCTCCTCAAACTCGGAGACGGAAGCGTCGATCCTCGAAATGCTTCCGCTGTCAATTGCGTTTTTCACCCGACGAAGAGCCAGATCATATTTCTCATAGAGGGCGAAGATCGCCTTCCTATCGTCCCAGTATTGTTGCTCCTGAACCAATTCGCTGTGTGCGCGCTTCTGCCTTTGCGCAACGTGTGTATTCCATGCATTCGCAATCACTAAACCCCCAATAGTGATGATCACGAACTGGAAAAGCAGCTTCCCAACGGGGCTGTCCGCGAAGGCATTGACAGACTTCCAAATGCCGCCACCCCTTCTGTAAGTTTCTTTTGGTTTCTTGGTTGAGGCCATCGTCTCCACCGTATCGCCGCGGTGGAACAGTCCAACATTGCTACTCTGACTGGCACAGGAATCGCAAGCCATGGGCAAAGTTGCTTGGATCGGGGTCGGCGTCATGGGCTTTCCCATGGCGGGTCACCTCAAGACGCGCGGGCGCCACGACGTGGTGGTGTTCAACCGCACTGGTGCCAAGGCCGAAGCCTGGGTCGCTCAATTCGGCGGACGTTTGGCGGACACTCCCGCCGACGCAGCCAGTAGTGCGGAGTTCGTTTTCACCTGCGTCGGCAACGACGACGATCTCCGCGCCGTGACGCTTGGGCCGGATGGCGCCTTCGCCACGCTCGGCAAGGGCGCCGTCTTCGTCGACCACACCACTGCCTCCGCCACGATCGCGCGCGAGCTTCACGCCGCCGCCAAGACGCGGGGCGCCGGTGCGCTCGATGCGCCGGTGTCCGGCGGCCAGTCTGGCGCGGATGGAGGCACCCTCACGGTGATGATCGGGGGCGACGAGGAAGATTTTCGCAAAGCAAAGCCGGTGATCGAGTCCTACGCGCGCGCGGTCAATCTTATTGGGCCCCCGGGCTCAGGCCAGCTTACCAAGATGGTCAACCAGATCTGCATCGGGGGCCTGATCCAGGGACTTGCCGAGGGGCTCGCTTTCGCGCGAGCCGCCGGCCTCGACGTGGCGAAGGTTATCGATACGATCTCGAAAGGCGCGGCCCAGTCGTGGCAGATGGACAACCGCTGGAAGACGATGATCGAAGGCAAGTTCGATTTCGGCTTCGCCGTCGATTGGGTGCGCAAGGACTTCGCCATTGTGTTCGAGGAGGCCCGCAAGAATGGCGCGACCCTCCCCGTGACGGCGCTGGTCGACCAGTTCTATGCCGAGATCCAGGAGAAGGGCGGCGGGAGGTGGGATACCTCGAGCCTGATCGCGCTGCTCGACCGCAAAGGCTGACCCGCTTCTGCAACCGGCTTGGGACCTAGAGGTCCAAGCCGCATGCAGAGGAAGGAAGAGGCGCTTCAGGGACATTCGCGAGGCGAACTTAGAGCCGCTTCTCCTCAGCCGCGTAATCGAGCGGCAGCACCGTCGTATATTTGATCTGTTCCATGGCGAAGGCCGAGCTTACGTCGGACAGCTCGATCTTGCTGATCAGCTTCTTATAGAAGGCGTCGTAGCGCTCGATGTCGGGCACGACCACGCGCAGCAAATAATCGACCTGGCCGCTCATGCGATAGAACTCGACCACCTCGGGGAGATCCTTGAGCGCCTCGTGGAAGCGATCGAGCCAGTCCTGCGTGTGATGGCTCGTGGTGATAGACACGAACACCGTCACCCCGACATTGACCTTCTTCGGGTCGAGCACCGCGACGCGGCGCTGGATCACGCCCGACTCCTCGAGCTTCTGGATGCGGCGCCAGCAAGGCGTCGTGGAGAGCCCGATCTGCTTGCCGATCTCGGCAACCGGAAGGGTGCAGTCCTTCTGCAAAATATCGAGGATTTTGCGATCCATACGGTCGAGCATGGCAGTCCTGATGATATTTTTGCGCGACTCTAACAAAATCGGGAACCTCTTTCCATTGTCCTTAATCCCTATCAGTTTAGTAGATTATATCTCGGCCGATGGCAAGAGCAATCTTAAAGGAGCGCCCGCACGTCGCGGCGTAGCACCGGCAACAGCTCCTCCTCGAACCAGGGATTCTGCTTCAGCCACCCGTTATTGCGCCACGAGGGATGCGGCAGCGGCAGCACGCGAGGACGAGCCTTACGCTTGCGATGCTTGCGCCAGGCGAGCATCGTTTCCTGCAGCGTCGGACCCGCCGCCTCGCCGAGATGAAAGCTTTGCGCGTAGGATCCGACCGCAAGAACGAGCTCGAGCTGGGGCAAGGTGGCGAACAGCTTCCTGTGCCACAGCATCGCGCATTCGCGCCGCGGCGGAAGATCGGCGCCATGCGCGTTCTGTCCGGGAAAGCAGAACCCCATGGGCACGATGGCCACGCGAGCCTCGTCGTAGAACTCTTGCGGCGAGACCCCCATCCAGTCGCGCAGGCGGTCGCCCGACGCATCGGTGAAGGGCATGCCGGAGGCATGCACCTTGGTGCCCGGAGCCTGGCTGCACACTGCAAGTCGCGCCGTGCTGCTTGCCCGCAATACCGGGCGCGGCTCGTGCGGCAGGCGTTTCCCCTGCGGGGTCTCGAGGCAATAGCGGCAGGCGCGGATGGCGGCGAGCATGCGGTCAAGCTCGGCCACTTCTCCGGTCATAGATCGAGCGTCATGCCGTCATGGGCGATGAGGTAGCGGGACTTGTCGACTTTTCCGGCCTCCGACAGCATGGCCTCCCCCATATGGGTGAGGAGCACTCGCTTTGCACCGAGCGTCTCGTAATTGGCGTCGATGGTCTTGTAATCGAGATGCATGGAAAGCGTCACATCGTATTGAAAGCATTCGCTGATGAACAGATCCGCGCCGCGCGCGACCTTGACCAGCGTGTCTACCCAGCCGGTGTCGCCGGTAAACGCGATCACCTTGCCGTCGAGATCGAACCGGAGCGCATAAGGCGGGGCGCCGGACGGATGCTGCACCTCGAAAGGCGTGACGGTGACGCCGCCGGCTTCGAGCGGCGTCTGCTCCTCATATTCCCGGAAGGTGAACTTGAAGCCCTCCGCCGTGGTTGAGCCGGGATAGAGCGCCTCGGCGGCCGTAACAAAGCGCGCCTCGATTCCCTTGGGCCCGGTCACGATCAGCGGGCGCGTTCGCTTGCTCGCAAATTGCGCGTCGATCAGGAGCCACGGCAGGCCGCCGAAATGGTCGCCGTGGAGATGGGTAACGAACACGGTGTCGATATCGTTCGGCTTGAGCCCCAGCCGGTTCATGCCGATGAGCGTGGAAGCCCCGCAATCGATGAGAAAGGTCGAGGCGGAAGACCGCACATGAAATGAGGTGTGGAGGCTGCCGCCGGCGCCGAATGCATCGCCACAGCCGATGATGGTCAGTCGCATCGGGGCCGCATCTTACCGCCTCGTATCAGCACGGGGCGAGAGTAAACGCGCCGTTAGGGATTTCCGCAGATAGTTCTTATTAAGCCTTCGGGGGTCAGGGAAGGCTGCCCCCAAAGGCTTATGCCACTGACCGCTCTGGTTTTTTCGTCAGTCAGGTAGTCGCGGGTCGTATTCGCAATGTCAGGCGGCGCGTCAGCCGAGGCTCAAAGAGCCGCTTCGGCAGCACTCAATAACAAGCGGCGCGCGTCCCGGAGCGTCCAGGAGGCCCGCGAGAAGCTCACCTATAAATCCGGCGCCAAGCCAGAGTTCGAATACGAGCTCTTGCTGATGTTCGTGAAGAACGAGCTGTCGGCGGCCGTGACCACGCCCCTGCTAGCCATCATCGTCGCCATGGGCGCGATGTTCTGGGCGCCCCCGCGCGAGCTTCTGCTCTGGCTTGCTACCGTGTTCATCGCCAAGGGCATTCTGATCGCGCTCTGCCGCCAATTCATCAAAGCGCCGCGCGACGACGCCGAGACTCCGGTCTGGCGCGCCAAGATCACCGCCGCCGAATTCCTCTACGGCGTGACTTGGGCAGGCGTCGCCTTCATCAGCCCCGACACGCAAGGCGAAGCGGCGCACACATTCATCTTCGCATCGCTCCTCGTCGTCATCTCGATGCGCATGCTGTTCGCCTCCACCGTCATGCCCATCGTCTACGCCGGAACCTTGCCGATGACGGTCGCCATCGTCATCCGCTTCGCCCTGCTCGACAATCCGTTCTATTGGGCGATGGCGGCGATGGCGGTCGGCGTCCACATCTATTTCATCTGGCTGATGAACGGGCTGAACTCGACCGTGGTCGCCATGCTCGAATTTCGCGCCGAGAAGGACGCGCTGATCGCCGAGCTCGAGCAATCCAAGGCGATTTCCGACGAGGCGCGGCTCCGTGCCGAGGAGGCGAACCTCGCCAAGTCACGCTTCCTCGCCACCATGAGCCACGAGCTGCGCACGCCGCTCAACGCCATTCTTGGTTTCTCCGAGATCATGCGCGCGGAGATTCTCGGGCCGCATGCCAACCCGACCTACAAGGAATACGCCAACGACATCCATCAGAGCGGCCAGCATTTGCTCAACCTCATCAACGAGATTCTCGACATCAGCCGCATCGAGGCGGGCCGCTACGAGCTGCACGAGGCGCCGATCGATCTCGTCGACGTGGTCGAGGACTGCCACCGCCTGATGCGGCTCCGCGCCGAGAACAAGGGGCTGAAGATCGTCGAGGCCTTCGAGGAGAACCTGCCGCAGCTCTGGGCCGACGAGCGCGCGGTGCGGCAGATTTGCTTGAACCTCCTGTCCAACGCCATCAAGTTCACTCCGTCGGGCGGCATCATCACGCTGAAGGTGGGGCGCACGGGGACCGGCGGACAGGTCTTGAGCATCAAGGACACCGGGCCCGGCATCCCCGAGAACGAGATCCCGCGTGTGCTCCGGAGCTTCGGCCAGGGATCGCTCGCCCACCAGAGCGCGGAAGGCGGCACCGGCCTTGGGCTCCCCATCACCAAGGGCCTGACCGAGCTGCATGACGGCGCCTTCGAGCTCAAAAGCAAGCTGCGTTACGGCACCGAGGTCATCGTCACCTTCCCGCGCAAGCGGATTATGGAGGCGCTGCCGCGCGTGCCCGAGCCCGGCGAGAACGAGGCCGAGAAGCCGCAGCAGCACGCCTGGCGCGCCCGGGTGAGACGCCAGGCCAACACTTAGCGGACCAATCGGCAATTCGTTCTTAGAGCAGTCTCGAACCCAGCCACGAACTAATCGAGCGTCCGATCGTCCAAGAAATCGAGAGTCGGCGCCAAACGCATGCCTGGTCGCCCGTCGAGATCATCTGCACGATGCACCACGTTGTTGCCATAGCGCTCGGCGAGACGATCGATTGCCACTTCCAAGCGGCGTCGTCGAGCAAGCGTGCTGAAAAGGTCGAGCTGCACAAGATCGTCGATGCCGATCAGATCGTACGCCGCCAGACCGACCAAGCGGAATGGCCCGGGATGATCGACGTGGTCGAGGAGATCGACAGCGACTGAATAGAGTCTCTCCGCAACGTCGGTCGGCTCACTGAGCCGGTGCTGCCGAGTTATGATCTGAAAGTCCGTCTTTTTGAGTTTCACCCCTACGCCGAAAGCTAGGTAGCGCTTTTTTCTTAGACGCCTACCGATCGCGTCTGCTGATCGACGCAGGTGAAGTTTGATCTCCGCCGCCTCGCGCACATCCTTTTCAAGCGTGCGTTCTGACCCAATGCTCTTCGATGCCCGCCGTCCAATGACCGCCCGGGGATCTTCTGCCTGGGCCAGGGCGTGGAAGTGGAGTCCGGCGTTCCCGAGTTTCGCGGAAAGAAACCGCGGATCGGCGGCCGCAACATCGCCAATTGTATGCAGTCCAAGGAGCCGAAGGCGTGCTTGGGTCTTCGGCCCGACTCCCCATAGACGAGATACCGGAAACGAAGCGAGCCAGGCTTTGGCCTTTCGTGGGGGAACCACAGTCAAACCGTCCGGTTTTTGGCAGGCGCTTGCAACTTTGGCCACGTACTTGGTTCCCGATAAGCCGACCGATGCCGTAAGGCCACCGGTAGCGTCGCGAATTGCAGCCTTCAGTCGACGCCCGATTGATTCCGGGCCTCCAAAGAGTTGCTCGGAGCCGGTCATATCGAGGAAAGCCTCGTCGAGGCTTATCGCCTCGACGTCGGGTGAAAAATTGGAGAAGACGCTCATGATCGATTCAGAAACCTCCTGATACCGATCAAAGCGGGGCGGGATTATCAGCGCGCTAGGGCACATGCGTCGCGCCTTGGCCATGGGCATTGCACTGCCGACGCCAAACGGCCGGGCCTCGTAGCTGGCCGTCAGCACGACCCCGCGGTTACTGGGAGACCCCACAAGTATCGGCCGGCCTCGCAACATGGGGTCATCAAGTTGCTCAATCGCCGCGTAGAACGCATCCATATCGGCGTGAGCGACAATTCGCGGCCAAAGGCTCTCCGAGCGAATCATTGCGAGGAAGAGTTTAGCCCTACGTTCGCGAGACGTCGGTCACTTTGTGCGGCAGGCTAGCCCGAGCCGGGCGAGCCGTGGCAGCACGCCTGGCGCGCCCGCGTGAGACGCCGAGCCGTGGGACTCCCCGTTCGCGTCTGGCCGATTGCGGACATTTGCGGTTGACAGTGATGGAACTGGCGTTCCTCGCTGCAGGCCGGGATAGCCTTGTCGAAAACGCCGAAACGGGCCAAATTCGGCCATCGACACCCGTCCATTCGAGGATGTGTCGGGTCAAATGCTCCAGGCAGAGGGACGAGGCAATGTCGATCTGGGAACAGCTCGCTGCGGCTACCGCCGACCTCTCGATCCGGGGCCTCCTGCATCGCGATCGGAAAGAGAATATGCCCTTTGACGAAGCGTTGCCGTTTACCGTCGGCATCATCTCGCTTGCTGCGAAGATGGCCAAGGCCGACGGCGTCGTCACCAAGGACGAGGTCCGCGCTTTCAAAAAGGCATTCAAGGTATCTGACTCGGAGATGAAGCAAGCTGCCCACGTGTTCAATCTCGCCAAGCAAGATGCGGGGGGCTACGAGGCGTTTGTCGAAGAACTCATCACCGTGTTCAGGGGTGACCGCAAACTGCTTGAATATGTGCTCGAAGGTGTCTTCCACATCGCCAAGGCCGACGGCGTGCTCCATCCTCAGGAGGAAGAATTCCTTCGACAGGTGGCGAAGCACTTCGGTTTCACGGATGCAGAGTTCGCCTTTATGAAGGCGCGCCACACTCGCGGGTCCGAGCGCAAACCATACGACGTGCTTGGCGTGAAATCGTCTGTCAGCAATGAGGAGCTGGGTAGCCAGTACCGCAAACTGGTCGCCGAAAGCCAACCAGACGAATTCGTGATGCGCGGTATGCCCAAGGAGTTCATCCTCCTCGCGACAGAGAAGGTGGCCGCGATCAACGACGCCTATGACGCGATCGCTAAAGAGCGCGGGATTTAACCGGGGCGGGCGAAGATGGGAGGACTGACGAGTTCGCCTCGTTGGCCTCGTCAAGCGGCGTGTATTAGGCCCTGCTAATGGCTTGTCCCAGCCACCCAGGATCATGACGAGCGCCTTTCGCGCTGCTAGACTTATCGACGCGCGACGACATCTAGGGGCAATGAGGGAACTCGGCAGGGATGAGCCGCCTTCGGCTTTTCGCCATCGCACTGCTCGCGCTCGGCCTCGCATGCAGCCCGAGCAAGCCAGCGCTCGCCAACATTCTCATCCAGATCGACAAGTCGAGCCAGACCATGACCGTCTCGGTCGATGGCGAGCCGCGGTATCGCTGGCGCGTCTCGACCGGAGCCACCGGCTTCTCGACGCCTGCCGGCGCCTACACGCCCTTCCGCATGGAGGTGATGCACTACTCGCAGGAATGGGACAACGCCGGCATGCCGCATGCGATCTTCTTCACTACGCGGGGCCACAGCATTCATGGCTCCGACCATCCTGGCCTCGGCACGCCGGTGTCGCACGGTTGCGTCCGCCTCTCGCTGCCGAACGCCACCACGCTCTATCAGCTCGTCTCCGCTGCCGGCATGGGCAACACCAAGGTCGTGGTGAGAGGCCCCGACCCGCCCGGTGTCTATGCTCCGAGTCAGTCGCCGCAGAAACGCAATCCGGTTTTCCCCTTCGGGGGCATTTTCCGCTTCTAGTTCCGCCGATCGACGGCTGATGCCATTGCTTGCGGCAAAAGCCGCTCTTGCTTTCTTTAATCAGTACGTCGACCAGAGGCCCGGCGTGGCAAGTTCCACGAGGTGCCCGTCGGGATCGCGAAAATAGAGGCTCGTGCCGCCGCGCGGCCATTTCATCTCGCCTTCGATCGGCACGCCGTGTGACTGCAAGCGGCCTCTCCAGGCGTCTAACTCGGCGGCGGAAATGGCGAACGCCAAGTGAAGCCGCCCACTGCCGTCGTGCGGCGGGATCGTGCCTCCGGGCAAAACGGCCGTCGTCGTGGCAGAACCTTTCCGAAAAAGGAGCAAGACTTGCCCGCCCGGCATGTGCAACGGCCGGAACGGTCGATTCTGGATCTCCTTTTCCGCTGTCGTCTCGATGACAGGACCGAGCCCAACAACGCGCTGATAGAAGTCGCACGAACGGTCCACGTCATCGACATACAGAGCGGTTTCCAATAGCCGGCTAACTCTTGTCATGGCTGCTCCAAACTGATGGCTGGCCGAACCTCGACGTCGTCGCATTTGGCATTGGGGTCATTTAGGGTCCGGCGCGGCGAACGTCACCAGCTTCCAGCACCTTTCCCTCGGCACTGCCAGCTGACAATTGCTTGGGGCAGCCGCATTGCCTACATAATTTCAGGGATAATCAGCCGGCACGTCCTTGGAAACGCCTTGCGTCAACCTCTGCCTGCTCGACGCCGAAACGGGGGCTGTGCGTCGGCTGCGGCCGCACCATCGACGAGATCGCCCGCTGGGCGGCGATGACCGACGCCGAGCGGCGCGCCATCATGGCGGCGCTGCCTGAGCGCATCGCGCGCTCCGAAGTTACGAAAGGTTAGGACGCGTGACGACTTGGGTTGCCCTGTTCATCCTGGCACTTGGCGCCATGTTCCTGGTCTCGAACCAGTCGGGCATGATCGCCGGGCTCGACAGCACGACCTTCGGCTATGTCGCGGTCTTCCTCGCGCTGATCGTCTATCTCGGCGGAGGCATGCTCGGGAGCTATAGCGGGCGCGCCAGCGCCATGCTGCGCGATGCCGTGACTTGGCTTGCGCTGGGCCTCGGCCTCGTCACGCTCTACGCCTATAAGGACGATCTGATGCCGATTGCGGCGCGCGTCGTGGGCGAGCTTCTGCCCGGCAGCGCCATGACAGTCGAGGAGAGCTCGAACGGGCTCACCGAGGTTCGCCTCCGGCGCCGCCTCGACGGACATTTCAACGCCAATGTCGAGGTCAACGGCAAGACTATCTCCATGATCGTCGACACCGGCGCCTCGACCATCGTGCTCAGGCCCGAGGATGCCAAGAAGGCCGGCATCGACGTTTCCCGTCTCAACTACCGCGTGCCGGTTCTCACCGCCAACGGCCGCACCGTGGCGGCGCGGGTTTCTCTCGACACGGTGGCGATCGGCCCGCTGGACCGGCAAAAAGTCGAGGCGCTGGTGGCCCAGCCGGGCGCCATGACCCAGAGCCTGCTCGGTATGAGTTTCTTAAGCCGCCTCCGCTCTTATGAATTTTCCGGCGATTTCCTGGCGCTGCGCGGCTGAGACGGCGCATGCGTCGCAAGTCTTGAGTGGAGGCGAAGCCTTGGGCTCGGCTGCCAAACATGCCCTGCATGAGGCGCTGCTATGGGGAGCCGTGGCCCTCTTAGGCTTCGCGCTCATCTATTTCTTCGATGACATCAGGGCAACCCTCGGCCCTCGCGGCAACAACGGCCTTGCTTCGATCGCCCAAACCGAGACGGAGAAGCCGGCGCATGCGGGCTTCGGCGGCGAGGTGCGGCTGAAGGCCGACCCGCGCGGGCACTTCGTGCTCGATGCTTCCATCAACGGCCGCCCGCTGACGCTGATGGCCGACACCGGCGCGACGCTGGTGGTCCTCACCTATGAGGACGCCGAGCGCGTCGGGCTCTCACCGCACAGTCTCGTCTTCTCGGGGCTCGCGCAGACCGCCAATGGCGTGTCCCGCATGGCGCCTGTGACGCTCGACCGCGTACGCGTCGAGGACATCACCGTGCGCGACGTTCCCGCCGCCGTCGCCGAGAAGGGGGCGCTCGCCACCAACCTGCTCGGCATGAGCTTCTTGAGCAGGCTCAAAAGCTTCCAGATGCAAGGAAGCGAGCTCGTGCTGGTGCAGTAATTGGCCTTGCCGCTGACGGAACCAGGCAGCGTTCGCGGCTGTTGGTGAGACGGGCAAAATCGCCTATCAAGTCCCGCCATGTTCCCGCATCCGCGCCAAGACCTCGTCCCCAACACGGCAGAATTCGAGCGCCTGCCCTTCGTCAAGGCGACCGGATTCCGCGAATACGATGCGCGCTGGCGCTACCCCGAAGAGATCAACCTGCTCGGGCTGGAGGCGGTCGGCCTTGGCCTTGCCACGCTGATGCGCGCGCGCGGCGTGCCCGTAAGGGTCGTGACCGGCCACGACTATCGCTCCTATTCCGCAGCGGTCAAAGCCGCGCTCACCACCGGTCTGCTTGCCGGCGGCGCCGAGGTTCACGACATCGGGCTCGCGCTCTCGCCCATGGCCTATTTCGCCCAGTTCGAGCTTCAAGTCGAAGGCGTCGCCATGGTCACGGCGAGCCACAACGACAATGGCTGGACCGGCATCAAGATGGGCATGCAGCGCCCCCTCACCTTCTCGCCGGAAGACATGAGCGCGCTCAAGGACATCGTCATGAACGCGAAGTTCGCGCCTCACAACGAGGGCGGCCGTTACATCTTCGTGCCCGACATGCCCGAGCGCTACATGGCCGACCTCCTCAAGCGGCCGAAGCTACGTCGCCCGCTGAAGGCGGTCGTCTCCTGCGGCAACGGCACGGCCGGCGCCTTCGCCCCGCGCGTTCTTTCCGAGCTTGGCGTCGCCGTCATCCCCCTCAATTGCGAGCTCGACTACACCTTCCCCGCCCACAACCCGAACCCCGAGGATCTGGGCATGCTCGACGCCACACGCGACGCGGTGCTCGAGCAAAAGGCCGATCTCGGGCTCGCCTTCGACGGCGACGGCGACCGTTGCGGCGTGGTCGATAATGAAGGCGAGGCGATCTTCGCCGACAAGGTTGGCGTCATGCTCGCCCGCGACATCGCCGCGCGCAACCAGGGCGCGCTGTTTGTCGCCGACGTGAAGTCGACCGGTCTCTTCCTTACCGACCCCGTGCTGAAGGAGCACGGCGCCAAGACCAAGTTCTGGAAGACCGGACATTCCTACATCAAGCGTTACAGCCACGAGACCGGCGCGCTGGTCGGCTTCGAGAAGTCGGGCCATTTCTTCTTCAACCCGCCGCTTGGCCGCGGCTATGACGACGGTCTCGTGGCAGCACTCGCCGTGCTCGACATGCTCGACCGCAATCCCGGCAAGTCGCTCGCCGAGCTGAAGCGCGCGCTGCCGCGCACCTGGCAATCGCCGACTATGTCGCCGCATTGCGGCGACGAGGTGAAGTACGACGTGGTCGACCGCGTGGTGAAGCATTTCGAGAACGTCGCCGCCAATGGCGGGAAGCTCGCCGGTCAGAAGATCCGCGAGCTCATCACCGTCAACGGCATCAGGGTCGTGCTCGACGACGGCACCTGGGGTCTGGTGCGCGCCTCCTCGAACAAGCCTGAACTCGTGGTCGTGGTCGAGAGCCCGACCTCCGAGGCAAACATGCGCGCGATCTTCGCCGAGATCGACGCCGAGCTCGCCAAGCAGCCCGAGGTTGGCGAGTACAATCAGAAGATCTAGGTGGGCCCTGGGCGCCACAGAACCTTCAGCGCTCTGTCGCAAATTTGCAAAACGAATCTGCTTCCTTGCCCGCGCGCCATGATCGATTTGAATTTCACCAGTCTAGTTTTCGGGGCAGGGCTGATCGCCGGCGCGACGCTTGATCTCCTGCTGCTTCGCACTCTCCTTGCTCCGCCCTTCCGTATTTGGCCCACGCCTGAGCCCGGAAGCTGGCAGAGCCTGACCTTCTGGGGTCTGTTTCGCGGCGGCATGGTCATGACCTTCGCCGTCGCCGTGCTGGATTGGAATGGCGCGGGCCTGCTCGTTGCGAGCCGTTATGTGATCGGCGCGCCGCTGTTCCTTGTTGGCTTTGGCATCACCGTGTGCGGTTATTTCAATCTCGGCCTCGGCAACACCTATTGTGGTGCCGACGGCCTGGTGAGCCACGGCCTGTATCGCTTCAGCCGCAACCCGCAATACGCCTCGTCGATCATGGGGCTCGTCGGCCTCGCTTTATGCGCCAATTCCTATCTCGTCGTCGCGCTCGCCCTGCTGATGAGCGGCGCCTATGTGCTGATGGCGCTGGTCGAGGAGGCTTGGCTCGAGCAGCATTACGGCGCGCCCTATCGCGACTATTGCTCGCGCACCGCGCGTTTCTTCGATGTGCAGGAGCTTGCCCAAGCGCTCAGCGCGCTGACCGAGCGCAAGAAGCCCTCCCGCCAAACCAGCTGAGCTGATCCGCTACTCTGCGGCGACGGCTTGCTGACCGCAGCGATCTTCCCCCGCGACGATGCGGCGCGCCGCCATCAACACTTCGATGCCGACGCCGTCGAGATGCGCGTTCTCGGCGAGATGGCGCCGGAAGGCGCGGGCGCGCGGCTGGCCGTGGAACAGCCCAAGAATATGCCGCGTCATCTGATTGAGCCGCACGCCACGTGCCAACTCGGCGCGGGCATAGAGCATGAAAGCGTCGAGCGCATCGAGCCGCGACGGCGGCGTCTCCTTCGATCCGAACAGTGCGCGGTCAACCCCGGCGAGGAGATAAGGATCGGCATAGGCCGCGCGGCCGAGCATCACCCCGTCGATATGCGGCAAATGTGCGCGTGCTGTCTCGAACGATTCGATTCCGCCATTGAGAACGATCTCCAGCTCGGGGCGGCGCGCCTTCAGGCGATAGACGCGGCCGTAGTCGAGCGGCGGCACCTCGCGGTTTTCCTTCGGGCTCAGGCCGTCGAGCCACGCCTTGCGCGCGTGCACGATGAAAGTCTGGCAACCCGCGTTGGCGACCCGGTCAACGAAGCGGTCGAGGCTTTCTTCGGCGTCCTGGTCATCGATGCCGATGCGGCATTTCACGGTGACGGGAACCGAGACGGCCGCACCCATCGCCGCGACGCAATCGGCCACAAGCTCCGGCTCTACCATCAGGCAAGCGCCGAAGCGCCCCGACTGCACGCGGTCGGAAGGGCAGCCGATATTGAGGTTGATCTCGTCATAGCCGAAGTCCACGCCGATCCTCGCCGCCTCGGCAAGCTTCTTGGGATCGCTGCCGCCGAGCTGAAGCCCGAGGGGATGCTCCGCCTCGTTGAACCCAAGGACGCGCTCGCGATTGCCGTAGAGCACCGCCTCGGCCGTCACCATCTCGGTGTAGAGGAAGGTCCGCCGCGACAGGAGCCGCAGGAAATAGCGGCAGTGGCGGTCGGTCCACTCCATCATCGGCGCCACGCAAAAACGATGCGGGGCCGATTGGGTGCGCGGGGATGGGTGGAGCGATCTCATGCGGCTGACATGGCGCGGAATGGGCCCTGAGGCAAGCCCTGCCAGCGACAGGCTCATCCCAACCTTCGCAGGAGGTCGGTGATACGGCTATGGTCGGTGCGTGGGAGGTCGACCACCGAGATCGTGAGCGCTCCGGCGACACGAGTGAAGCTCGGGTGCCAGATCGTCCAGCTCACGATCGGCAGCGAGTCTTTCGTGAGGTCGTAGGACATCGTCACAATCGCACCGTCCAGGCGCGCCCATTCGGCGACTGCGACGCTTGCACCTCGACCGTCGGTTCGGCATACGGCCCCGCTGCCATTTTCCGCCAGCGCAAGCAACGCGCGAGTGCCGTCTTCTGCGAGGGCCGGGAGCACATGGTCGTACCGCGAGAACGCGCGCTTCAGCAGCCGGTGAACACGCCGGCCGCGAATGCTCGTCATGGTGGCCACATAATTGCGAGCGATTGCGTCGAGAGTGTCTTTTCCGATTGGCATCACCCGGAATGTCGAGTCTTCTGAACCGGAAGGCGAGAAAGCGCTAAGCGCGCTTTTCGTCCTGCCAGCCCGTCGTGGCGAGAATATGCTGCTGCGCCGACTCGCGCAGCTCGCTGCCCAGCGCGTCGTCATCAATCGCGCGCGCCAGCACCATGCCGCCGACGCACAGCGCGACGAAGACGAGGGCCTGCTCACGCGCTTCGGGACCGTTCAGGTTGGCCTCGAACAGCCGGATCATCGACTCGGCAACCTGCCGATAGGCGGCCTTGACCGCATGATTACCGCGCGCGGCGTCGGACGGCAGCCCGATCAGCGGGCATGACCCGTCGACATCTTCGAGATGCTCGCGGGAAAGATAGGCATCGACGACATAGCGCGCGAATGGCTGGCCTGGCGCGCATCTCTCCGCGGGCTTGGTCTGCCAAGGCTCCGGCGGCCTGCACAGGAACTGCGCGATGACTTCGGAATAGAGCTCGTCCTTGCTCTTGAAGTGCCGGTAGAAGCCGCCATGCGTCAGCCCGGCTGCGGTCATGATCTCGGCGATGGTGACCTCGGAGAAGCCCTTTCGATTGAACAGCCGCGCCGCGCTCGCAAGGATCCTCTGCCGCGTGCTCTGCTTATGCTCCGCTGAATACGGCATCGCCCTGCCCTCCTCTGGTCCTCCTTAATACCCGCACAGAAGATGATCTTGAACATCTTTTGTCGCCAACCACTCTGGTGGAACGAAAAGCGACACCAAGGCTTAGCTGGGTCATACCGCCAGAGTTGGGACATGCAGCTCGAAGATCATCCAACGGTGAAACGCCGGCAGGCGGAGGGCAATTTCGAGACGCGCTCCGCTTCGAGAGTGAGCGCTTCGGAGCTGCGTCAGCTCGCACTCGACTGCGGCGCCGATGACGTGGGCCTGGTCGAACTCGGGCGCCCCGGCCTCGATGCGCAGCGCGACGAGCTCCTGCGCAACTATCCCTGGACCAAGATGCTGGTCAGCTTCGTGGTGCGCATGGCGCGTGAGCCGGTTCGTGGCGCGCCGCGCTCGGTCGCCAATCTCGAGTTCCATCGGGCCGGGCACGAGATCGACCATATCGGCGCGGAAATTGTTGCGAGGCTCGAGGCGCGCGGCATTCGCGCCGTCAACCCCTCCATGGGCTTCCCCATGGAGATGTATCACACGCCCTCCTATGCGCCCTGGATCGTCTCGCACAAGCCCATCGCCGTCGAGGCCGGACTCGGCCACATGGGCATCCACCGCAATCTCATTCACCCCAAGTTCGGCAATTTCGTCCTGTTGGGCACCGTGCTCGCCGAGCTCGAGGTCGAGGCCTACGATCATCCCATCGAGTACAACCCTTGTCTCGAATGCAAGCTGTGCGTCTCAGCCTGCCCGGTCGGCGCCATAGGTCCTGACGGCTCCTTCAACTTCTCGTCCTGCTTCACCCACAATTATCGCGAGTTCCTTGGCGGCTTCTCCGATTGGGTCGAGCAGGTCGCCGACGCGCGCGACGCCCTCGATTATCGCAAGCGCATCAACGAATCCGAGACCGCCTCGATGTGGCAGAGCCTGAGCTACGGGGCCAACTACAAGTCGGCCTATTGCATGGCGGTGTGTCCCGCCGGCGAAGACGTCATCGGCCCTTACCTCGAAGACAAGCAGCGGCATCTCAAGGAAGTGGTGAGGCCTCTCCAGGAGCGTGCCGAGCCCGTCTATGTCGTGAAGGGCTCAGATGCCGACCAAGTCGCCCGCCGCAAGTTCAAGAACAAGACGGTGAAGCCGGTTTCCAGCGGGCTGAGGCCAAGATCGGTCGGCGGGCTACTCACTTTCATGCCGTTCGTGTTCCAGCCGAACCAGTCAAGGGGTCTCAACGCCACCTTCCATTTCAAGTTCACCGGCATGGAAGAGCGCGAGGCGACCATCACCATCAAGAACCGCACCCTCGACATCAGGGACGGGCTCCTCGGCGCGGCCGACCTCCGCGTCACGGCAGATTCGAAGACTTGGCTCGGCTTCCTCGCGAAAGAGAAGAGCCTTCCCGTTGCGCTCATTCGACGGAAGATCAGGATCAAGGGCGACCCGCGCCTTCTGCTCAAGTTCGGCAAATGCTTTCCGTCAGCCAGCGTGCGGCACGATCGGGTTGAGGTCCTGCCCACCCCGTCGAGGCTGAAGCGCGAGCCGTCGCGCTACCTGAAGAACGACCCGGTGACCGGAAGGATCAGGTGGCTCGGCAAGCTCGTGCTGGCTGAAAAGGTTGATGTGACCCACAACGTCAAGACCTTCCGCTTCAGGTCCAGCAAAGGCGCCGAGATCCCGTTCGACTACATGCCGGGGCAATTCCTGACGCTGCACATCGCACCCGGAGGCGTTCCCACAAAACGCTCCTA
>Ga0081455_10001198_pt1 | contig 32472 bp, 37 predicted proteins | sample TabmetS3T2R1_FD_70207 | JGI IMG/M metagenome (GOLD analysis project Ga0081455, IMG submission 70207) | Tabebuia heterophylla rhizosphere microbial communities from the University of Puerto Rico - S3T2R1 | ecosystem: Host-associated > Plants > Roots > Rhizosphere ...
ATCGTCACCGGCGGCACGTTCGGGATTGGCCGTGCCATCACGCTGCGTCTTGCGGCCCTCGGGCACGCGGTCGTGGCCTTTGGTCTGGAAACGCCGCAAATGTCCAGCACGGCCGCGGCCGCCATTCCCGAACTTGCAGCCGAGCTGAAAGAGCGCGGGCTGCACGCCGACTTGATGGAAGCGGACGTATCGAAGGCTGCTGACGTCTCCCGCGTAGTCGAGGCAACGTCGCAACGCCATGGGCGCATCGATGCGCTCGTCAACAACGCGGCCATCGGCCCGCTCGGTACGGTGCTCGATACCGACGAGGCGACGTTCGATCGGATCATGGCGGTCAATCTGAAGGGGCCGTATCTGTGCAGTCGCGCCGTGCTCCCTCACATGATCCGGATGGGCGGCGGGGCGATCGTCAATGTCAGTTCCGGCGCCGGATGGGGAAAACCCAACATGGCTGCCTACTGCGCCAGCAAAGGCGGCGTGTTCGCGCTCAGCGCGGCCATGGCCTACGATTTCCTGCACCACCGCATCCGCGTCAACACCGTGGTGCCGGGCGGCGGCGGCATTGTCACGGGCATGAGTCTCGGCCGGGTCGGAGGCGATCGCGCGCGGCTCGGCCAGGGAGCGCCGGGCACCGCGGCGGGCCGGCCGGCAACAGGCGATGACATTGCCAACGCGATCGCCTTTTTGATCTCGCCCGAGGCGGAGGCGATATCCGGAACGGTCATTGACGTCGGTTGCTTCGCCCACCAGGGCGGCCCCGTGCCGGCGAAGCCTCCAGCCAAGACAAACTAGGGAGAAACGCATGAACGCCGACCTGCTCACTGCCGAGGCGCCACAGGCCAGGGCGACCGATCTCCCGCGCACCGAAGCCTACTATCGGCTCAAGGCCGACATGGAGGATTTTCTCTACGGCGAGGCCGATCTGCTCGATAACAGGCAATTCCGCGACTGGCTTACTCTCCTCACCGAAGACATCACCTACTTCATGCCGATACGGCGGAATGTGAAGTTCGGTCAGCATGCGCAGCGGGAGAACACCCGTCAGGGCGCAGGGATCAGCTGGTTCGATGAGGACAAATGGACGCTGTCCAAGCGGGTTGATCAGATCCTGACCGGCGTGCATTACGCCGAGGAGCCGTTGTCGCGCGTCTGCCACATGGTCAGCAATGTGCAGATCCTGCACGTTACGCCGTCGCTGGACGATCCCTGCGAGGTCGAGGTTCGCTGCCGCTTCCTGGTCTATCAGAACCGGATCGAATACGAGACCTACACGTTTGTCGGCAAGCGCACGGACCTCATTCGCAAGACGCCGGACGGCTGGAAGATCGCGCGACGGGAGATTTTGCTGGACCAGAATGTGCTGCTGGCCAAGAATCTGAGCACGTTCTTCTGAGCTCACATGATCGACCTGATGACCCTGAAGCCCGGCGACCGGCTGCTGCTCCAAGCAGGGATCATCGCTGAGGTAACGGAGAACATGGGTGACGGCATGTGGGTGGAGGTCCGGTTGATCGAGGTCCCCGAAAGGCCTGCGGAAGCCGGCGCCGTGGAGCTGTGTCACGCGCAGGATATCGTGAAGGTCTTGAATGCGGCGCCCTGACGGGCGTCGGGAGAATGCCCATGCTCCGGTTCGATCATCTGCCGAGCGACTTCAATCCGATGTTTCTGTTTCTGGGCGAGAAGCAGGACCTGGCGGCGCTCGCCAATCTGTTGCGATCGTTTGCCGCCTCCCCTCGCCCGCTCGATGTCTCCGAGCAGGTTGCCGGTGCAAGATCGCGAACGACGCTGCAGCTGGTACCGGCCGAAGGCGACGATTTCGGAATGAAAAGGGATCGCGATGGATTTCGCTGGGCATTGAACAGCTGGCAGGCGGAGAAGATTGCCGAACGGATCGATCTCTTGACCCCAACGAATCGAAAATCGGGATCCGATATCATCGAGCTCGGCGTCGAAGGGGAGATCCCGGTGAAGATATCGCTTGGCGAGTTCACCGACGACTTTCTCGTCCAGCGCTTCTAGGCGCTTCAGGCGACCCCGCGCTCCTTGCGAGGAGCCGACTTTGCCGGCTTGCCGCGTGCGGCTTGCTCGGCGCGATAGCCAAACTGCAGCGAGATCGCATTGGCGGCCTCGATGACCAGCGCGCCGAACCGCGGGATGTCGGAGTCCTTCACGCGCGCCTTGGGACCGAAAACGCCGATACAGCCAGAAACCTCTGCGTTCTGGTTGAAGATCGGTGCCGCGATCGCCACTGCGCCGACAATGACTTCGCCGTGGCTGGTGGCAAACCCTCGGCTGCGAGCCGCCTCCAGCGCCTTGACGAGTTCGGCACGGCGGGTCTTTGTGACGCGATCGAGGATGGCATCGCGGCGGCCTTCATCCAGATAAGCGAGGATTGCCTTGCCGCTCGCCCCCACGGTGATGTCCCCGGCGTCGCCAATCCCGCGCACGATGGTGAGCGCGTGATGACTTTCCAGCTCGAGCACGCAGATGCGCTTTTGCTCGCGCCGGACGAACAGGGCCGCAGTCTCGCCCGTGCTTTCACGCAGCCTTTCAAGGATGGGTCTTGCGACATCGACCTCGTTCAAACCGGCGAGCCAGACATGCGCGAGCTCCATGACGCCATGCCCGAGGCGGAAGCGCTGGGGGTCGCCCTCGGCCTTGACCAGCCCGGTGGCTGCGAGAGTCTGCAGCAAGCGGTACAGCGTTGGCCTGCTGAGGCCGACGCGGCGCTGGATGTCGAGCACGCTCAGCGCCGGCTTGTCGGCCGTGAAGCATTGCAGGATGGCTATGGCGCGATCGACCGCGCGGACCGTGGAGCCCTCGCCCTTCGTCTCAACGTCATCTTTTTCCATGAAGGGATTCGTCCGCGTCGATTTTTCTGTCACGCTGCCCGTTCCGTTCGGACAGTCCGCCATTGTCGTACACCCGGCGCGTCCTGATGTCCATCACATGGACATAGATTTCATTTTTGATGGACTTCATTTTCAAATTGGCCTAAAGGCGACTGACCCTCATTGGAAAAAAGAGGGAAGAAAAGCTCCGGGAGGTTGACGATGCGGTGGCTTGCGCTGCTGGCAAGCATGCTCGTTATGGCGCCGGCCGCGGCGCAGGACTGGCCGAACAGGACGATCCGCGTGATCGTTCCTTATCCCGCCGGCGGGCCGGCGGATTTCATGGGCCGTCTGGCCGCACAGAAGCTGCAGGAAAAACTCGGAGCAACTGTCGTCGTCGAGAACCGGTCCGGGGCCAGCGGCACGATCGGCGCCGAGACGGTGCGCCAGTCCGCGCCGGACGGATACACCTTCCTTGCCGCACCGGTCGTGCACATCCTGGGACGCCAGGTCGTGAAAGCAGTGCCTTATGACCCCGTCGGCGACTTCACGCCGATCGCCCGTTATGGCGAAGGCCCGCTGGTCGTGCTCGCCAATCCCGCCGCCGTGCAAGGCAAGACGCTCGCCGAGGCGCTGCCGGCGATCCGCAACAAGCCGGACGACTTCCGCTTTGGCCTGTCCGCGCTCGGATCGCCAAATCATCTGGCTGTGCTCGAGTTCAACAAGCTGACCGGTCTCAATCTTCAGATCATCCCCTATCGTGGCTCTGCGCCGGCCTTGAGCGACCTGGTGAGCGGCCAGGTGCAGCTGATGATCGACCCGATCATCACCGCGCTGCCGCTGGTGCAGGCAGGGCAGCTTCGCGCCCTTGCGGTGGCAAGCGCCCGCCGCAGCTCCGTTCTTCCCGACATTCCCACCACGGCCGAAAGCGGATTACCTGGCCTCGAAATGTCCTCCTGGTACGGCTTGTGGGGACCCAGGAATCTTCCGAAGGAAATTGTCGCCCGCGTCAACGCCGTTCTGACCGAAGCGGTGCGCGAGCCCGCCGTCGTTGAGCGGCTTGCGACTCTCGGGTTCGAGCCCGTCTCCAGCACGCCAGAGGAATTCGCGCGCGTCATCGCAGCCGACCTGGCACGCCACAGCGCGTCACTGAGATCGATCAATTTCCAGCCGCAGTGAGTCCATCATGAAGACTTCCGGACGTTCGTGGGTGTTCACGCTTGTAACGCTTGGTTTGTTTGCCGCGTTGTCTGCTTCGGTCGCGCCCGCGCAAACCGATGCCTACCCCAGCCGGCCAATACGTATCATCGTTGGCTTCGCTCCCGGCGGCAGCAACGACATCGTGGCCCGGCTCCTCGCCGACAAGCTCAACAAATCGCTGGGCCAGCCCGCGATCGTCGAGAACAAGCCGGGCGCCGGCGGAGCGGTGGCGGCAAGCTTCGTCAAGAGTCAGCCCGCCGACGGATATACGCTTCTGGTCGGCGCAAGCGGCGCCATGGTCGTGGGCCCGGCCATCGGCGCGCCGGCGTCCTATGAAACCCTCACCGATTTCGAGCCGGTCAGCATCCTCGGAACGTTCCCCCTCGTTGTCGTGGTCAACGCGGAGTCGCCGCACAAGACGCTCAAGGATCTGGTCACCTGGACCAAAGCCAACCCCTCGAACTCGAACTATGCGAGCGCGTCGCCGACTTTCACGCTGGCGACCGAGCTGTTGAAGCTGCGAACCGGCGCCATCATGCAACGCGTCACCTATCGCGGAACCAACGATGCGGTGCTGGCGGTTCTCGGTAATCAAGTCACCGCAGCGATGACCGATACGTTGCCGGCCATCCCGCTGCTGAAGGACGGCAAACTCCGCGCCCTTGCCGTCACCTCTCCGAGCCGCCTCCCGGAATTACCCGATGTGCGGACCATGGCGGAAGCAGGCATTGCGGGAGCCGAAGCCGTGTTCTGGACTGGTCTTTTTGTACCGAAGGCCACGCCAAAGGAAATCGTCACCCGGCTCGAGACCGAGGTGCGGGCCACGATGCAGGATCCGGAAATCCGGCAACGGCTGCGAACGCTGGCAACGGATGCAGCAAGCAGTTCGCCGGCCGAATTCGCCGATCGCATCAGGGCAGACTTGAAGGCATGGAGCGACGTGGCCAAGGCGGCGAATGTTACGCTTGAGTGAGTAACGTATCTTCAACCGGCCGATACTGGTTTACGAAAAGCTGTCGCAGTTGAGCGACTCGTAGAGCGGGCTTTCGTTGCGCCCGGCTGCCGGCACGCTGGTCCGGCTCGACGGCGAACTGGCGCGCTGGACCTCGACGAAGGCGCTGAGGATGGCGAGCGCGAGGTCCGCGTGGCGGCCTTCGACGGACTGGTCCAGCCAATCCGGCAGCTCGCGCTCGCGTGACAGCGCGCAATACCATTCGCCGTCGTCATAGGCGAGACGGCGGATCCGCCACTGCGGCAGCTCCAGCTCGATCAGCGCCAGCGCCGCATCGGTCCAGGCGCCCATCTCGATCAGTTGTGCGATCCGCCCGGTTTTGGTGGCCTGCCCGTGCGAGGGAAACCGCCGGCAGACTTCGCGGACAATGTCGGCGATCAGTGACGGCGTGACTGCAAGTGCATCGCGCAGCTGGTCGCCGAGCGAGGCGGGATTTTGGGGGAGGAAAGCAAGGGACATCGCGGCATCTCACGTATCGGGCGGCCACCGTTGCGGCCGCACCCTGCAAACTGGTGAAAATGCCATTTGAAATCGAGGTGAGAGAACAGCCGGACATATAGGGATTTCATAAGTGCGCCACGAATTCTGTCGTCCCTGCGCAAGCAGGGACCCATAACCACAGGCCTTTGCGGCTCAAGCTAGCTGGGGCCCCAGCCGAACGTCACAACAACGTGCAGTGATTATGGGTCCCGGCTCAGCGCTCGCTGGACGTTCGCTTGGCCGGGACGACAACGTGCTTATGAGATTCCTATAACGTCCGCGTTTGCCGCATCTCGAAAACCTATGCGCCCGGTGGCACTTCAGCCGCGAGTGAAGCGGGCCGTGCGTGCGACCCGCATGAACGGCGCACAGGAACATCCCATGCTCGACATTCTCATGCTCGCCATCGCCTTCGGCCTGTTCGCCGCGGGCATCGGCTACGCCTATGTCTGCGAACGGCTCTAGAGGAGAGAACGATGATCTTCGATTACTCGCTCGCCGGCCTCGTCTCGCTCGGCCTCCTCTTCTACCTCACCTACGCCCTGCTGCGCCCCGAGCGCTTCTGATTCCCTATCTTCGAGGCAACTGCCATGACCGCCATTGGCTGGACCCAAATCATCCTCTATTGCGTCATCATCGCCGCGCTGGCCAAACCGCTCGGCTGGTACATGACGCGCGTCTTCAACGGCGAAAGCACTTTCCTGTCGCCGGTGCTGCGGCCGGTCGAAAGCGCGATCTACTGGATCGGTGGCGTCGATGCCAAGCGCGAGCAGCACTGGCTGACCTACACGGTCGCCATGCTGCTGTTCCATGTCGGCGGTTTTCTCGTTATCTACGGCCTGATGCGGCTGCAGGCATTCCTGCCGTTCAATCCGGCCGAGCAGAGCGCGGTTGCGCAGGATCTTTCCTTCAACACTGCGATCTCCTTCCTCACCAACACCAACTGGCAGAACTACGGCGGCGAAAGCACGCTGTCCTATCTCGTGCAGATGCTGGGCCTCACTCACCAGAATTTCCTGTCGGCCGCGACCGGCATCGTACTTGCCGTGGCGTTGATCCGCGGCTTTGCACGCCACTCCGTGCGCACCATCGGCAATTTCTGGGTCGATGTGGTCAGGTGCACGCTCTATGTGCTGCTGCCGATCTGCGTCGTCTACACGCTGTTCCTGGTTTGGCAGGGCATGCCGCAGACGCTGGGCGCCTATGTCGATGCGACCACGCTGGAAGGCGGCAAGCAGAGCATCGCACTCGGCCCGGTCGCCTCCCAAGTCGCGATCAAGATGCTCGGCACCAATGGCGGCGGCTTCTTCAATGCCAATGCGGCGCACCCGTTCGAGAATCCGACGGCGCTCTCGAATTTCGTGCAGATGATCTCGATCTTTGCGCTTGGTGCTGCGCTCACCAACGTGTTTGGCCGCATGGTCGGCGACCAGCGCCAAGGTTTTGCGATCCTCGCCGTGATGGGCACCCTGTTCATCGCCGGCGTTGCCATCACCTATTGGGCGGAGGCCAATGGCACTTCGACCCTGAGCAATCTCGGCCTGACCGGCGGCAACATGGAGGGCAAGGAAGTCCGCTTCGGTATCGTCGCCTCCTCGCTGTTTGCGGTCATCACCACGGCCGCCTCCTGCGGCGCGGTCAACGCCATGCATGACAGCTTTACCGCGCTCGGCGGCATGATCCCCCTGATCAACATGCAGCTCGGCGAGATCATCGTCGGCGGCGTCGGCGCCGGCATGTACGGCATGCTGCTGTTCGTGGTGCTCGCGATCTTCGTCGCCGGCCTGATGGTCGGCCGCACGCCGGAATATATCGGCAAGAAGATCGAGGCGCGCGAGGTCAAGATGGCGATGCTCGCCATTCTGGTGCTGCCGCTGATGTATCTCGGCTGGACCGCGGTCGCCGTCGTCTTTCCGCCGGGCGCAGCTTCCATGGCCAATGCCGGTCCGCATGGCTTCACCGAAGTGCTTTATGCCTACACGTCGGCGACCGGCAACAACGGCTCGGCTTTCGCGGGCCTCACCGGCAACACCTTCTTCTACAATTTGACGCTCGCAAGCGCGATGTTCGTCGGCCGCTTCTTCATGATCGTGCCGGCGATGGCGATTGCAGGCTCGCTCGCGGAGAAGAAGTCGGTCCCCACCTCGGCCGGCACCTTTCCGACCACCGGCGGCCTGTTCGTCGGCCTCGTCGTCGGCGTCATCCTGATCATTGGCGGCCTCACCTTTTTCCCGGCGCTGGCGCTCGGCCCGATTGTCGAGCACCTCGCGATGAACGCCAACACCGTCTTCTGACGAATTCGGAGCCACCTCCATGGAAACCATGAAACTGCAGAAGAGAACGGCCGTCTCCACGATGCTCGATCCCAGAATCGTTGTGCCCGCGATCTGGTCGTCTTTCGCCAAGCTCGATCCTCGGCTGATGATCAAGAATCCGGTGATGTTCGTGGTCGAGGTCGTCGCCGCGCTCACCACCGCGATCTTCGTGCGCGATCTCTTCACCGGCGGCGCCAGTCTCGGCTTCACCTTCCAGATCATCCTCTGGCTGTGGTTCACCGTGCTGTTCGCCAATTTCGCCGAAGCCGTTGCCGAAGGCCGCGGCAAGGCGCAGGCAGAATCGCTGAAGAAAACCCGCACCGAAAGCAAGGCCAAGCTGCTGGAAGGCTCAGGCCGCAACTATCGCCTCGTTTCCGGCACCAACCTCAAGGTTGGCGACATCGTGCTGGTCGAAGCCGGTGACAACATCCCCTCCGATGGCGAAGTCATCGAGGGCGTCGCTTCGGTGAACGAGGCCGCCATAACAGGCGAATCCGCACCCGTGATCCGCGAATCCGGCGGCGACCGCTCGGCGGTGACCGGCGGCACCCAGGTGCTGTCGGACTGGATCAAGGTGCGCATCACGGCAGCCCAAGGCTCGACCTTCATCGACCGCATGATCAAGCTGGTCGAGGGCGCCGAGCGGCAGAAGACGCCGAACGAGATCGCGCTCAACATCCTCCTCGCAGGACTGACCATCATTTTCGTGTTTGCGACCGTCACCATCCCGAGCTACGCGGCCTATGCCGGCGGCTCGATCTCGGTCGTGATCCTGGTGGCACTGTTCGTGACGCTGATCCCGACCACCATCGGAGCGCTGTTGTCGGCAATCGGCATCGCCGGCATGGACCGCCTGGTGCGCTTCAACGTGCTGGCCATGTCCGGCCGCGCAGTCGAGGCTGCCGGCGACGTCGATACGCTCCTGCTTGACAAGACCGGCACCATCACGCTCGGCAACCGCCAGGCGACCGCCTTCCGTCCGATCCGAGGCGTCACCGAGCAGGAACTGGCCGATGCCGCGCAGCTTGCTTCGCTTGCCGACGAGACGCCGGAAGGCCGCTCCATCGTCGTGCTGGCCAAGGAAAAATACGGCATCCGCGGCCGCGACATGAAGGAACTCGCCGCAACCTTCGTGCCTTTCACGGCACAAACACGCATGAGCGGCATCGATGCCGGCTCGTCTTCGGTGCGCAAGGGCGCGGTGGATGCCATTCTTGCCTACGTCAGTGGCGCGATTCAACCCGTCGCGAGCGGCAACGTTGCCCGCGCCATCCAGCCCGCGCTTGCCACCGAAGCGGCCCGCGAGCTGCAGGCGATTGCGGATGAAATCGCCAAGTCGGGCGGCACGCCGCTCGCCGTTGCAAAGGACGGCAAGCTGCTCGGCGTCATCCAGCTCAAGGACATTGTCAAGGGCGGCATCCGCGAGCGCTTTGCGGAGCTGCGCCGCATGGGCATCCGCACCATCATGATCACCGGTGACAACCCGATGACTGCGGCCGCCATTGCGGCGGAAGCCGGCGTGGACGATTTCCTGGCGCAGGCGACCCCCGAGGACAAGCTGAAGCTGATCCGCGACGAGCAGGCCAAGGGCAAGCTGGTGGCGATGTGCGGCGATGGCACCAACGACGCGCCGGCGCTGGCCCAGGCCGACGTTGGAGTAGCCATGAATACCGGCACGCAGGCGGCGCGCGAGGCCGGCAACATGATCGACCTCGATTCCAATCCGACAAAACTGATCGAGGTGGTGGAGATCGGCAAGCAACTATTGATGACCCGCGGCGCGCTGACGACGTTTTCGATCGCCAACGACGTCGCAAAGTACTTTGCGATCATCCCCGCCATGTTCCTCGCCTTCTATCCTCAGCTCGAGGTGTTGAACATCATGCATCTGGCAAGCCCGCAGAGCGCGATCCTGTCGGCGATCATCTTCAACGCGCTTGTTATCATCGCGCTGATTCCGCTGGCCTTGAAAGGCGTGGCCTATCGCGCCATCGGCGCCGGCGCGCTGCTGCGCCGTAACCTTTTGATCTACGGGCTTGGCGGCATCATCATTCCCTTTATCGGCATCAAGGCGATCGACCTCGTCGTCGCGGCCTTAAGTCTCGCCTAAGGAGACCCGTCATGTTGAGAGAAATCCGCCCCGCCATCCTCGTCCTGGTCGTGCTCACACTGATCACGGGCCTCGGCTATCCGCTCGCCATGACCGGCATCGCCGGCGTCCTCTTCCCGAACCAGGCGCGAGGCAGCCTGATCGAGAAGGACGGCAAGGTGATCGGCTCGGCGCTGATCGGCCAGGAATTCAAGGACGACAAGTATTTCCATGGCCGGCCGTCGGCGACGGTAGCGCCCGATCCGGCCGATTCCTCCAAGACGGTGCCCGCGCCCTATAACGCCGCCAATTCCGGCGGCTCCAACCTCGGCCCGACCAGCAAGGTGCTGGCCGACCGCCTCAAGGAGGATGTGGAGAAGTTGAAGGCCGAGAACCCGAACGCGCCGGTGCCGGTCGATCTCGTCACCACCTCCGGCAGCGGCCTCGATCCCGACATCTCGCCGGAGGCCGCGCTGTTCCAGGTGCCGCGCGTCGCCAAGGCACGCAACCTCACCGAAGACCGCGTCCGGCAGCTCGTCGCCGATAACACCAGGGGCCGCCTTGCCGGCCTTTTGGGCGAACCTCGCGTTAACGTTTTGGCGCTGAACCTGGCGCTGGATGCAGCCATGACGAGGTAGCCTAGGCCGGCAACGATGCGGTGACTATATTGCCCCATGGCCAATGAGCGCCGAGACACCGACTTGCGTCCCTCGCCGGAAGCGCTGCTGGAAGCGGCCCGGCGCGCGGACGAGCGCACCGGCAAGCTGAAAATCTTCATCGGCGCCGCCCCCGGCGTCGGCAAGACCTATGAGATGCTCTCGAGCGCCCATGCCAAGATGAGGGCCGGCGCTGATGTGGTCGTGGGCATCGTCGAGACTCACGGCCGCGCCGAGACCGAAGCGTTGCTCAAGGGGCTGGAAGTCCTGCCGCGTAAGCGGATCAGCTACCGCGATCAGATCCTCGAAGAGATGGACATCGACGCGCTGATCGCGCGCCGCCCGCAGCTCGCCCTCGTCGACGAGCTCGCCCACACCAATGCGCCCGGCAGCCGCCATCCCAAGCGCTATCTTGACGTCGAGGAACTGCTGTCGCGCGGCATTGACGTGTACACCGCCGTCAACATCCAGCACATCGAGAGCCTCAACGACGTCGTCGCCCAAATCACCCATGTCCGCGTGCGCGAGACGGTGCCGGATTCGGTGTTCGACCGTGCCGATGCCATCGAGCTGATCGACCTCACGCCCGACGACCTGATCCAGCGGCTGAAGGAGGGCAAGGTCTATGTACCCAAGCAGGCGGAGCGCGCGCTGGAGCACTATTTCTCGCCCGGCAACCTCACCGCGCTGCGCGAGCTGGCGCTGCGTCGCACCGCCGAGCGCGTCGACGAGCAGCTGCTCACCCACATGCAGGCCAATGCGATCGCCGGCCCATGGGCCGCAGGCGAGCGCATTCTCGTCTGCATCAGCGAGGACCCGCGCTCGGCGGGCCTCGTGCGCTACTCGAAACGCCTGGCGGATCGCCTGCATGCGCCCTGGACCGCGATTGCGATCGAGACGCGGCGCAGCCTGCAGCTCACCGACGAGCAGCGCGATCGTCTCGCCGATACCATGCGGCTTGCGGAAGCGCTGGGCGGCGAGGCCATCACCATTCCCGGCGTCGGCCGCCGCATCGCCGATGACCTGATCAATTTCGCCCACGCCAACAATGTGACGCAGATCGTCATCGGCAAGTCCACCCGCTCGTGGTGGTTCGAGCTGATGCGCGGCTCCGTGGTGCATGATCTGGTGCGGCGTTCCGGCAATATCAGCGTTCATGTCATCGCCGGCGATGAGCAGGGCGTCGGCAAGACCGCGGTGCAGACCGCCGCGCGGAGCGAACAGTTCAACCCGCAGCCTTATCTGATGTCGCTCCTGATCGTGGCAATCGGGCTCGGCGTTGCCGAGCTGATCGAGCCGTGGTTCGGCATCGAGAATGTCGACCTCGTGCTGCTTACCGCTGTGGTTGGTGTCGCCGTCCGCTACGGCCTGTGGCCGTCGCTGCTTGCCACCGTCGCGGCCTCGCTGTGCTACAATTTCTTCTTCCTGCCGCCGGTCTATACCTTCACCATCACCGATCCGACCAACGTCGCGGCGTTCTTGCTGTTCATGCTGGTCGCGATTCTGGTCTCCAACGTCGCTGGTCGCGTGCGCTCGCAGGCCGATACCGCGATCGGCCGGGTGCGTACCACCGAATCGCTCTATGCCTTCAGCCGCAAGCTTGCGGGCACCGCGACGCTCGACGACGTGTTGTGGGCGACCGCCTACCAGATCGCGCTGATGTTGAAAGTACGCGTGGTGCTGCTGTTGCCACAAAGCGGCGTGCTCACGGTCATGACCGGCTATCCGCCGGAAGACGAGCTCGATCAGGCGGACCTTGCGGCCGCGAACTGGGCCTGGGGAAACGACCGCCCCGCGGGCCGCGGTTCGGATACGCTGCCCGGCGCCAAGCGCCTGTTCCTGCCGATGCGTACCGGGCGCGGCCCGATCGGTGTGATCGGCATCGACAATGACAAGTCAGGCCCGCTGCTGACCCCGGACCAGCGCCGCCTGCTCGACGCGCTGGTCGACCAGGGCGCGCTCGCCATCGAGCGGGTGCTGCTGGTCGAGGACATGGACCGCGTCAAGCGCACGGTGGAATCCGACCGCCTGCGCGGCGCGCTGCTCACCTCGATCTCGCACGATCTGAAGACGCCGCTCGCTTCCGTGCTCGGTTCGGCCTCTACGCTGCGCGATCTCGGCAGCGGCCTGAGCGATGCGCAAAAGCACGACCTGCTCGCCACCGTGATCGAAGAATCCGAGCGGCTCAACCGCTTCATCGCCAATCTGCTCGACATGACCAAGCTCGAATCCGGCGCAATCGTGCCCAATACCGCGCGCCATGACGTCGGCGAGATCGTCGGCAGCGCGCTGCGCCGCGCCGGCAAGATCCTCGTCCATCACAAGGTGAAGCTCGAGCTTGCCGCCGATCTGCCGATGCTGGAGCTCGATGCTGTGCTGTTCGAGCAGGTGATCTTCAATCTACTCGACAACGCCGCCAAATATGCGCCGGCCGAGACCACGATCTCGATTCACGCAGCGCGCGACAAGGACACAATCCTGTTGCTCGTCATGGATGAGGGCAGCGGCATTCCGCCTGCCGAGCTCGACAGCGTGTTCGACAAGTTCTATCGCGTGGAAAAGGGCGATCATGTGCGACCCGGCACTGGGCTGGGGCTTGCTATCTCTCGCGGCTTCGTCGAGGCGATGCACGGCACCATCTCGGCCGCCAATCGCACCGATCGCTCGGGCGCCGTGCTCACCATCCGCCTGCCGGTGCCGGCGGAAGCCGACCGACTGGATACCGCCGCATGAGTGCACCCGCGATCAAGGTTCTTGTCATCGACGACGAGCCGCCGATCCGAAAACTGCTGCGGATGGGACTGAGCACGCAGGGCTATGACATCCTGGAAGCCTCCAACGGCAAGCTGGCGCTGGACAAGCTCACCGAGGGGCCCGCGCTGATCATCCTCGATCTCGGTCTGCCCGACATCCAGGGCCACGACCTCCTGCGCATGATCCGTGCGCGCAACGAGAGCGTGCCGATCGTGGTGCTGTCGAGCCGCGGCGATGAGGCCGGCAAGGTGCAGGCGCTCGATCTCGGCGCCGACGATTACCTGACAAAACCCTTCGGCATGGATGAACTGCTGGCGCGCATGCGCGCGGCGCTGCGCCACCAGTTGCAGGCGCAGGGCGAACGGCCGGTGTTCCGCACCGGTGACCTCTCGGTCGATCTGGTGCGCCGCATCGTCAAGGTCGGCGAGCGCGAGATAAAGCTGTCGCCGAAGGAATACGACCTGCTGCGCGTGCTGGTGCAGCACGCCGGCAAGGTGCTGACTCACCGTTTCCTCCTGAAGGAGCTATGGGACGAGCTCACCGACGCGCAATATCTGCGCGTCTATGTCCGCCAGCTCCGCCAGAAGATCGAGGCCGATCCGGAGCGCCCGCAATTCGTGCTGACGGAAACCGGCATCGGCTACCGCCTCCGCGCGCCGGATTGAGTGCAGCAGCTGCTGCTGCAGCTCAGTCTCACAATATATAAATATATTGACATAAATTATATAAATATATTGACATAAATTCTCCAGCGGCACTTAATGCGCGGAAACCGCGCATGGAAAAAGGCCGGAGCACCGCATGCCCCACTCTGTTCTGCTCGATCCGATCCGAGTCGGTTCCGTGACGCTCGCGAGCCGAATCGTCATGGGATCGATGCATACCGGCCTTGAGTGTCATCCCGAGCGTTTTGACGAGCTTGGCCGGTTCTATGCCGAGCGCGCCAAGGGCGGCGCCGGACTGATCGTGACCGGCGGGTTCGCGCCGAATTTCGCCGGCCGCATGAAGAACGAGCCGGGCACGTTCGAGCGGTCCGATCAGGTCAGGGATCACCGCAAGATCACCGCGCCCGTGCATGCGGCTGGCGGGCGCATCCTGCTGCAGATCCTGCATGCCGGTCGTTACGGATATCATCCGGCCGTGGTGGCGCCCTCGCCGATCAAGTCGCCGATCAACCGCGACGTTCCCGCCGAACTTAACCCCGAACAGATCGAAGCGACGATCGCAAATTATGCGACGACCGCACGGCTCGCCATCGAGGCCGGCTATGACGGCGTCGAGATCATGGGCTCGGAGGGCTATCTCATCAGCGAATTCTTGGCGCCGCGCACCAATCATCGCGACGACCAATGGGGCGGGCCGCTGGAAAACCGCGCCCGCTTTCCGCTAGCCGTGGTCAGGGCCGTCCGCGCGGCAATCGGTGAAGCCATCATTTCATATCGGATCTCCGCGCTCGAACTCGTCGAAGGTGGCCTCACCGAGGAGGAAACGGTCTGGCTCGCCAAAGAAGTGGAAAAGGCCGGCGCTGACTGCATCTCGACGGGCATCGGCTGGCATGAAGCTGCTGTCCCCACCATCGCGGGCCCTGTTCCGCACGCCGCCTTCATCGAATCGACACGCCGGCTGAAGGCCGCCGTGTCGATCCCGGTGACGGCCAGCAACCGCATCAATCTCCCTGATGATGCGACGGAGATCATTGCCAGCGGCTCCGCCGACCTGGTTTCGATGGCGCGCCCGCTGCTGGCGGACGCCGAGTTCGTCAACAAGGTCGGACGCGGCCGCGCCGATCTCGTCAATGTCTGCATCGCCTGCAATCAGGCCTGCCTCGACCATTACTTCACCGATCAGGTGATCACCTGCCTGGTCAACCCGCGCGCGGCCCGCGAGAAGGAGTTTTCCGATATCCCTGCCCCGGCCGCCAAGCGCGTGGCCGTGCTCGGCGCCGGCGTTGCCGGCATCGCGGCGGCACTCGAGGCGGCGCGCCGCGGCCATCACGTGACCCTGTTCGAGGCCGCTCACCGGATCGGCGGGCAGTTTGTGCTGGCGGCGAACATCCCCGGCAAGGAAGACTACGGACTTTCGCTCGCAAGCTACGAAGCGCAACTCGCTAACGCCGGCGTCGAGATCAAGACCGGTGTCGCTATCGATGCCGCAACGCTCAAGCAATCAAATTTCGACGAGGTGATCGTCTCGACCGGCGTCTCGCCTCGCCTGATCGATATTCCCGGCGGCGACGATCCACGGGTGGTCGGATACACCAAGGTGCTGGACGGAACGGTGAAGGCCGGCAACCGCGTCGTGATCATCGGCGGCGGCGGCATCGGCCACGACGTCGCGTTGTTCCTCGCCATGGAGAGCAATGGCCGGCGGCAGACGCGCGAGGAATTCTTCCAGCGCTGGGGCATTGGCGGCAAGCCCAAACCACATGCGGCACGGCGGCAGATCACCATGGTGAAGCGGTCGCCGGGCGCCTTCGGCCGCACGCTCGGCAAGAGCACGGGCTGGATCCTCCGCCAGGAGCTGAAGGATTTCGGGGTTCGCCAGATCGCGGACGCGCGTTACGTCAGGATCGATGCGCAGGGTCTGCACATTGCGCTCGCCGATCGCCACGAGATTTTGCCCGCCGACACTATTGTCGTCTGTGCCGGCCAGGAATCGGACCGGCGGATCGCCGACGACATCGCGGCCAACGGACAATCGGTGCACGTCATCGGCGGCGCGCGGCTTGCGGGCGAGCTCGACGCCAAGCGCGCCATCTACGAAGGCGCCATCCTCGGCAACCGTATTTGAGAACGGTGGAATGAACTCGAACGGCGGAGCAGCAGCAGCATGAGAGGTCTCAAAGATCGTGTCGCGGTCGTCACGGGCGCAGCCGGCGGAATCGGGCGGGCGATCTGCCGCCGCTTCCTCGACGAGGAAATCAACATCATCGCGATTGACGTCAACGCCGATGCCCTGAAGCAGCTCGCCGCCGACCTCGGCGCCGGAGAGTCCCGGCTGCTGTGTAGCATCGCCGATATTTCCGACTATCAACGCGTGAAGGAAGCCGTCGATCGCGGCGTCGCAAAATTCGGCAAGCTCGACATTCTCGTCAACAATGCCGGGTGGGACGTCGCAAAGCCGTTCCTGCAGACCGAGCCGGATCTCTGGGACAAGATCATCGCGATCAATCTGCGTGGCCCGCTCAATCTGCACAAGGCCGCCCTGCCCCATCTGATCGCCGCCGGCGGCGGCAAGATCGTCAATGTCGCATCCGACGCAGGAAGGGTCGGCTCGTCCGGCGAGTCCGTCTATTCGGCGTGCAAGGGCGGCATCATCGCCTTCTCCAAGACGATCGCGCGGGAATGCGCGCGCGACAACATCAGGGTCAACGTGGTCTGTCCGGGGCCAACGGATACGGCGTTGCTGCGCTCCTTTGTCGGCGACGGCGAATACGGGCAGAAGATCTATGACGGGCTGAAGCGGGCGATCCCGCTGAAGCGGCTTGGCCAGCCCGACGACATACCGGGCCTCATCGCCTTTCTTTCGAGCGACGACGCCAACTTCATGACCGGCCAGGTGATCAGCGTCTCCGGCGGCCTTACGATGAATGGATAGGGAGAGCAACGTGCAGTACAACGACATCACCTACGACATGCGCGGCGCGGCCGCCTGGATCACCATCAACCGGCCCGACAAGTACAATGCGTTCCGCGGCCAGACCTGCGAGGAACTTATCCACGCCTTCAACAAGGCGGGTTGGGACAAGTCGATCGCGACAATCGTGCTCACGGGCGCCGGCGGCAAGGCGTTCTGCACCGGCGGCGACCAGTCGGCGCATGACGGCGCCTATGACGGGCGCGGAATCATTGGGCTGCCGGTCGAGGAGCTGCAGACGACGATCCGCGACGTGCCGAAGCCCGTGATTGCGCGCGTGAACGGTTTTGCCATCGGCGGCGGCAATGTGCTCGTCACCTGCTGCGATCTCGCGATCGCTTCGGCCTCGGCCGTGTTCGGGCAGGTCGGACCCAAGGTCGGTTCGGTCGACCCCGGCTTCGGCACGGCGCTATTGGCGCGTGTCGTCGGCGAAAAGAAGGCGCGCGAGATCTGGATGCTGTGCCGCCGCTACAGCGCGCAACAGGCCCTCGAGATGGGGTTGATCAACGCAGTCGTCGAGCCGGCCGAGTTGGACGCCGAGGTCGAACGCTGGTGCGCGGAAATCGCCGCCCTCAGCCCGACCGCGATTGCAATCGCAAAGCGATCCTTCAACCAGGATTCCGAATCGATCCGGGGCATCTCGGCGATGGGCATGCAGGCGCTGAGCCTGTTCTACCAGACCGAAGAATCGCGCGAGGGCGTCAAGGCGTTCCTGGAAAAGCGCAAGCCGAACTTCCGCTAGGATCGAAGAGATGGCTTCTCCTTCGCGAAAAGAAACACGCGCCGCGCCTGCCGACGGGGCAGGTGCGCCGTTGCTGGAAAAACCCGATCGGGTCGCCGACCATCTCAACAACCGGATCTTCTTCCGCCTGTTCCAGGTCGCCAATACGCTGCAAAAGCAGGCCGTCAAGGAGCTCGGCGTGACGACCGTGCAATGGGCGGTTCTTGGCGCGCTCAGCGATCCCCGGCCGACCTACGGCATGTCGGTTGGCACGCTGGCCGACTTTCTCGTCGTCAGCCGGCAGAATCTCGATGGCGTCTTGAAGCGCCTCGAGCGCGACGGTCTGGTCGAACGGGTCACCGACCCCGAGGACAAGCGCGCCCGCGTCGTCAAGCTCACGCGCGCGGGATTTGCGTTCTGGGCCGATTTGCGCGATCGCATTTTCCAGTTTTACGATCAGGCCGCGACCAGCTTCAAATTCGACGACCGGGTCGCGCTTGCCCACTATCTCAACGAGCTGCAGCGCGACTTGATGCAGGTTCGGCTGCGGCAGCCGCGGCGCGAGCGGAAGAAGGCAAAGCCGCGTCGCTGATCCGTTCTGGGCGGCGCTCCCTGAGGAAGTGCACGCATCGGAAACCGGCGCTGCCGACTGGCGAGCCGGGCCACTTGCGTGCTTTGCCATTTGGTTCCTCTGTCAAGCCTGAACGAAGCAATCGGCAGATAGGTTCCTTGAAGGCCGCTGCGCTGCGCCATGCAGGCGCAATCGTCCCTGCCGCTGATCGCGCGCGTCGGTGCGGCGACGCGCCGTTGGAACCGTTGTTCGAAACAACGCATTGACAGCTGAACCTTTGAAAAAATGACCCGCAGCGTCCGGCCCAGGCCGCCTCGGAGAACGAGAGGCAAGAACGATGGAAAAATCCGCCGCGCGCACGGCCGCCGAGCAGCGCCGCATTCAGTCCAAGATTGACGAGACCGATCGCGCCCAGGCGAAAAAGCCCGGCGGCGGGGAAAAGCCGATGCAGGCCGGCGCGAGGCGCTATCCTGAACTGCCCTTTCCCAAGCAGCATCAGCGCAAGCCCGGTCAGGAATTCAAGCTCGACCCCGAACCGCTTTACGACGCGCCGCATTATCTCGGCTCAAAAAAGCTCGAGGGCAAGGTGGCGATCATCACCGGCGGCGACAGCGGCATCGGGCGCAGCGTCGCCGTGCTGTACGCGCGCGAAGGCGCCGATGTCGCGATCGTCTACCTCGATGAGGATGAGGACGCCAACCACACCCGAAAAGCGGTCGAGAGGGAAGGACGAAAGTGCCTGCTGATCGGCGGCGACGTCACCGATCCGAAATTCTGCGCCCGCGCCGTCAAGGAAACCCTGAAGCAGTTCGGCCGCCTCGACATCCTCGTCAACAACGCCGCATTCCAGGAGCATGTCAATTCGTTCGACGACTTGACGGAAGAACATTTCGACATGACGCTGAAGACCAACCTCTATGGCTACTTCCACATGGCGAAAGCCGCGGTGCCGCACATGCCCTATGGCGGCGCGATCGTGAATTGCGGCTCGGTGACCGGGCTGCTGGGCAGCGAAGCGCTGATCGACTACTCCATGACCAAGGGCGGCATCCACGCCTTCACGCGCTCGCTCGCCACCCACCTGATCCCAAAGGGGATCCGCGTCAACGCGGTTGCGCCCGGGCCGGTGTGGACGCCGTTCAATCCAGCCGACAAGGATGAAGAGCGCATCGCCAAATTTGGCGGCGACACGCCGATGAAACGGCCGGCACAGCCCGAGGAAATTGCGCCGGCCTTTGTCTTCCTCGCCGCGCCGAGTTGCTCCAGCTATATCACCGGCGAGATTCTTCCCGTCATTGGTGGATATTCGGGCGGCTAGCGTCGCACAGCCACCATGGCGTCCATGACATTTCGCTATCACAGGGGATGCAAATGAGGACCGATGAGGTCCTGCAAGCGATATTGATGTACGCGGTGATGCCGCTTTGGCTTGCCGCAGGCTTCGCCGACTATCTCTGCCACCGCGCCGCCCACATCGAAAGGACCAGCGGCTGGAAGGAATCGGTCCTGCATCTTGTCCAGTTTGCCGAGATGGCGGTGCCCGTGCTGGCCGCGCTGTTCCTCAAAATCAATTCGGGCGTGATCCTGATCATGATGGCATTCCTGGTCCTTCATGAAGCAACCGCCATTTGGGATGTCCGCTACGCGTCGGCGACGCGCGAGGTCACGCCGACCGAGCAGCACGTTCACAGCGTGCTGGAAATGCTTCCCTTTACCGGACTGCTGCTTGTCATCGCGCTGCACTGGCCGGATTTCGCGGCGTTGTTTGGATATGGCAGCGCGGATTTCTCGCTGACGCTGAAAGAGCAGACTATTCCGCTCGCCTATGTCGTCACCATGCTGGGCCTGACTGCGCTTTTCGAAGTGCTGCCCTATCTGGAGGAACTGATGCGCGGTCTTCGTTACCGGCGGCGGAACCAAGAGAAGGGCTCGCAAGGTTCCGCTTGACTAACGCATAACTGGCTGGTTATACGATAATCCATAACCAACAGGTTATCGATCCCATGACCAAGGCCCACGATGTGCTGTTCCGCACGCTCGCCGATCCCACCCGGCGGGCGATCTTCGAGCGGCTGTGCCGCGACGGCGAGCAGACGGTCGGGGCGCTGACGGCGCGGGCCGGCATCTCGCAACCGGCGGTATCAAAACATCTTGGCGTCCTGAAGCAGGCCGGCCTGGTGCGCGACCGCCAGGAAGGACGGCAGACGCACTACAGCGCGCAGCTTCGCGCGCTGGCCCCGCTGATCGACTGGACCAGCCAGCTGACCGGCTTCTGGCAGAAGAAGTTCGATGACCTCGAGGACTTGCTGAAAAGGATGGACCAATGACAAACACCGCGACCGAAACGCGCTCCGTCGTCATCGAACGCGACATCGCTCATCCCCCGGAAAAACTCTGGCGCGCGCTCACGCAGCCGCATCTGATCGAGGAGTGGCTGATGAAGAATGACTTTGCGCCGGCCGTAGGCCATCGCTTCAATCTTCGCGGCGACTGGGGTGGCGTGCTGGACTGCGAGGTTCTCGTCGTCGAGCCGGACAAGGAGCTGTCCTACACCTGGAATTTCAGGCACGACGATGCGGCTTTCAATCTGGAGAGCGTGGTGACCTTCACGCTGACGCCGACGGGCACGGGCACTCGCCTGCGCATGGAGCAGACCGGCTTCCGGCCGGATCAGAAGCAGGCTTTTGGCGGCGCCCACGCCGGATGGAAGCAGTTCTTTGAAAAGCTGGAACAGATTCTGGCGCGGGACTGAAATTTCGTCGCGTCGCCTCGGCTTGTCTTTGAAAGGGGATCACAATGAACTGGAGCAAGTGGATACGGCAGGTGCATCGCTGGCTGTCGATTGCCTTCACGGTGGCCGTCATCGCCAACGTCGTCGCCATGGTGCAGGACAAGCAGGCGGTTTGGGTGGGCGTGCTGGCGCTGATCCCGCTGATCTTGCTGCTGCTGACGGGTCTCTACATGTTCGCGCTGCCCTATGCGGCCAGGTGGCGTAGCCCGTAGGTCGGGGCGCAGTCCGCCGCGATGTGAACAAAAAGCGATGGCGGATTACGCGGAGCCTGTCATCGGGCGCGCGTTCGCGCGACCCGTTGGCTAATCCGCCCTACGCGCCGCCCTGTGCAGCGAAGGTGACAAGCGCAATGAACGTCAAGGCAGCCAAGAAGCCCGCAAGAAAAGTCACCGCAAAGCCGGCCCTCCTCGCCGGCGGCAACCCGCAGATCGCAAAGGCCGAGGGCGATGCGCCCGTGCAGTCCTACATTGCGGCGATGCCGGGCTGGAAACGCGAGGTCGGGCGCCGCGTCGATGCGCTCATCACGCGCACCGTCGGCGGCGTGCGCAAGGCCGTCAAATGGAACTCGCCGTTCTATGGCGTCGACGACGAAGGCTGGTTCCTCAGCTTTCATTGCTACGCAAAGTACGTCAAGGTAGCGTTCTTCCGCGGCGCATCGCTGCGCCCTCTCCCGCCCGGCGAGTCCAAACAAAAGGAAGTGCGCTATCTCGACATCCGCGAGAACGAGCAAATCGATGAAGGCCAGTTCACCGCCTGGATAAAGCAAGCCAGCCGATTGCCCGGCGTGCGCATGTGAGTTGAAAGAAAACTACAATGAAGAATGCGACCATGAAGAAAACCGAGGTAACGGACGCAGGAAAAGATTCCCCGGCCCTGCTGATCGACGCAAGAATCAAAAAACTCGGCGATTGGCGGGGAGAGACGCTGGCGCGGGTCCGGGCCATCATCAAGCAGGCCGACCCCGACGTGGTCGAAGAGGTGAAATGGAGAAAGCCATCGAACTCGATGCTGGGCGTTCCGGTGTGGGAACATGACGGCATCATCTGCACCGGCGAGACCTACAAGGCGGTCGTGAAGCTGACGTTTGCCAAGGGCGCTTCGCTGAAGGACCCCGCGGGCCTCTTCAATTCCAGCCTTGAGGGCAACACAAGGCGCGCCATCGATATTCACGAGGGCGAGAAGATCAACGAGAAGGCGTTGAAGGCGCTCGTTCGCGAGGCTGTGGCGCTGAATGTTTCGGCGCGTGCTGCCGGCGCCCAGAAGAAATCGTAGGGTGGGCAAAGGCGCTTGCGCCGTGCCCACCATGCGAGCGCGCCACTGATGGTGGGCACGCTTGCGCTTTGCCCACCCTACGATTTCTGCCAAGGAGTAGGTCCGTAGGGCGGATTAGCGCTAGCGTAATCCGCCGCCACAATGGCGGGTTACGCCTTCCGCCTTCGCTTGTTGGGCTACCGCAGACGGGATCGGCTAATCCGCCCTACGCATCAAACCAGATCACGCGCCAGCGCGATCACGCGGCTGCATTGTTCGTCCGTGCCGACGGTAATACGCAAAAAATCCTGGATGCGCGGCTTCTGGAAATGCCGCACCAGGACACCGCGCTCGCGCAAGCCAGCGGCAAGTTCTGCGCCGCTGCGGGCGGGATGGCGCGCGAACACAAAATTCGCCGCTGACGGCAGCACCTCGAAGCCCAAGCGAGAAAGGCCGTGCGCCAGCGATTCCCGGCTCGCCATGATGCGCCGGCGCGTTTCCTGAAACCAGTCGTCGTCCCCGATCGCCGCAACCGCGCCTGCGATCGCGAGGCCATCCAGCGGGTAGGAGTTGAAACTGTCCTTCACCCGTTCCAACGCCTCGATCAGCGGCCGCTGGCCGATGGCAAAGCCGACGCGCAAGCCCGCCAGCGCCCGCGACTTGGAGAGGGTCTGAACAACAAGGAGGTTGTCGTGGCGCGGGACCAGCGACACCGCGCTTTCGCCACCGAAGTCGACATAGGCCTCGTCGACGACCACCAGCTGGTCCGGATGTTCTGACAGCAGTGCCTCGATCGCCTGGCGCGGCAGCGCGATGCCGGTGGGCGCGTTCGGGTTGGCCAGAAGGATCGCACTGCACGGCCGCCGGTAGTCGGCAATCTGCACCCGCATGGCGGCATCGAGCGGCACCTCCTCATGACGAACACCGTACAGGCGGCAATAGACCGGGTAGAAGCTATAGGTGATATCGGGAAACAGCAGCGGCGCATCGTGCTTGAGAAGCGCCTGAAACGTATGGGCCAGAATCTCATCCGAGCCGTTGCCGACGAACACCTCTTCGGGCGCAACAGCGTGACGGGCCGCGATCGCCTCCCGCAACGCGGTCGCGCGCGGATCGGGGTAGAGGCGCAGACGATCGGCTGCGGCGGCGATCGCAGCCTTCACGCGCGGCGAAGGCGGATAAGGATTCTCATTGGTGTTGAGTTTGATAATGCCGTCCTGCCTGGGCTGCTCGCCGGGCACATAGGGCGACAGCGTTTGGACGACAGGACTCCAGAAGCGGCTCATGATTTTGCGACCTGAACGGTGGATTAGTCGTACTCCGTAGGGCGGATTAGCGTCCACGTCCAGCGCGGGTCAACGAGCGACGGCGGAAGCGTAATCCGCCATTTCCGCCGGTGCGGCGGATTACGGCTTCGCCTGATCCGCCCTATGTCTCCACCTGCCGCTCGCGCCCTGCCCTTCGCCGCGGGCGCACGACGGTGACGGTGCACGGCGCCTCGCCCGCGATCTTGGCCGAGACGCTGCCGAGCAACGAGCGCGCCAATGAATTCTGCCGCGCGCCGATCACGATGCGGTCGACGTGGTTGAGCTTGGCGAATTCGAGGATGGCGGAAGCGGGATCGAAGGCCTCCAGCACATGCACGGTCAACCGGCCCTCGTCGAGCTTCAGGGGTTGTGCCCAGTGCTGCAGCGCGACCATGCGGTCGATGTGCTTGTTGCGCCCTTCTTCATCGAGCGTGCGATCGACGGTGAGACGGTTCAGCTTCAGCACGTTGACGCAGGCCAGCCGCGCCGACGGCAAGGTCGCCAGCACCTGCTCGGCGGCGACGCGCAGCGCACCATGCAGCTCGTCCGCGTCTTCCGTGAGATCAATCGCCATGACGACGATCGGGCTGGAAGCGAGCTGGGCCGCGACATCCGATTTCGGCCTCTCCTGCAGAGAGTCGCGGCTGAAGCGCCGGCGCAGCACCGTCGTGAACGGATCGCGCTGCAGCTTTTCCGAGCGCGCGGTGAGCTTGACCTGGTCGGGATGGCCGAGGTCGAAGGCAAGCTGCGCCGCGGTCGGATAGCGCCAGACCGGTTCGATCTCCAGGCACCGCAGCACGATCTCCTGCAGCCAGGGCGGATAATCGGCCTTGAGCCGGCGCGGCGGATACGGATCGCGCCACAGCCTGCGCCGCACCGCGCGCATGGTCTCGCCCTCGCCGAACGGCCGCTCGCCGGTGGTGAAGAAGTAGAGCAGCACGCCGAGCGAAAACAGATCGCTGCGCGGATCGTCGCGCACGCCCAACAGCCGCTCCGGCGCCATGTAGGGCGCGGTGCCGTAGGGCACGCGAAATTCTTCCTGCAGCAGGTCTGGCAGCTGGTTGTGATGCGACAGGCCGTAGTCGATCAGCACCGCCTCGCCGCTTTCGCGAAACATGACGCTGCTCGGCTTGATGTCATGATGCACGACGTTCTGGCGGTGCAGGTCGGCGAGCGCATCCGCGATCTTGCCGACCAGCACCCCCGCCTCTTCATATGGCAGCGGCAACTGGCTGAGCCGCTTGTAAAGCGTCTGCCCGGGAATGCGTTCCAGCACGACAAAGGCTTGCCGCGCAAAATCGCCGGTGCCGAACCATTTCGGCACGTGCGGACCCGACAGCCGCGGCAGGATCATCTGCTCCATCTCGAAACTGACGATGGCGGCCGGGTCTTCGCCTTCAGAGACGCGCGGGATCTTCATCAGCAGCGGCATTGATATGCCGGGATGGGTGACGCTCCACAGCGTGGCCATGCCGCCGGAGTGCACCTGCTCTCCGATGGTGAAGCCGTCGATGACGGTGCCGGGCTCGATCTTCGATTTCGTCATCGCTCACCGTCCCATGAAAAGCCGTTCGGCGAGCCAGGACGGCAGGCGGTTGGTAAGGATGCGGTCGGCGGCGGCGCCGATGTCATAGGGCGAGCGGCACCAGGTGATCTCGTTCTTTTCCGTATCGAACATCACAAAGGACGCGGCCGGATTGCCGTCGCGGGGCTGGCCGACCGAACCGAGCACGGCGAGCCATTGCCGTCCGCGCAACAGCTGCACGGGTACGCCGGTGACCGGGACAAAGCTCGTCATCTTGGCGGTGGCCGACATCGAGTAGAGCGCCGGGCGGTGGATATGGCCGCAGAAGGTGATATGCGCTGTGGTCGCGATCATGCTGCGCCCGGCATCGGCCGCATCGCGGACATAACGCCAGCGCGGCGGGTTGGAGGCCTCGGAATGGACGTAAAGGCGCGTCTCCTCCGCCACGGTGTACGGCAGGGAGGCAAGAAACTGCCGCTGCGGCGCGCTGAGTTTGCCGCGAGTCCATTCGATCGCGGCCTGGGCCTCGGCGTTCATGCTCTCGGCAGAGGTCGCAATGGCGTTGTCGTGATTGCCGAGCACCACCGGCGTCCCCTGCCCCGCGAGCTCCATCACCGTGTCGACCGCCCATTCGGGGTCGGCGCCGTAGCCGACGATGTCGCCGAGGCAGACGATCCGCTCCGCGCCTTTGGCCCGCGCCGCCTCCAGGCATGCGGTAAAGGCCTGACGGTTGGCGTGAATGTCGGCAAAGATGGCCAGCCGCACGTTTCCTCCGCAGCGATCCCTATCAGACCCGCATTGGGCGGGCCCTGATAGATATCAAACATTAGCGGGAAACGATCAAAATGATCTATCGCGGAGATGCCGGGAACAGGATTTCTACCTGACTGTAACGCTAACATTGATCGTCATTGCGCTGGGTGTCGTGCCACCTAGCTTGCCGACCCACTGGAAGGCGTAGGAATCCTCGCCTTTGAAGCCCGGGCTTGGGCGATAAACGATTGCCAAACGGCGTATGATCGCAAGCGATCCGTGTTTTGGGTTCGACCTTACATCAACTCCATAGATCGGATCGCGACTGCTATTTACGCTGTGGGTGCAAGGACTCCCATCAGTGTCCCTGTGGATGCTTAGTTCAGAGCCAAGCCTTATTGGGTAGCTGGACCCCACGCATTTCGCGTTGGCCATCGAAGTGAACACCAACCAGGCAGCTAATACCAGGCACGCGCGCTGCATTGCTCCCCCTAGCCCGATCCATCTCTCCGACTAAGGTACGCGATTCCGGATCAAATCTCATCGGGCCCAGTTACAGTCACCAGAGAAACAGCCTTCGATGCTTCGCAGCAAGAGCCGTACCGCGTCTGGATGTCCGAATCCGGTCCGGTTTCATCTGCGATTCGAAAGGGCGCGTGGCCAGCACTTGCGAGTGATCGGTTCGCGCCCTAGCGCTTGCGCGGGGCCTCCAGGCCCCTGAGCAGCAGCCCCAGCAGGGCATCGATCCGTCCGGTCCTTGCCGGATCCTTCCAATCGTCGGAATGGGCGGGATGGTGATAGCGGGTGGTGGCGTCGAACACCGCGCGTGCGGTCGCCTTGACGTCGGCGACTTGGAAGGCGCCCTGCTTCACGCCGTCGGAAATGATGTGGGCGACCTGGTCGACCAGGCGCTCCTTGTGCGCCCTCACCGCCTCGCAGGCCTCCTGCGCCAGCGTCAGGTAAGTCGCGAACATCTCGGGATCTTCTGTGACCTTTTTGTATTTGATGTCGATCATGGTGCGCAGCCACTTGTCGAGCCGCGCCGGCGCGGGGCCGGTGCTCTCCGCGATCTTCTGCAGCGGCGCATTGGCGCGATCGAGCCAGCGCTTCGCCACCGCCTGGCGTAGCGAAGCCTTGCTCGGAAAATGGCGATAGACGCTGCCGTGGCTCACATCGAGCGCACGCGCAACGTCAACCACGGTGGCCTTGGCCAGCCCATAGCGGCGCAAGACCTCCTCGGTAGCTTCGAGAATACGCTCAGGCGTCAAGAGGACGACTTCGTTCATGTACGTTCCCTCCGCGTCGCTCTAGATAGAGGCTTAGCGGGCGAACCTCGCCGCCTCGGCCTCGAGATGGCGGGCAACCAGCTGGTTGACCCAGAGCTGGAATCGAGCAGCCAAACTAAGAATTTCAGTGGTCATGGTGTTATATCCTAGAGTTTTCGGGGTCTGCCGCCTCCAACGGCCGGCCGACCCACGCGGCGCCCTCGTCACTTGTTGTTTTTTGCATGCCCCATCAGGCATCATGCTCGGGCGTCGAAAGTGGATATAGCATCTTGCGCTGACAGATTTCAATATCTGTCATTCACTATCCTGTGAACGCCGGCGGCGCGTCGGCAGGCCGGTCAAGGCCCAGCGTAGGTTGAGGTCCCCGCCAATTCCGTACCTTCAATCGAAAGAGCCGGGCATGCCGGCCGCTGCTGCTATTGTTGCTCGTCCTTGGGGGGCATCCGGGGCGGCAGCAGCGGCGTGAAGACCCCTCCCTGAGCACCCGCCGGCGGTGGCTTGAACTCGCCGGTCGTGGAATCGCCGCCGGTCGTCTGCAGGATTGTCTTCGGTGTGATGTACTCCCGGACGAGATCCATGATGGTCCCGTCGCCACCGCCAAAATCCGCGGCGCGCCCGCCCTGCAGGCGCCCTGCCTTGATCTCGTTCTCCGCGGCGTGCGTCTTCTCGGCCAATGCTGCGGTATAGGGCACGCGGAAGGCCCGGGGAATTGCACTTGGTCGGTTGTCCTGATCAAGCTGCTCGACCCAGAGGTAAATCGAGCCGGGGTCGCCTTCGAGCGAATGCGGCTCCACGATCCGCGCGGACAGGAGCTTGAAGGACGCGGGCAGCCTGTCCGTCGTGGCCCAGCCGAGCAGGGAGCGCATTCCACCGAAACTGACCACATAGAACGCGCTGGTCAGGACGATTGCGACCGCCTTCAGCGACCAATGCAGGCGCGCATAGACCAGCACAATCAGCAAGAGCGCGCCGATCACGGCGTAGGCAACCGCCAAGGTGACGATGACCCATTGCAGGTTACTCACGGCGGATCCTCACCCTCGTCTTCGGGTCGAGATCCGCGCCGTTCGAGCGGACGTTACGGAACGTCTCCAGAAGCGATTTCGGCCGCTGATGAACGTCGATGACCCTGCCCTCGGTATCGAGGCGAAACCGCACCGCGGTCTTCTCGTCGCCGGTGTGATCAAGCGTCAGCTTGTTGTCGAAGACCACTTGTGCAGTCGGATTGAGCTTCTGCACCTTCACATTCGCCAGGACCGGCTCGCCGGTAGTCGCCTGGAAGTGCGAGATGTTGACCGTGTATTCGCCGGCCAGGATGCCGCGCACGGTGACGATCTCCTCGCGGATCGGTGAGGCGATCTTCTTGCCGTTCACCACGATGAAGTCGTTGGCGCCGCCGCGATCGTCGCGATCCAGCGTCAGGAATCCGGCCTCGCGATGCCGATACCAGGCGATGTTGCCGGCAGGATCCTGCACAAACATATCGAGATCGTCGGGGTGATTGTCCGGCCAGTCCATCGTGATGATGAACTCGGCCTTGAAATCGATCTTGCCCTCCTTGGAATCGGGAGAGACGGCAAGCAGCGCCAGGAAGAACAGGAAAGCGATCACCTGCAGCGCCTTGAACAGCATCACGCCGAGCGGATCGAAATTCTCGTCCCGTGGGTAGAGGCCGAAATCATCCAGCATGACGGCGTTCCAAGGCCGGTGTGACATGCGTCTCGGTCAGCATGACGGCATCGGAAAACACCCGCTGGGTCGCGGCATCGAGCATGTAGTACTGGATCCTGACCAGGATCGATCCGATCAGGCCGGCCAGCGTCGTGTACATCGCGACCGCCATGCCATCGCTCATCAGCCCCATCGATGATTTCATCGCAACCTTGTCGGCGGCATCGAGGGTCGCGATCGGCGCGAGCATGATGATGAAGCCGATGATGGTCCCGAGCAGCCCGAGCTTCATCAGCGTGTCCGAGACGAAGCCGCCAAAGCCATTGGAACCACGCAGGCGGTCGGCCAGCGTGCGCAAGAGCAGCGTCTGGTCGATGCGGCCGGCGGCTTGTGCCCTCGCCTTCTCCACCAGACTGCGGATGTGATCCGTCACCAGCCCGCGCGGCAGGCCCCGCGCATCGGCCTCAAGCACCTTCGCGCCGTCAGGCGCGGTCAGGATGGCGCGGCAGCCTCGTGCGACCTCGCCTTCGCGCGCGATCGCACGCGTCCGCCAGAAGCAATGGAGGCAAGTGACAATGTAGAGAACGGCAATAACGCTGGAAATGTAGGTGCGGTCGGAGCTGACCATGAGATGGATCAACCCATATCGCCACAGCAGGACAGTCGCGAAGATCGAAAGGCCGGTGAAGATCATCCATAACAGCAGGACGTCGCGCTCCGGTGACGCCGGGCCGGCTGGTGCGGTCGCCTCTCCAACCCTGGCACTCATCCTGTGTTCGCTTTCTCCGGCAGCCCTTCCATGGCCTTGCCCAGGCAAGACCCAAGGCAAGACCCATGGCTTTCGTTAGATCAGAGGCGGTCGACGCCGTCCAAAGACATCTGCCCGAACTTCATTGGGCAATTTTCCCGATCTGCATCCCCTTGAGCGGGTTTGCAATTGGCTGACAATGGCGCTGCTGTTAGGCTTAGCCACAAGCTGTGGAGTCCTCGCATGCGCCTCGTGCTCCAACTGGTCGCCCGCCTGCTCGTCATCGTCACCCTGTGCCTGGGAGCGGCGACCGTCTGGGCCACGATCGACGCCTATCGCAGCGTCGATCGCGCGACCGCAGCATCCGCAGAGCGTGTTGCGGTGGCGCTGGAGGCGCTCTACTGGCGCGAATTGCTGTTGCGCAGCAACCGCATGCGCGAGCAACTTCTGCCAATATCTGAATGGCGCACCATCAAGACGATGGGATTGATCTCGCCCGGGATTTGCGTCCAGTTCGAGCCCAAGGGCGCGTTCGAGCAGGCGCTGTGCGGCCAGAGCAAGGGGATCGGCGAGGCTCCTCCGGCCTGGTTCGCCGCCGCAGTGCAGAACACCCTTGGCAGCCACGCGGCTGTGTCGAGGCCGATCAGCGCCCGGGCAGCGGCGGCGGGAACCGTCTCGGCCATTGCAGATCCGGACGCCGCGATCGCGCTGGCTTGGCAGCACATCCTGGACAACATCCACGTTGCGTTGCTGATGGCGGTGGCCATTGCGCTGCTCGCTTCGCTCGCAATCGCGCATACGCTGGCGCCCGCGCAGCTGATCGTCTCGGCGCTGCAGCGGATGGCGCGGGGCCAATACCAGACAGCCCTGCCGCGCTTCCGGTCGATGGAACTTGCCATGATCGGGCAAGCCGTCGGCGATCTCGGCGATCGCCTGGCGCAAGCCAGGGAAGAGCGCGCCGGCCTGACGAGGCGTTTGCTCGAGATCCGCGACGACGAGCGGCGCGCACTCGCCCGCGAATTGCACGACGAGTTCGGACAGAACCTCACGGCGATCCTTGCCTTCGCCAACACGATCGAGGCGGCCAGCGCCAAGCAAACGGGCAAGGGCGACGTCGCGCAGGATGCGCGGATGATCTCGCAGGCCACGCGCCGTATCATGGCCTGCCTGCGCGACACGTTGAACCGCCTGCGCCATCCGCCGGCCGAGGAACTTGGCCTCGAGGCGAGCCTGGTCGACCTCGTCGACAGCTGGCGATCGCAGGCTGCAACGCAGCCGCTGATCCAGCTCGACCTCCAGGGCAACCTCGCCGATATCAGCGGCACGGTTGCGTCGACGGCCTACCGCGTCGCCCAGGAATGCCTGACCAACGCGTTGCGCCACAGCGCCGCGCGCGAGATTGTGCTCAGGATCGAGCGGCGGACCGGATTGGAAAGCGCGCTGCTGATCCGTGTCGAGGACGATGGCGGCGGCGATGCGGCCAAGGTGGCGCAGTCCGCGGGCTTCGGCCTCACCGGTGTCAGCGAACGCCTGGCCGCGCTCGGCGGCTCGTTGCAGATTGCGCGCGCACAGCGCGGCATCAGCGTCGCCGCGACGATCCCACTCGCCGCCTGACACTCCTTGTTTTGACGCGTTTTCTTCACACGAACCGGTACCCACTTCGCTCGAACACGCTATGGTGATGACGACCGCATCGAAGACAAGAGGCATCTCGATCCTGCTGGTCGACGACCATCCCGTCGTCCGCCAAGGCTACCGGCGCGTGCTGGAGCACCAGGACGATTTCCGCGTCGTCGCCGAGGCCGACAATGCGACCAACGCCTATCGCGCGTTCAAAACACATGGCCCTGACGTCGTGGTGATGGACATATCGATGCCGGGGGCGAGCGGGTTGGAGGCCATCAGGAACATTCGCGCGCGCGATTCCGATGCCCGCATTCTCGTGTTCAGCATGCACAGCGAGGCGGCGCTGGTGAAGGCGGCGTTCGGCGCCGGCGCCAGCGGCTTCGTCACCAAGGGCAGCGAGCCGGCCGAGCTGATCCAGGCGATCCGGTCCATTGCCCGCGGCGAGCATGCGATGAGCGACGACATCGCCCGCGTGCTCGCCATGGAAAGCCTGATACCGACCAGATCGACCCTTGACCAGCTGGGCGAACGTGAGATCGAGATCCTGCGGCAGCTCGTAGCCGGCGCAACCAAGGAGCAGATCGCTGCAAACCTCAATCTCAGCACCAAGACCGTTCAGAACTACCACTATCTGATCAAGGCCAAGACAGGCATGCGGACCGACGCCCAGCTCGTCCGCCTGGCCGTCGAGTGCGGGCTGGCCAACCTTTAGAACATAGCCCGGTTTTCCCCTTTTCAGAGCCCCGTTTGGGTGGCCTCCCCCCGCACGATTTGCTAAAGCGCGGCGTAACCCCCAAATGTCAGAGTCGTCGATGATCCCCCGCTATACCCGCCCGGAAATGGCCTCCATCTGGGAGGCGCAGACGCGTTTCAAGATCTGGTTCGAGATCGAGGCGCATGCGGCGGACGCGCTGGCCGAGCTTGGCGTGATCCCGAAGGAAGCGGCGAAGACGATCTGGGCCAAGGCCAAGAATGCCACCTTCGACGTGGCGCGCATCGACGAGATCGAGCGCGAGACCAAGCACGACGTCATCGCCTTCCTCACCCATCTCGCCGAAATCGTCGGCCCCGACGCGCGCTTCGTGCACCAGGGCATGACTTCGTCCGACGTGCTCGACACCTGCCTCAACGTGCAGTTGGTCCGCGCGGCGGATCTTTTGATTGCCGACATCGACAAGGTGCTGGCGGCGCTGAAGATGCGCGCCTTCGAGCACAAGATGACGCCGACCATCGGCCGCTCCCACGGCAT
>Ga0081455_10001199_pt1:0-27500 | contig 32468 bp, 24 predicted proteins | sample TabmetS3T2R1_FD_70207 | JGI IMG/M metagenome (GOLD analysis project Ga0081455, IMG submission 70207) | Tabebuia heterophylla rhizosphere microbial communities from the University of Puerto Rico - S3T2R1 | ecosystem: Host-associated > Plants > Roots > Rhizosphere ...
CAGTACCGGCGCCGGCCCACGGCCGTGGCCGTGGCCGTGGCCGTGATCAGAGTTCGGTTGCTCCGCGATGCCAGAGCGACGACCCACCCGGTGCGAACCAGCCATTTGTGGACAGTCTCGCGCAAGCTGCCCGGGTGCTGTTCGGCGGCTACGACGGAACGTCGTACACGTGGACGCACGCGCTTCACACCGGGTGACACTTACCCCTTACGGGTATACCGTAGGTTGAGACGGCCGGGGATGTGGAGTCTGGCCGCGTCTTCGGCCGGCTGACTCGACAGCAGCGCAGGGCCGCGCGTCGACAGCTGCTTGTCGCCACTGCGGAGAGGGTCGCGCGCCCACCGATCTACTATGCCGGATAGTCTATCGTTGGCTTCTACAGCTGGTCGAAGGTCGCTTTCGTACGTGCTGTGGGCGCCAGCGGTGGCCTGGTGCGGGAGGAGGGCTGATGCTGCTGGCCGCGGGTGGCGGGGTCGAGTCGGCGGTGCTGTCCGGATCACTCCTCCTCGCGCTGCCGATCGCGCTGGCCGCGCAGTCGAACACGCACAAGTTACCCTTGCACTGCATCTTCGCGCTGACACCCGCTGCGAGATTCACGTCCTGGCAGCTGTTGGCTGCTCCGCACGGGCCGCCTGGATAGGCGCCGTTCGGCAAACATACGGGTTGGTCGTAGATGCCGTGCGCACAGCTCAAACCTTCCTTGAGGCCTGCGCACAGCGCGTCACCGCCAGTGCCGCACTCCACCAAGCAGGTGTTGTTCTCACACGCCATCTTGGCGCTGCCTGTTCCAACGCGAACGCTGTCGCAGGCGTTGTTTTTATCCGCGCGACAGGCGCTGCCGGGGAACGAGCCCTCGGGCAAGCACACCGGCGCGGCGGCCACGCTGTTGGCGCACACGAGCCCGGCGTGAATGTCCGCGCAGGATCCAGACGACGGGCACTTCGGCATGCACTGGCCGCCGGCTCCGCCTACGCAGGCCGTGCCTTCGTCCGCACACGCGCCCTTGTCATCGCAGCGCGCTGGCGGCTGGCAGATTTCGTTCTTGCACACGGAGCCGATCGGGCAATCACTGCTCGCGCTGCACACGGGCGGCACGCAGATGCCCTGGCTGGCTGGATCCTCGGGCAGCGGCTGGCACTGGTCGCCGGACTTGCACTGCGGGGTCTTGGGATCGCACTGCGACAGGCACAAGCCGCCGAGCTTGGTCAGGTGCTTGCGGTCGGGGTAACAAATGCGATGGGTCTTCGTGGTCTCGCACGGATCCTTGGCCGTGATGTCGCATTCGCGCAACACGCACTTGCCGCTGCTCTTGTCGCACACGGTCTGGTCCGGACACGAGTCGTTGACATTGCAGGACGGTGCGAGCAGCGATAGGTCGCTGCCGGGGATCGGCTGGCACACGTAGTCGTGATCGTTGCGTACGCTGTCGTTCTGATCACAGAACGCTAGACAGATCGAGCGATTCTGCGCGCTCGAGAAGAAGCAATGCGAACCGCTGGGGCAGGTGCGCTTGTCATTACAGCTCGGGACCGTGCAGTAGCCGCCCGCGAAGCCTTCGACTGCGCCGATGCAAGTCTCGGACTCGCATTGCACGCCGCGCTCGCAGGGCGCGCCGATCGGCAACAAGCCCTGGCACTGGCCGTTGAGCATGAAGGAGTGCTCGCCGCAGACCAGGCTTTGCTCCATCATGCCGCTATCAGCGGCGGGCGCGATGATCATGCCGCCGTCGATCGGCACGCATATGCCGCCGATCAACTCCGTGCCGTCACCGCACGTCGCACCCTTGTCGTCGCCGCACGCGTAAAGCACGGCGCAACCCAATGCCAGTCCCCAGAGGCTACCTGTAGGTCTCCACTTCATACTTCTCTCCAGTGCAACGCACACGCGCGCCCATCCGCACGCGTGGCGTCGGCTCATGTTTCGTGTCGGCTAGAACTGCCCACGCACACCTAGACTCGTGGGTCCAAAATCCATGCGCACGGCCGAGTACTTCTCGCGTATCGGCTCGTTCTCGCTGCCACCATCCACGATCAGCAGAATCGTCGTCACCAGCGCCGAGGCTGCCGCGGCACCCCAAGTGATATCGGTGATCAAGGCTTTGGTCTTGGCGTCGTCGCGCAGCATGTCGAGGCGCTTGGGCGTTGTCATGCGCTGCAACTCGTCTTTGTACGCGCTCTGCGCGAGCGCGGTGACGATGGTCATCGTGATCGCGCCGGCGCTGATCACGCCGGTGCTGATACCCATCCAACCTGCAGCGGAGATCGAGCTGTCTTCGATCTGCACGACTACTGGCGCCACGGGTTGCACGGGGAGTTTCGCTTCGGGAGCGGCCGGCTTGTCCTTGAATGCGAGTTCGACGTCGATGTGATCGCCGGCCGCCACGTCGAGTACGCGCTCGACCGAGCCGTAGCCGTGTTTGCGCGCGGAGATCGTACGGCGCCCGACGCTGAGTTTGAGCGGCTCGATCAGCGGGGTGGTTCCGACCAAGGAGTCGTCCACGTAGATCTCGGCGCCGGGTTGGTTGGCCGTGATCACGACCGTGGCCAGACGCGCCTTGAGGCGCACGATCGTATCTTCGACCTCTTGCCTGCGCTCGGATGCGATGTCTTCCTGACCCTCGCGCAGATAGGTCGTGAAGTACTCGATGGCGCTCGAGTCTTCCTGCAGTTCGAGCGAGGCCTGGCCCAGGTTGTAGAGCAGCTTGTAGTGAGGCTGGGCCTTGTAGGCGCGCTTGAACTCGATCAGCGCCGCGCGGAAATTGCGCTCGCGATACAGATCGACGCCGAGTTTGAAGTGCGTGCGCGCGCGCTCGGTCGCGCTGTCGCTGCTGCTGTCAGCCGCGGAGGCTTGGCTGGTCGCCGTCGACTGTGCGCTCGCGCTGCTGACTTGCGCGCACAACAGGGTGCATCCCAGCAGCACGGGCGTGAACTGCGAACGCCTCATCGGTACGGGTCCTCCTCGTAGATCTCACGTTTGGTCGCTGCCGGCGCGAGCGGAGCGTCGTACGCGCTTTCGGTACGCGGGGCCGGGCGCGCGGCTTCGACCGGCGCGGGCGGCTCTTCGCGCGCAGCGATCGCTGCGGCAGCAGCGGCTGCATTCGCGCGACCCGAGCGGCGCGACGGGCGCGAACTCTGGCGTGTGGGTGCCGGTGGTGTGAGCTTGAACGTCAGCTCGCGGTCTGCATCCAGAGGGATCACGCGCTCCTGCATCTGCATGCCCGGCGCGGTGGCGCGTAGCATGTGCAGCTCGCCATCCGCGCGCACGCGGGCGTTGTACGGATTGTTCGGCAGCGGCACGCCATCCAGCTGGATCACGGCGTCACGCGGCGAAGCGCTGACAGATAGCTGTACCGTCGGCAGTGGCGCGACGACCTTGGCGCCGGTGGCGCTGGGAACGACGCGCGCCGTGCCGCTCGCGGCCGCGGGCGCCGTGGCAACACTCGGATCGCCGCTCGCCGGCGCTGCGGGAGCAGCCGGCAAGGGCTTCGCCGTCGGCGCAGAGTTTCGAACGCCGGCGATCCAACCCACGGCGCCGAGCGCCAACATACAACCGGTGGCCAGCCACAGTTTGTTCGGCCCACGGCGTTCTACGCGGATGCTCGCGCTACCGGAGGCCTCGATCACTGCCACGTCATCGCGCAGTCGACTCACCGAAGCGAGTTCCGATAAGTCGGCTTTGACAGTGTGGTCGCCGGCTTCCGGCTTGAGCGACACGACCAGGTCTTCGACCGCGCTCGCGATGCTGGGCACGGCCTTCAAGTTGCGTTCGATGATGCCGTGCACGTGTGCACGCTCCGACTTGAAGGCGTCCGCAACGAGTTCGCCGATGCGTACCGGCTCGATCTCCTGAAATCCGGCGCCGGCGGCGACCAGCGCATCTCGAAACTCGGCCGCCGTCGCGAAGCGGTCCGCCGCCGACAGCGCCAGCGCGCGATCGCAGATCTCTGCCAAAACGCGCGGCGTCTTGGGCGCAACTTCGCGGATGCGCGGTTCGGCCCCGCTGGCGCGGCGGCGGCGCATCTCGGTGCGATCCTGGCCGTTCGCGAAGCGCTGGCCGGCGAGTGCCTCCCACAACATCACGCCCACCGCAAACACGTCCGCGCGGCGATCGAGCGGCTTGCCGCGCGCTTGCTCGGGCGCGATGTACGCGAGTTTGCCGATCAAGATGCCTTTTTCAGGCTGATGTTCGGTCGTCACGGCGCGCGCCACGCCGAAGTCGACGACTTTGACCTGTCCGTCGTAGGTGACGAACACGTTGTGCGGGCTCATGTCGCAGTGCACGACCTGCAGGGAAGTGCCGTCGTAGTCGCGCAGCTCGTGCGCGTAGTGCAGACCGGTCAGCGTGTCGCACAGCACGCGCAGATGCATGCCGAACGGCAGCGCCGACTTCTTCCACAACGTTTCGCGCACGCGCGACCAGGGCTGGCCGTCGAGGTACTCCATCGCCAAGTACAAGCGCCCGTCGTTGTCGTTCGCTTCGTACGTGTGCACCACGTTCGGGTGCGTGAGCCGCGCGATCGTCTTCGCTTCCCACGTGAAGCGATCGAGGAACTTCGGATCGTCCGCTTGGCTCGGGTGAATGATCTTTACCGCGACTGTGCGATCGAGGCGCTCATCCGTCGCGGTGTACACGGTGGCCATTCCGCCGCTGGCGACGCGACCGCGAACTCGGTAGCGCCCATCAATGAGCGCACCGATCCAGTTATCCGCGATCCTCGTGTCCATCGGCTGGCAGTCTAAGCGGCGCCGGGCTTAACCGTCGACGGGATCAACGACGTGTGGCGCGTGTCGGCTGCTCGCGGCAGCTGTACTGGCATCGCGGCCGGGTCGCGAGCGCCGGCGCCGGCGCCACCTCCACCACCAGGCCCGGGATGTCCTGGCTCTCGTAGCGCACCGCTTCCCGCGGGGCGCGCTGCGTGAGCCGCGTGCCCGAGACGTTGAAGACGGTGGTGAGCAGGGGCTCGCCCTTCGTCTCGAGCAGCGGACGCCACTGCTCCTCCGGCGCACTCGGCACGAACACGACCGCGTCGATGCCCTTGCCGATCTTGCCCTGCTGCCGCGCAACCTCGAGGGCGCGGGAGACCTCGCCGCGTACTTCGAGCAGCCGCTCCCAGTCGGCGGCGAGGCGCTCGTTCATCCACTCGCCCCGCTCCTCGGGGAACAGCGCCAGGTGCACGCTCTCCGGCTTGCCCCGTCCCGGGATGTACGACCACACCTCGTCGGCGGTGAACGTGAGCACCGGGGCCATCAGCCGGGTCAGCGCGGTGAGGATCTCGAAGCACACCGTCTGCGAGGCACGGCGTCGGGGGTCGTCGGGAGCGGAGATGTAGAGGCGATCCTTGATGATGTCGAGGTAGAGCGCGGAGAGATCCACCGCGCAGAAGTTGTGCAGCGTGTGGAAGGCCACGTGGAACTGGTAGTCCTGGTACGCCTTGCGCACCCGCGAGATGAGCCCGCCGAGTCGCAGCAACGCCCAGCGGTCCAGCTCGTCCATCTGCTCGTAGGAGCGCCGGTCGCGCTCCGGATCGAAGTCGGACAGGGTGCCGAGCAGGAAACGGCACGTGTTGCGCATGCGCCGGTAGGCGTCGGCCAGGCGGTTCAAGATCTCCATCGAGAGCCGGATGTCCTCCGCGTAGTCTTCGGAGGCGACCCAGAGGCGCAGCACCTCCGCGCCATACTTGGGGATGATCTCGTCGGGCGTCACGTTGTTGCCGCCCGACTTCGACATCTTGCGTCCCTCGCCGTCGACCACGAAGCCGTGGGTGAGCACCGACTTGTAGGGCGGCCGGTCGCGGGTGCCCACCGCCTCCAGCAGCGAGGAGTGGAACCAGCCGCGGTGCTGATCGGAGCCCTCGAGGTACATGTCGGCCGGCCACCTGAGCTCCGGGCGCTGCTCGAGCACCGCCGCGTGGCTGCAGCCCGAGTCGAACCACACGTCCAGGATGTCGGACTCCTTCCGGAACTCGGCGCCCCCGCACTTCGAGCAGCGCGTCCCCGCAGGCAGGAGATCGGCCGCGCGACGTGTGTACCACTCGTCGGCGCCCGCGCCGTCGCGCATGATGCCGGCCACGTGGACGACCAGCGCCTCGTCCAGCCGCAGCGCGTCACACGCGGCGCAGTAGAACGCCACGATCGGCACGCCCCAGACCCGCTGGCGCGAGATCACCCATTCCTGGCGATGGGCCACCATGTTGTAGATGCGCTCCTCGCCCCACGCGGGCAGCCAGGTCACCTCGTGCCGGATGGCGTCGAGCGCCTTCTGGCGGAGCCCGTGCCGGTCGAGCGCGATGAACCATTGCTCGGTGGCGCGGAAGAGCGTCGGGTTCTTGCAGCGCCAGCAGTGCGGGTACGTGTGCTCGAGCGGCAGCTGGGACACGAGCGCGCCGACCGAGCGCAGGTGCTCGATGATGCGCGGATTGGCTTCCCAGACCGTCTGGCCCGCGAAATGGGCGACCTCCGTGACGAAGCGCCCGTCGTCGTCCACCGGGTTGTAGATCTTGAGACCGGCGCGCCGACCCAGCTCGTAGTCCTCCTCGCCGTGGCCGGGCGCGATGTGAACGAGCCCGGTGCCCGCGTCCATCGCCACGAAGTCGGCGGCGAGCACCGGCGCCTCGCGATCGATCCACGGATGCCGCGCCACCGCGCCTTCCAGCGCGCGCCCGGGTACCGACACCGGCAGGAGCGTCGCCCGCCCCTTCACGCCGGGCAGCCGCAAGAACGCCTCGGCCAGCGGCTGCGCCACGATCAGGGCGCGGCCGTCGAGGTCCACCGCGGTGTAGGTCGCCTCGGGATGAACCGCGATCGCGAGGTTGGCGGGCAGCGTCCACGGCGTGGTGGTCCAGATGACGAGCGAGGTCGCCCGGCCGCCGAGGGCGGCGCTCAGCTCCGGTCCCGCGCTCTTGAGGGGAAACGTCACGTACACCGAGGGCGTGGTCTGGTCCTCGTATTCCACCTCGGCCTGCGCCAGGGCCGTCTTGCAGTGCATGCACCAGTGCACGGGCTTGAGTCCCTTGTGGACCAGGTCGCGACCGACGAACCGGCCGAACTCGCGCGCGATGATCGCCTGGTAGGCGGGGGCCATCGTGAGATACGGATCGTTCCAGTCGCCGAACACCCCGAGCCGCCGGAACTCCTCGCGCTGGATGTCGATGAACTTCGTGGCGTACTCGCGGCAGCGGCGGCGCTTCTCCACCGGGTCCATCGCGCTCCGCACGTCGACCGACGCCTCGTCGAGCCCCAGCTCCTTGTCCACCTGGTGCTCGATGGGCAGCCCGTGGCAGTCCCAGCCCGGCACGTAGACGGCGTTGTGCCCGAGCATCGAGCGCGACTTCACCACGAGATCCTTCAGGATCTTGTTGAGCGCGGTGCCGACGTGGATGTGGCCGTTCGCGTACGGCGGCCCGTCGTGGAGGATCCACAGCGGACGGTTCGCCGAGGCCTGCCGGATGCGCCCGTAGATGTCCATCGCCGCCCAGCGGTCGAGCCATTCCGGCTCCAGCTTGGGCAGGTTGGCCTTCATGGGGAACGCGGTTTTCGGCAGGTTCAGCGTGGCCTTGTAGTCCATAGAGGGCTCACGCTAACACTCATCCCCGGTTCCGGCAAGAACGGGGCCCCTCGCCCTGCCCTCTCCCCGCGCGGGAGAGGGAAAACGCGCGACGGTTACTTCGGATTCAGGATGACGACGCGGTTGGCGCTGTCGATGGTGACGACGAAGTTGTCGAGGAAGTCGCGGCCGAGGAGCCCGTCACGCCCCGCGCCCAGGCCCGCGTCGTGCGAGACGACCATCAGGGGACCGAAGCGCGCCCCTTCGACCTCGATGCTGTCGACCCGCACCGCGAGCACGTTGGCGTCGCCGGTCACGCCTTTGATCGTGCCGCGGACGGCGTCTCGATAGTTGATCCCGAGGGCGGCGAGAGCAGTCGGGCTGATCACGGTGCCCTGCGCGCCGGTGTCGAGAAGCAGCTGCGTGTTACCGGATCCGTTGATCCGAGCGTTCACGATGATCGGCTGCCCGGGGGTGAACGGGATGCGCGCGCTGCCGGTGCCCGCCGTGCTGCCGGCGGTGCCCGAGCCTGCGGCGGGGGCCGCCGGGCTCGCCGGCGTCTGCGGAGCCGCCTCGGGCGCCGGGGGTTGGCCGGGGGAGCTCATCATCACCGCGCCGCTGCGGAAGCGGGGCGGAATGCTGTTGATGCCCTGGGAGTACCGGGTCTCCCCGCGCTCGTCGGTCCAGCGGTAGATCTGGGCCGAGGCGGGCGCGGTCACGCCTGACAGGATGCTGCCCGCCAAAGCGGCCACCAGCGCGGTGCGGATGGCTTTCAGTGATGCCACGAGGCGATTATACGATCCGAGCGCATTTTCCCGGGAGCCTCGTCGACCGGCCAGGGCGCTCCGGCCAGGGCGCCCGGGCAGGGCTGACGGTCGCCCCGCCAGCGATTCCACCGCGTCTCGTAGACGACCATCAGGGGGGCGCCCGCCACCTCGTTGTGCTCGAGCCGGACCCGATAGATCGGCTGGAACTGGTCGACCATGGCCGTGATCGACGGAAACCAGTCGGGAAACAGGATCACGTAGTCGGGACAGGAGCGCTCGAGGAAGCGCAGCACGCCCGCTTCGCCCTCCCGCCGGTACGGAATGATGGCGGGCGTCACCAGCCCCATCACGTCGACGACCTCGCGGCGTGAGATGTACGGGATCGCACCGACGTCGTTGAGCGCGAGCTTCGCGGCCGGCGGCGTGTGGCTCGCCACCCAGTGGCCGAGATGCACCTGCATGGCCTCGATGTTCTGGACGGCCCAGCCGTAGCGTGTCGCCGCCATCGGCAGCGCCGCGACCATGGTCGCGGCGAGGAGGACGGTGGCCAGCAGGGTGGCATATCGCCACGCCTTCCCCGGCCGGGTCAGCAGCCGGATCGCCGCGATCGCGACCACGATGGCCAGCGGCAGCAAGTGGATCGAGTAGCGGCCCTCCTGGAAGCCGGGCCCCCGATAGGGCGCCAGCAGGGCCATCGCGATCGGGTGGAGCAGCAGGACCAGCGCCGGGGCGAGCGCGGCGCGGCCCCAGCGCCGGCCGAGCCACCAGAGGCCGGGAAGGATCAGCACCGGGAGCAGCAGGTTCGTTTGCCCCAGCCACCAGACCCATTCCGACTCGAACTGCCACGGACGCGCGAGCAGCGTGGTGGCGACCGGCTCGCGCACGCCCGACAGCCAGCCGGCGAGGCCGCCCTCGATCTTCGCGGCGGCGGTGCCGGGCATCGGGCTGCCGATGGTGGTGAGGTTGAATGCGATCCAGGGCCCGAGGCAGACCGCGGCCGGGAGGAGCCAGGCCAGCGCCCGTCGCCAGCCGAGCGGCCCCGACAGCCAGCACAACGGCAGCAGGACGAGGCTCTCCGGTCGTGTCACCGTGCCGAGTGCGAGCGCGATGGCGGCCGGCAGCCAGCGGCCCCGCGCGTTCAGGACGAGCGCGCCGGTCACCAGCAACGCGGCCAGCGTCACCTCCATCCCCGAGAGCGCGCCCCAGACCATGGGCGCCGCGAGCGCGGTCAGCATGGAGGCCAGCAGGCCGAGGTCGCGCTGCTCGGTCCAGATCTCGGCGAGCCGGCCGGCCAGCCATGCCGCGGCGAGAGCGGCCAGCAGGCCAAGCCCCTTGGCGAGCGCCGGATGGCTCCCGAACAGCGCGAAGAGGCCGCCGAGCGTGAGTGTCCAGAGCGGAGCCGTGGAGCCCGACACCGGCACGCCGGGGTTGTAGGCGAAGCCGCGACCCTCCGCGATGTTGCGGGCGAAGTGGAGATGGATCCAGGAGTCGTCCAGCGGGAAACTGGCGAAGCCGACCGGTCCGGCGAGCTGACGGGTCCTCAGCAGGAAGAGCCCGATCGCGACGGCGAGCGCCGCGGCCGGCGCGGCGAGCGTGAGGCCCCGCCCCTTCACCGCCGGGTGCGCTCGAAGGTGTAGCCGGCGTACTCCACGCGCGCGCGGGTGAGCGGCAGGACGTACAGGTAGCGCCCGTACGGCAGCGAAATCTCCCGCAGGCCGGCCGGCGCCGGAGTGGCCGGATCCCAGTGATCCACGAACCACACGAGCCGGTGGATCCCGGCGGGCAGCGCGATCCAGCTGCCCGGGGTAAGGATCATGGTGACCGCCGACTGCGGCGCGTAGAAGCCGAGCGGCATGGGCCCGAGCTGCACCTGATAGATCCGATACTCCGGCATGTAGAACATCGCGTGACGGAGCCACGGGTACGAGCGAGGGTTGTTGAGCTCGGTCACGAGCGCGGTGTCGGCGGGATCGTACCGCGCGCGGATCGTGTCCACGTAGGTCCGGATGACCGCCTCGTGCTCGCGCAGGGCCGCGGCGGTGCGGCTCATGATCCAGTCGTGGAACTCGTCGCGCGCCCGCCACACCCAGCCGTCCCCCGATCGGTGGTCGAACTCGCGCGGCAGCGGCCGCGCGCTCACGAAGAAGCCGGTGTTGATCAGCACCAGGGGCAGCAGCACCGCGGTGGTGAGCGCCCAGCGCCAGTTCGGCCGGCGCAGCCGGGCCGAGGCGGCCGCGACCGTCCACACCAGCACCCGGCTCAGCAAGATCACCAGCGCGGGCAGGAAGGTGAGGACGTAGCCGGCCTGGCCGAAATGCACGAGCGCGTAGAGGACGACGGCGGGGACGATCCAGACCGTCAGGAACCATTCGCGCCCGTGCCAGCCGTGCCGGCGCCCGTACACGGGAAGGGCCAGCGCGACGAGGCTCAGCGGCCCGAGCCCGACCAGGGTGGACTCGATCAGGTACCGCAGCTGCGCCAGCGTCACGTCCAGGGAGCCGCCCAGCACCGAGGTGGGCAGCACCATGGAGCCGTAGAGCTGGGTGGAGGCGCCAACGTACGCGGCCGGACCGCCGGTCAGCCACATCATCGGGAGCAGCCATGCCAGCACCGACCCGACCAGGACGAGGCCCGCGATCAGCAGGCGGCGACGCGGACGATCCGCGGCAGGCGAGCGCAGCGCGATCGCGGCCGCTCCGAGCCAGAGCGGCAGGAGGAGCAGGAGCACGGACTGCCGCATCCCGCCGGTGAGCCCGAGGGCGAAGGCGCCCCAGTACAGCGCACGGCCGCGGTCGGTGAGCGTGCGATATGCGAACCAGGCGACCACGCATGCCGCGAAGGCCTCGCCCGCGTAGGTCAGCCCTACCGAGCCGTAGAACCAGAAGAGCGGGCTCACCGCGAGCAGCGAGGCGGCGACCAGGGCGGTGGCGCGGTCGTACATGCGGCGGGCCAGCCAATAGAGCACGAAGGTGGTGCCCGCGCTGAAGAGCATCGCCAGGGCCACGTAGGCCAGCGTGGGATCGCCGACCCACACGTTGAGCAGCCGGCCGAGCCCCACGTAGAGCAAGTAGCCCGGCGGATGCGGCTGGTGCTTGGCGATGTCGAACTCGTGCAGGGCGAGCGCGAACTGCACCGCGTCCCAGTTGTACAGCATGCGAGCGCGGTACGGCCACCGGGACAGGAGCGTGACGATCGACAGGCCGACCGCGGTGATGAGATCCCCGTGCGTGGCCACCCACCCGGCCGCGCGACGGCACGATCGCGGTGCGCGCGACGGGAAGCTCACGAGGAAATCAAGCAGTCTGGATCACGAAGACGGGGAAGCGCAGGAGGGAGGGAAACGGAGCTAGGCGTTCTTCTCGTCGTCCTTCTTCACCGCCGCCGTCGAGTCGTCCTTCAGCTCGTTCACGCCCTTCTTGAACTCCTTCACGCTGCTGCCGAGCGAGCGCGCGAGATCGGGCAAACGCTGAGCGCCGAACAGGATCAGCACGATCACCAGGATCAACAGCAGCTCTTGATATCCTAGACCGAACATGGCGGGCCTCCTTTCCTTTACTGACGCCTCCTTACACTACGCGCGCGATCCAGCCTTGTCAACGACGGCGGCCTCGCGGTCCAGTCGACCGCCGCTCAGGCCGAGGCGCCCGGCTCCTCGCGCGCGGGCCCTTCGCGGAGCACGCGGCGCTCGCCGACCCGCATGGTCACGCGCTGGGCGTCGAAGTACTCCATCAGGGGGATGGCGTACTTGCGGCTCACCCCGAACAGGTCCTTGAAGTCGGCGGGGCCGATCTCCTTCTTCTTCCGGAGCAGCGCGATCAGCTGCTCCTGCACCGCGCGCAGGGCCTCGGCGTGGAAGAAGAGCGACTCCTTCACGCGGACCAGGGTGCGGTCGGCCACCAGGATCTGGAACAGCTCGTTCTTCTCGGTCCCCTTGACCCCGTAGCGGCCGAGCGCTTCCTCGGGGCTCGGCGGGGCGGCCCCGGCGCCGCGAAAGTCCGCCTCCAGCCCCTTGACCACGCGATCCTGCTCCCCGCTCAAGCGGATCGTGTGGGCGGCCAGGCGGACCTGATCGCGGTCGCTCCGGACCAGCCCCTCACCCTCGAGCGTGGCCAGAAGCTGGCCGAAGACGCGCTCCTGCGCCTGCCCCACCCGGCTGCGTAGCTCCTCGCGGGAGATGCCGCCGCGCAGCGGGTTCTCGCGGTGGAACACCTCCAGGACGCCGAGCGTCTGGTTGCGGAGGCGATCGCTCGCGTCCCGATGCAGGTACCATTCGCGGTCGACCGCGAGGATGCGCCCGGTCCGCTGCAGCTCGCCCAGCAGGCGGCCGAGGTGCTCTGAGCCGAACGGCGTGCGCGCACGCAGGTCCGCCACTCGGGCACCCGCCGCCCCGGCTTGCTTCAGGTGCTCCTCCAGCACCTGGGCGGGCTCGCCGGTGGCGAGCAGGGCCAGGTGCTCGGCCAGGGCTGGGCCCTTGCGCTTGAAGCGTGGCGGCGCGATGTCGAGCACGGTGCCGCCGCCGATGGTGACGATGGGCGAATACGACCGCACGACGAACCGGTCGCCCGGCAGCGCGACCACGGGCGCTTCGAGGCGGAACCGGGCGTGGGCGACGCTGCCCGGCTCGACTTCGGGGCGCCCCACCGGCAGCACTCGCGCCATCACCTCCTGGGTGCCCGCGTGGAAGCGCACGCGATCCCGCGTCTTCACCGGGCGCGGCGCCTCCTCCAGCAGCTCCAGTGTGCCGTCGAGCAAGAGGGTCGGCACGAGGGCACCCGCCGGAGCCACCACGTCCCCGCGCTCGATGGCGGCACGCTCCACCGCCTGCAGATTGAGCGCGGTGCGCTGGCCGGCCTCGGCGCGCTCGACCGTGTGTCCGTGTACCTGCAGGCCGCGGATCTTCGACTGGATTCCACGCGGGTAGACCTCGACGCGCTCGTCGACCGCGAAGCGGCCGGCCACCAGCGTCCCGGTGACCACCGTGCCGAAGCCGCGCACCGTGAAGACCCGGTCGATGGGCAGCCGCGCGGTCCGATCGGGATCCTTGGCCGGCACCGCCCCCGCGAGCCGGGCGAGCGTGGCCCGCACCTCGGGCAGGCCGGCTCCCGTCTTGGCCGAGACCGGCACGATGGGGGCGTCGGCCAGGAACGTGCCGTCGACGGCGCGGCGGACGTCGTCGCGGACCAGCTCGATCCAGTCCGGCTCGGCCAGATCCGCCTTGGTGAGGACCACGAGCCCGGATCGGATGCGCAGCAGCTGGCAGATGGCCAGGTGCTCGCGGGTCTGCGGCATCACGCCCTCGTCGGCGGCCACCACGAGCAGCGCCAGATCGATACCGCCGGCTCCGGCCAGCATGTTCTTCACGAATCGCTCGTGTCCGGGCACGTCCACGATCTCGATCACGAGGCCGTCGGACTCCTGCAGGAACGCGAACCCCAGGTCGATGGTGATGCCGCGCGCCTTCTCCTCGGGCAGCCGGTCGGTATCGGTCCCGGTGAGGGCCTTCACCAGCGACGTCTTGCCGTGATCGATGTGGCCCGCGGTGCCGACGACGACGTGTCGCATGCCGCCCCTAGCCGGCTGATGAAAAAGGCCCATCGACTTCGTTGGCGCCTTCGGCCGCACGCTCGACGTACGAGGAGTACGCCTCGCGTGCGGCCGTCGGGCGCCGCCTCGTATCTGGACCTTCTTGATCAGCCTGCCAGCCCTTCATTCGTTGGCTTCTTGGAGGCCGGCGAGGCGGGCCGCGAGAGCGGGGACGTCCGAGGGCAGGACGGTCCGGCAGTCCAGCAGCAGGCGATCGTCGAGCAATCGGCCGAGCACCGCCGGACGGCCGCCGCGCAGCGCCGCGTCCAGGCGCTCCGCCGGACGATCGGGGGTACCGAGCGCGATGGCGGCGGTGGGCAGCTCGACGGTGGGCAGCGCGCCGCCGCCCACCTGCGAGCGTGACTCGACCAGCTGCGCGCCGAGTCGCCGGCCCGCGTCCGCGCCCGCGCGGGCGAGGATCCGGCGCGCGCGGCGGCGAATGGAGGCGAGCGGCTCGGTCAGCATCCGCAGGGTCGGGATGGTCTCGAGCGCGGTCCCCGCCTCGTAGGCGCCGAGCGTCGCCTCCAGCGCCGCGATCGTGAACTTGTCGATGCGCAGCGCGCGGTTGAGGGGGTTCCGGGCGAGACGCTCCACCAGCGCGGCGCGGCCGACCACGATGCCGGCCTGAGGGCCTCCGAGCAGCTTGTCCCCGGAGAACGACACGAGATCGACGCCGGCCGCCACCACCTCGGGCACGGTCGGCTCGTACGGGAAGCCGTGGCGGGTGAGATCCACGAAACACCCCGAGCCGAGGTCTTCCATGACCGGAATGTCGCGCGCACGACCCAGCTCGGCCAGCTCGCGGGACGACACGGCGGCGGTGAAGCCGACCACCCGATAGTTCGAGGTGTGGACCTTCAGGATCAGGCCGGTGTCGGGCCCGATCGCGGCCGCGTAGTCCTTGAGGTGCGTGCGGTTGGTGGTGCCGACCTCGCGCAGCACCGCGCCGGAGCGCCGCATGATGTCGGGGATGCGGAACTCACCGCCGATCTCGATCAGCTCGCCCCGCGACACGATCACCTCGCGGTCGCGGGCGAGCGTCTCCAGGGCCAGCAGGACCGCGGAGGCGCAGTTGTTGACCACCAGCCCGGCCTCGGCGCCGGAGAGGCGGCGCAGGAGCGGCTCGACGTGGGCGTAGCGGGAGCCGCGCTCCTTGCGCTGCACGTCCATCTCGAGGTTCGAGTAGGCGGAGGCGACCTCGCGGAGCCGGGACTGAGCGAGCGGAGACAACAGCGCGCGACCCAGGTTGGTGTGCAGCACCACCCCGGTGGCGTTGACGACGGGTGAGAGGGAGAAGACCCCGGCCTCGCTGAGCCGCGCGACCACCCGGGCGCCGAGTGTAGCCGCCTCGGCGGCAGCGCCGCCCGCCTCCAGGATCCTCTGCCGCTCCGCTCCCAGCACCTCCCGCACGGCGGCGGTCAGGCGCGGCCGCGCGATGCCCTGGAGGTCCGGGTTCCCGGCGAGCGCCGCGATCAGCGCGTCGACCGACGGCAGCGAGCGCAGCAGCGCGCGGGCCGCCGGCCCCCGCCCGCTCTCATCCGCCCGCGGCAAGCTCGGTCTCCACGCGCTCCTTGACCCGCGCGATGACCTCGTGGGCCTCGCGCCGGACCGCCTCCGCGCTGGTGCCGCCCGGCCGCGTCCGGAGCAGGCGGCGGACCGCGTCCTCGGTGAGGCCGGCCCACAGCTCGTCCAGGTCGCGCGGGGAGAAGCCCTGCCCGCGGAGGGCGGCGATCCACTCGCGGGCGAGCTCCTGCACCAGCCCGTCCCGCTCGTGGGCCAGGCGCCGCGCTCGCCGGATCAGCTCGGGGAGACGAGGGGCCACGGCGCGGTCACTCCTTCACGAGCCGGCGCACGGAGTCGAGCAGGTTCGCCTCCCAGCGGCCGGTGGACACGCACTGCAGCACCCGGTCCGTCTTGAGCCCGCCGGAGCTGCCGCGGCGATAGGCGTGCGTCCTCATCTTCGAGTTCACCTGGATCGCGGTGACTCCATCGCCATTGGCCTGCACGAACAGGGTGAACGCCACCAGCGCTTCGCCCTCCAGGGTGGCCTCGCCGATCCGGCCGCAATCGGCGTAAACGCCGATCGGCGAGATGAAATCGTCCGACGAGATCACGCCCGAATCCTTGGCCACCACGCGGAGCGGGACGTTCTCTCCGGCCAGCGCGCGCACCAGGGCCCGCCAGGTCGCGTCGTAGCTCGCGCGCGCTTCGTCCCGCACCGGCGGGGGCGCGATCGGGGACACCACCGGTCCCGCGCATCCGCCGGCCGCCAGCAGCGTGAACGCCGCGGACCAGACGGCCACGTAAGGCCGGGGGAGCCGCGTCATGGCGATCATTCTACCCCGTGTGATGATCGATCCATTGTCAGGCCCGGACGAGGGCACGGTATCGACGTCGATCCCTCCGGTGCCGGGCGCGTGAACGATGGCGGAAGCGTGTGGGAGTCGAACCCACCTCCGACTTGTCTAGAGCCGGACGCCGGATTTGAAGTCCGGGAGGCCCACCGGGATCCTATACGCCTCCGGTTTTGCTAACTACCCGTCAGAACAGCAGAAGGAGTGTACCACCGGACGCGCTCGGGGCCGCAGCCCGACCGACCGCGGACCGCATGCTACTCTGCCCCCGTGTGCCGGATCCGATGGCGTCTGCTGTTGACCGGCCTCGTGCTCACGCTCGTACCCGGCGGCTCACCCGCTCGCGGCGATTCGGCGGATCCGCGGGGCTCTTCCGCAGCCGAGGAGCAGTTCCTCGAGCGGCACTGGCGCATGCCGATCCCGCCGCAAGGTGAGCCCCCCGCCGGGTTCTCGACGGTCGAGCGATCGCTCGCGCCGAAGGACTGCGGCAGCTGCCATCCCGTGCAGTACGAGGACTGGCGCAGCAGCATCCATGCCCGCAGCATGGGCCCCGGGATCACCGGACAGCTCGTGGAGCTGGCGAAGCGCGATCCGGCCGGCGCGCGCGCGTGTCTGGTATGTCATGCTCCGCTGGCCGAGCAGGCGCCGGTGGTGAGAAGCGCCGAGGGGCTCGTGCCCAACCCGTCCTTCGCGCCCGCGCTGCAGCGCGAGGGCGTGGTGTGCGCGAGCTGTCACGTCCGGCAGCACCGGCGCTTCGGCCCACCGCCCCGGCCGGATGCGCTGGGGACACGCGTGCCCCGCGAGCAGCTGCCTCACGAGGGCGCCACGTATACGTCGGCCTATCTGCACGCCGAGTTCTGCGCGGCGTGCCATCAGTTCGGGCCGACCGGCCCGAGCCTCAACGGCAAGCCGCTGGAGAATACCTACGCGGAGTGGCGGCAGAGCCCGGCGGCGCGGCGGGGGCTGCAGTGCCAGGATTGCCACATGCCCGACCGTCGCCATCGATGGCGCGGGATCCACGATCCGGAGATGGTGAAATCGGGCGTGAAGGTCGACGTGAAGACCGACGGGACGCGTCATCGACCGGGCCAGCGGGTGCGGGCGACCGTGACGGTCGCGAGCGTGAACGTGGGCCACTACTTCCCGACCTACGTGACGCCGCAGGTGGTGGTGCGGGCCGTGCTGGTGGGATCGGACCGCGCGCCGCTGCCGGAGACGCTCGCCGAAGGCACGATCGGCCGACAGGTCCCGCTCGACCTGTCACGCGAGATTGCGGATACACGCATCCCGCCGGGCGGGCGCTTCGTCCTCCGGTACGATCGCGTCCTGGACCGCCCCGGCCTGGCGCTACGGGTGACGGTGACGGTGTACCCCGATCACTTCTACACCGGCTTCTTCACCGCCCTCCTGGAGACGGGAGCCGGCGAGGGTGAGGGCGAGATCCGCGAGGCCCTCGAGGCGACGCGACGGTCGCCCTTCGAGATCTTCGTGCGAGAGCTACCGTTGACCTGAGCCTGACCGGCCTTCCGCTCGACCCGCGTGAAGCCGCCCGGCGCCGGAGAGTGATCGACGGGAGCGATGTGGCCCATGTCGGGCTCGAGCTGCAGTGTGTCGGCAATCTTGGTGTAGCTCGAGAACATCTGGGTCACGCCCAGCACCTCCATGACCCCGCGGTCGGTCATTCCGAGACGGCGCATCTCGGCCAGGTGGAACGGAGCACCGAACCGCGAGCGGGACGTGAGCGACACCGCGAAGGCCAGCGCCTCCTTGAGGCGACGGCCCAGGCGATTGTCGTCGAACGCGCGCTTGACCGCGTCCCAGACGTCGGCGGCGTAGGCGGGATCGTGCGATATCAGTCGGAACGGCAGCGGTACCTCGCGGCAGACGTAGAATGCGCGGATATCCGTGAACAGCGCCTGGACCGCCTCGCCCTCTGCGTCGGAAGACAGCGCGGCAAAATCCGGCGTGGCGTCGCCGAATGCGTCGGCGACAACGTTGAGGGCGTTGGTGATGCCCACCACCATGGCCGCCTCGTACCAGAGAGCGTCCTGCGCCATCCCCTGCAGCTTCCCGGCTGCAGTATGAGCCCGTACTCAGTAGCTACAGGCGTTGACGCCGCTCACCACCGCGGCCACCATCTCCTTCTCGGCCCGCGTAAGCTCCCCGGGCGCCATCGCGCGCTTCATCGCCCGCCCGTGTGGCCCGCCGAACGCCGGGTCCCATGCCATCACCCGGCTCATGGCCGGGGGCTCGTCGAACTCGTACCGAAACCACGCCTTCGAGAGCTCGAACAGGGCACGGGCCGCCTCCGGATATTCGGACGCGTGGCGCAATCGGACGGTGGGCATAGGCCTCCTCCTGAGCACGCTCTAAGTTGCGCTTTTCGCGGGGGCGGTTCAGCGGCCGCCGGCCAGCGGCGGAAACACTGACAGCACGTCGCCCTCGGACAGCTGCTGGCCCGAGACGGCGTCGCGGCCGTTGACCACGGTCAGCCGCTCCAGCTCGCGCGGAATCCGCAGCGAGTGTACCACCTGATCGACCGTGGCTCCGTCGGGGACGTCCAGGACCACGGTGTCTCCGACGGCGTGTGCGGGGAGGTAGGCGCGGAGTGTAGCAGTGAGGTGAACTTCCACCTTCACGGTCTAGCGAAAGCCGCCTTGCTCCGAGGCGCGCGAGGCCGAAGCCGCGCGGGGCTTGATGCGGGCGGGCGCGGGGATCTTCTTCGCCGAGATGTGTCCCTTACGCTTCGCCCGATCCGCGCTGCGGGCCGCCACCGTGCTCTTGTGCTCTTCGATCTCGCGCTCGAGGCCCGCCTGCAGCGCGCTGCCGCTGCCGAGGGGCACCTTCAGGTGATAGGGCGCGTTGGGCGGGGTCTGCTTGAGCCGGAGCTCCGGGTTCAGCCGCACCAGATCATCGAGGGGGATGCCGGAGAGCCCGGCCACGTGCTTGAGGCTCGTGCCGCGAGGCACCGTGATCTGCTCGTAGCTCAGCGGCTCGTCGGGTGTGACCGTGAAGCCGTACTGCTCGGGCTCCTGGCCAATGATGGTCATGGCGTGGATCGCGGGCACGAAATTCTTGGTCTCGTCACGAAGCAGCCGGCTCCGGGTCAGGCTCCAGAAGTCGCGCGTGCCGGTCCCCTCGATGGCCCGCAGGATCTTCATCTCCCCGGCGTTGTAGGCGGCCTGGCTCAGCTCCCAGGAGCCGAAGATCGCGTACAGGTCCTTCAGATAGTTGGCGGCGGCCACGGTGGACTTCTCGGGATCGAGCCGCTCGTCCAGCCACCGGTCTACCCGCAGGCCGTATCGCCTTGCCGTGGGAGCCATGAACTGCCAGAGGCCCTTCGCGCCGGCGCGGGAGACGGCCACCGGATTGAAGCCGCTTTCGATCATCGCGGTGAACACGAGCTCCTCCGGCAGGCCCTTCTGCCTGAACACGTCTAACACCATCGGCAGATAGCGCCCGGAGCGCGCCAGCCACCGCTCCACGACCTCGCGACGGTAGCCGGTCTGGAATTGCTCGAGGAAGTGCTGGACGTGATCGTTCTGCTGGATGCGATACGTCGGCTTGGGCGGGGCGGTTGCAACGGCTGCCACCACCGTGGGAGCCGCCGGAGGCGGCGGGGCCGGGGCGCTGCGGACCGAGAGCGTGGGCGGCGGGGAGGTGAAGAACTCCGTCCAGAGGTCCACGTCGAGCGCCACGGGAGCGTTGGAGCCGACCAGCGTGGGCGGGACCGGGGGGCTGGTGGCCGCGGTCTCCACCGGAGTGCTACCCCACTGATCGCCCAGAATGGAGGTCGCGGGCTCGGCGCCGGTCTGCCCGCCCCATGTCGACACCACATCGGGCTCCGCATCCACCGCCGCCGGCATTGCCAGCGGACCGGCCAGATAGAGCACCGCACCTATCAGAAGCATCCGGATCGAAGAAGGCATCAGGTAGGCATGAACTTTCTATCACGAGCAATATTTGGGGTCAACGGGGTCCGCCGGCCCAGCGCCGGGTGGACTCTCCTGACTCGCTGCGACCGTGCTCCGAGGCCTAGCGCCGCCGCCTGGGTGCCGCGGGCTTGGGCGTTCTCGGCGTGCCGCCCTCCTCACGAGGCGCGGTCATCCAGACGTTCCGGTCGGTCATGGACACCTCGACCGTCTCGCCACGGCGGACGGTGAGCCGGGATCGCCAGTACGTCACCATGGAATAGGTCACCGCGCTGGGGACGTCCGGATAGCGCTTGAGGTCCTGATCCCGCACCTTGTGCTGCTTGGACTGGTGGCCGCCTTCCCGCCAGGCCAGCAGAACCCAGTCGCCGGCGGGCAGACCCGGGACCTCGGCGAGGCCCCGCGCATCCGTCGCTTCGTTTCTGACCAGCTCGCCGGCGCCGACCTCGACCAGGGCCTGCTCGTAGTCGACGCGCGTCGCCTCGATGGCGCCGACCGCCCGGGTGTAGCTGTCCACGGAATCGCGCAGGCCGGTCTTCACCGCGTCGAGGTCGGCCTCGAACGCCTGCGAATACGGCAGCAGGACCAGCGACACCGCGGACTGCGGCGTCGGTTCTCCACCGCCGCGGGTCGGCTCCACGTAGGCCTTCGCGGCCACGATGCCGAGCGACTGCTCACGGCTCGCCTTCTGGTAGGGCTCGACAAGGGCCGACACGTCGGTCCGGGCAGCGGCCGCGCTGCCCACGACGACGAGCGCGGCGCCGGCGATGAGCGCCGGCCGTGGGACCCAGCCGCGCCGCATCAGGCCGCCTCGCGAGGGCGCGTGCGCCAGCGGGCGTGCATCCAGAGCCACTGCTCCGGGGCCCGCCGGATGGCCGCCTCGAGCACCTCGTTGAACCGCGCGGTGTAGGCGACGACGTCGGCGTCGGGCGGCGGCGGGACGGGAGGACCTACCTCCATGCAGTGGCCGCCATCGGGCTCGCGGCGGAGGAAGACCGGGAGCACCGGGGCGCCAGTGCGGAGCGCGAGGAGCGCCAGCCCCTTGGACGTCGAGGCGAGGACTCCGAAGAACGGGACGAAGACGCCCTCCTCGCGGGTCGCGTTCTGGTCGAGCAGCACGCCGACCATGCGGCCCCGGCGGAGCGCAGCGAGCATCTCCCGCACCGCCTGGCGCTTGCCGATCAGCTCGGCTCCGCTTCGGCTGCGGAACCGGGCCGCCAGCGCGTCGAGCAGCGGATGATCGAGGGGGCGGACCACGATCGACAACGGTAGCCCGACCAGCCCGTGCGCCGCCGCGAGCAGCTCCCAGTTGCCCTGGTGCGCGGTGAGAATGAGCACACCGCGACCCTCGGCGGCCGCCGCCTTCAGCTGCTCTCCGCCCTCGACCTGCACCCGCGACAGCATGACATCGGTAGGACGCAGGAAGTACCGACAGCCTTCGACCAGGTTCATGCCCAGGTGCTGAAACGACCGCCTCCCAAGCCGGTGCAGCGCGGCCGGCGGCTGCTCGTGGCCCAGCGCACGTCGCAGATTGTCCAGGGCGACCCGCCGACGACCGGGCAGGAGCCACCAGAGCACGTCCCCGAGCAGCCGGCCGACCGCCAGACCGCTGCGAGCGGGCAGGTAGGCGAGGAGCCAGGCCACCGGGAACACGAGCCCGATCCCGAAGGCTCCCGCCAGCGATCCGGCGCGGGAGCGGCGCGGGCTCATCCGGCGCGGACGAGGATGAAGGAGGCCGCCGCCCAGGCCGCCGCCGCGATGATGCCGGAGAGCGGGATCGTGAGGATCCACGCCCAGATGATGTTGCTGGCCACGCCCCAGCGGACCGCGGAAAAACGCTGCGTCGTGCCCACGCCCATGATCGATCCGGTGATGGTGTGGGTGGTGCTGACCGGGATCCCGCCGATGGCGGTGCCGATGAGCATCACCGCGCCGGCGGTCTCCGCACAGAAGCCCCCGATCGGGCGCAGCTTGGTGAGCCGCATGCCCATGGTCTTGACGATGCGCCAGCCTCCCGCGAGGGTACCCAGTCCGAGCGCGGTGTGCGCGGCGATGATGACCCAGAACGGTACATAGAACTCGGGACCGAGATAGCCGGCCGAGAAGAGCAGGATGGCGATGATGCCCATCGTCTTCTGCGCGTCGTTGGTGCCGTGACCGAGGCTGTAGGCGGCGGCGGACACGAGCTGGAGACGTCGAAAGAGCCCGTCCACCCGGCTCGGCCGCATCCGGCGCACCGTCCAGAGCGTGAGGATCATCAGCGAGAAGCCGAGGGCCAACCCGAGGACGGGGGCCAGCACGATGAACACGAGGATCTTGAACAGTCCGCTGGGCACGAGGGCTCCGAATCCCGCCTTGGCCACCGCGGCGCCCGCGAAGCCGCCGATCAGGGCATGCGAGGAGCTCGACGGGATGCCGAAATACCAGGTGATGAGGTTCCAGGCGATGGCGCCGATCAATCCGCCGAGGATCACCCACTGATCGACCACCGCCGCCTCCACCACGCCCTTGCCCACTGTGCGCGCCACCTGCACCCCGAAGCCGAAGGCGGCCACGAAGTTGAAGAACGCGGCCCACGCCACCGCTTGCATGGGGGTGAGCACGCGGGTGGACACGACGGTGGCGATCGAGTTGGCCGCGTCGTGGAACCCGTTGATGTAGTCGAAGATGAGGGCGACCAGGATGATGAACGCGACCAGCAGCAGCGACCCGCTCATGCGCGGCGGGCGGACCGGCTCACGCCATCTTGAGGGTGATGCCCTCGATCACGTTGACCACGTCCTCGCAGCGGTCGGTCACCGACTCCATCGTCTCGTACAGCTCCTTCCACTTGATGACCTCGATGGCGTCGGTCCCACCCTCGAAGAGGGCCGCGAGCTGGTCGCGGAGCAGGCGGTCCGCCTCGTTCTCGAGGCGGTTCACCTCAACCGCGTGCTTGTGGTAGAAGGGCGACAGCGTACGCAGGCAGCGCACCGCTCGGTCGGTCTCCTCCGCGGTCTTCACGATGATCTTGGCCATGCTGATCGAGCCGTCGGTCGGAACTTTTATCTTGTAGAGCGAAAGGCGGTCGGCCACCGCATCGATGAGATCCAGCACGTCGTCCAGGCGGCTGGCCAGCGCGTAGATGTCCTCACGATCGATCGGGGTGATGAAGGTGGTGTTGAGCCGGCGCACGATCTCGTGCGTGATTGCGTCGCCGGCGTGCTCGAGGTCCTTGATCTGCTGCGCCTTCGCCTTGGCGTCGGCGTATTCAAGGGTCAACTCTTCGAGGACGCGAGCTGCCGAGACGATGTGGGAGGCCTGCTGCTCGAACAAATCGAAGAACTTCTCCTCCCGCGGCAGCAGGCGGAACACGGCAGTTATCCTCCCCCACCCACCGGCCGATGTCAACGCCGCGTGGGTCAGTCGCGCGGCCGCGCGGCGGTTGACACCCGCCGAGCACGGTAGCTAGGATGGCGCCGTGACGCGCCCTGAGAGTCGAGCGGGCCGGCTCGTTCGCTGCCCTCGCTGCGGAACTGGCCGAGAATGGTCGACCAATCCGCATCGACCGTTCTGCTCACCGACGTGTCGTCTGGTAGATCTCGGCGTGTGGCTCGACGAGCGCTACCGCATTCCGGGGCCGGAGCTGTCGACCGAATCGGAGTCGGCCGCGCCCGGGAGCCCGACCGCCGGATGACCGAGCTCTTCGACGATCCGGTCCGCTTCCTCGCTCGCCTGGTCTTGCAGATTCCCGCCCTGCTCGTGGCGGTGACCGTGCACGAGCTGGCCCACGCGCTCGTGGCAGACCGGCTCGGTGATCCGACGCCGCGGCGGCTCGGCCGGATCACCCTGAACCCGCTGCCGCACATCGACCCGATCGGCGCGCTCGCCTTCGTGCTCGCCGGCTTCGGCTGGGCGAAACCGGTGCCGGTGAGCGCTCGATATCTTCGCCACCCGAGCCGGGACATGGCGTGGGTGGCGGCGGCCGGCCCGGTCACGAACTTCGTCGTGGCGTTCGTGGCGCTGGTGGCGCTGCGGGTGTTGTCTCACGTCGGCGGCGCGGTACCGTTCGTGAGCGAGCCGCTCACCGGCGTCCTGTTCTGGACCTACGTGTTCAACCTGGCCCTCGGCATCTTCAACCTGATCCCGCTGCCACCGCTGGACGGCGGACACTTCCTGCCCTACCTGTTCCCGCGCGCGTCGTGGGGATTCATCCACCAGCTGGAGCAGGTCGGCCCGTTCGTCTTGATCCTGCTCGTCCTGACCGGCGCCACCCAGTATGTCGTCCAGCCGGTGTTCAACGTGGTGAGCGGCTTTTACCTCTCCGTCGCGCGGCTCGTGGTGTAGCCGCCGGCGCGGGCGGGCCGCCCGCACTCTCGTGGTCCAGCAGCCAGCGCTTTCGCCACAGCCCGCCGCCGTAGCCGATGAGCGCCCCGCCGGTGCCGGTCAGCCGGTGGCACGGCACCACAATCGAGATGGGATTGCGACCGTTCGCGGCGCCCACCGCGCGCACCGCGGCCGGATGGCCGATGGAGCGGGCCAGCGTGGCGTAGCTCATCGTGCGTCCGGCTCGGATGCCCCGGAGTGCGCGCCACACCCGCCGCTGGAACGCGGTGCCGCCGGTGTCGACCGATATGCGGTCGACCGCAGTCAGATCGCCGCCCAGGTAGGCTCGGATCTTCGACGAGATGCCGAACGGGTCGCGGCACCGACGCCTCGGGGAGGCCGGGTAGCGGGCGGCGAGATGACGAGCCATGCGCTCGCGGCCGAACTCGAGCGCGCAGAGCCGGCCGTCGCACGCGGCGATGACGATGCGGCCGAGTCGACTCGTGATCTCGTCGAGCAGCACGGTTGAGCGAGCGGGCTTCCGAAGGCTCATGGTCGGCTGACTCCTTGGGACCCGACGGCGCGTCGGACGTGAAAAAGCGCCCGAGCCTTTCGGCCCGGGCGCTTGAATTACCCCGGCAGCGACCTACTCTCCCACGCCGTTACCAGCGCAGTACCATCGGCCCTGGAGGGCTTAACTTCCGTGTTCGGGATGGGAACGGGTGTGGCCCCTCCGGCAACGCCACCGGGAATCGGATGGCAATCGAATACGTTGATTCTCGAGTGCAGCCAAGCACGCTCCTCGAGCGGGCTCGATATGAATGAGTGCAACGTGGTCAAGCCGCACGGCCGATTAGTACCGCTCGGCTGAACGCCTTACGGCGCTTACACCCGCGGCCTATCAACCTGGTAATCTTCCAGGGGCCTTCAGAGGGCTTACGCCCTGGGAGGTCTCATCTTGAGGCGGGTTTCGCGCTTAGATGCCTTCAGCGCTTATCCCTGCCGGACATAGCTACCCAGCGGTGCTCCTGGCGGAACAGCTGGCACACTAGCGGTCCGTCCACCCCGGTCCTCTCGTACTAGGGGCAGCTCCCCTCAAACCTCCTACGCCCGCGTCAGATAGGGACCGAACTGTCTCACGACGTTCTAAACCCAGCTCACGTACCGCTTTAATGGGCGAACAGCCCAACCCTTGGGACCTGCTCCAGCCCCAGGATGCGATGAGCCGACATCGAGGTGCCAAACCTTGCCGTCGATGTGAACTCTTGGGCAAGATCAGCCTGTTATCCCCGGAGTACCTTTTATCCGTTGAGCGATGGCCCTTCCACTCGGAACCACCGGATCACTAGGTCCTGCTTTCGCACCTGCTCGACTTGTGGGTCTTGCAGTTAAGCCGGCTTCTGCCCTTACACTCGACGCACGATTTCCAACCGTGCTGAGCCGACCATTGAGCGCCTCCGTTACCGTTTAGGAGGCGACCGCCCCAGTCAAACTACCCACCTGGCACTGTCCCCGGCCCGGATCACGGGCCCAGGTTAGAACTACAGCACGATCAGGGTGGTATCTCAACGACGGCTCCACCGAAGCTAGCGCTCCGGCTTCAAAGCCTCCCACCTATCCTGCACAGACCCTGCCAGAATTCCATACCAAGGTATAGTAAAGGTTCACGGGGTCTTTCCGTCTTGACGCGGGTAGCCAGCATCTTCACTGGCGCTACAGTTTCACCGGGTCTCTCGTGGAGACAGCGGTCAAGTCGTTACGCCATTCGTGCAGGTCGGAACTTACCCGACAAGGAATTTCGCTACCTTAGGACCGTTATAGTTACGGCCGCCGTTTACCGGGGCTTCGGTTCAAAGCTTCGCACCTTGCGGCACTAACCTCTCTCCTTAACCTTCCGGCACCGGGCAGGCGTCAGACCCTATACCTCCTCTTGCGAGTTGGCAGAGTCCTGTGTTTTTAGTAAACAGTCGCTTGACCCAATTCTCTGCGACCCCTTCGGGCTCAACACCCTAGTGGGGCACCCCTTCTCCCGAAGTTACGGGGTTATTTTGCCTAGTTCCTTCACGAGAGTTCTCCCGAGCGCCTGTGGATATTCTCCTCGCCCACCTGTGTCGGTTTACGGTACGGGCGCCTTGGCAACTGGCTTAGAGGATTTTCTTGGCAGCGGGGTATCGGCCCGTTTGTGGCCCGGAGGCCTCCCCATCGTGTTTGAGGGTAGCGCCCCGACGGATTTGCCTATCGGAGCCCCCTACGCACTTGGACCCGCACTTCCAATCGCGGGCGGTGCCTAACCTTCTGCGTCACCCCATAGCTCGTAACGTCACCACGGCGGTACAGGAATATTAACCTGTTGTCCTTCGCCTACGCCTGTCGGCCTCGGCTTAGGTCCCGACTAACCCTGGGCGGATTAACCTTCCCCAGGAACCCTTGGGCTTTCGGCGACCAGGTTTTTCACCTGGTTTATCGCTACTCGTGCCGGCATTATCTCTTCGGCTTCGTCCAGTAGTCCTCGCGGTCTACCTTCGATCTAGGGCCGAATGCTCCCCTACCGCTCGACGGTTGCCCGTCGAGCTCGTAGCGTCGGTGGCAGGCTTGAGCCCCGTTGAATTGTCGGCGCAGAATCGCTTGACCAGTGAGCTGTTACGCACTCTTTAAAGGATGGCTGCCTCTAAGCCAACCTCCTGGCTGTCTATGCGACTCCACATCCTTTCCCACTAAGCCTGCACTTGGGGACCTTAGCTGACGATCTGGGTTGTTTCCCTCTCGACCACGCAGCTTATCCCGCGTCGTCTGACTCCCACGCTGAAACGAACGGCATTTGGAGTTTGGTTAGGTTTGGTAATCTGGTAGGACCCCTAGCCCATCCAGAGCTCTACCACCGTCCGTCAACACGTGAGGCTATCCCTAAAGATATTTCGGGGAGAACCAGCTATCTCCAAGTTTGATTAGCCTTTCACTCCGACCCCCAGCTCATCCCATCCGTTTTCAACCGAAATGAGTTCGAGCCTCCACCGGCG
>Ga0081455_10001199_pt1:30000-32468 | contig 32468 bp, 24 predicted proteins | sample TabmetS3T2R1_FD_70207 | JGI IMG/M metagenome (GOLD analysis project Ga0081455, IMG submission 70207) | Tabebuia heterophylla rhizosphere microbial communities from the University of Puerto Rico - S3T2R1 | ecosystem: Host-associated > Plants > Roots > Rhizosphere ...
GGTGGGCCGTTACCCCGCCAACTAGCTGATAGGCCGCGAGCCCCTCCAAGAGCGGCAGCTTTCGCCACCTTTCCTCCCCGATCTTTCGACCGGAGAACGTATCCGGTATTAGCCCCCCTTTCGAGGGGGTATCCCGAACTCAAGGGCAGGTCACCCACGTGTTACTCACCCGTGCGCCACTAGGACCACCGAATTATTGCTAACCCGATGATCCCCGTTCGACTTGCATGTGTTAAGTACGCCGCCAGCGTTCGCTCTGAGCCAGGATCAAACTCGCCATGAATGAATCGACAAATCTGAAGCCTGGTCCCTAAAAGCCCAACCAATGTTGCTTCGGTCGAGCGCAAGGTACTCAGTAGTTACGGATGGTGCTCACACTTCTTCGGTGAGCCAGTAGCATATGCGATTTTCAAAGAGCGGCGGGGCGTGAACCCCTCAGGTTGAATCGAGGCCAGCGGACTGATTCGGACCGGCTGACTTCTCTCAACACCCCCCCCTGCCGGCCAGAGCCAGAGGGATGGGCAAGGAGTGATAATACGGACGGCCCTCTAGCCTGTCAAGTCATTCCTTGACGAGGATGAACTTCACGAACCGGCGCTTCCCGACTTTGAGCAAGTGACGGTCTCCCGAGGACGCCACTGCCTGGTTCAGGTCGAGCACCGGCTTGCCGTCCAGCTCGACCGCCCCCTGCTGGATCAGCCGGCGCCCCTCAGAGCTTGAAGGCACCAGGCGGGTCCTGGCCAGTACGCGCCAGATCGGCTCCTCGACCGCCGAGGTGGAGATCATTACCTCGTCAATGTTTTCGGGAGCTTCCCGGTGCTGGACCACGCGAGCGAAGTGAGCCTCGCCCTCGGCGGCACCCGCCTCGCCGTGGTACATGGCGGTCACCGTGCGCGCGAGGCGCTTCTTGGCCTCCATCGGGTGTAGCCGCCGCAGAGCCTCGATTTCGCTCTCGGGCACACGGGTGGCGAGGTCGAAGTAACGGAACATCAGCTCGTCCGATACGGACATCAGCTTGCCGTACATGTCGGCGGCCGGCTCGGTGATGCCCACGTAGTTGGCGAGGCTCTTCGACATCTTCTGAACGCCGTCCAGCCCCTCCAGGATGGGCACGGTGAGGGCGACCTGGGGCTCCTGCCCGTGCGCGCGCTGCAGGTCCCGGCCCACCAGCAGATTGAACGTCTGATCGGTGCCGCCCAGCTCGACATCGGCGCCGAGTGCGACGGAATCATAGCCCTGCGCGAGCGGATACAGGAACTCATGCAGGCTGATCGGGCGCCCGGAGGCGTAGCGCGCCGCGAAGTCCTCCCGCTGGAGGAGCCGCGCCACCGTCAGATGCGCGGTCTCGCGGATGATCTGCTCGAAGCCGAGCGCGGCGAGCCACTCCGAGTTGAAGCGCACCTGGGTGCGCGCCATGTCGAGCACCTTGCCGAGCTGGGCCTTGTACGTCTCCGCGTTCTCGCGAATCTCGTCCCACGTCAAGGGGCGCCGGGTCTCCGACCGCCCGGTGGGATCGCCGATCATCCCGGTGAAGTCGCCGATGATGATGATGACCTGATGGCCGAGATCCTGAAAGTCGCGGAGCTTCTGCAGCACCACGGTGTGGCCCAGGTGCAGGTCGGGCGCGGTGGGATCGAGGCCCAGCTTGACCTTCAGCGGCGTCGCCGTCTTCACCGAGCGTTCGAGCTTGGCGCGCAGCTCGGTGTCGACGATGATGTCGGCGGCCCCGCGACGGATGCGGGTGAGCTGTTGATCCACGGTGGGAGGTAGCGTATTCACGCCTGTATAATAGCAATCCATGGCGGGAGGCCGACCCTCCAAACGCGTCGCGCCAAGGCGCCGGCGCTGGATTCGCTTCACGCTGATGGGCCTGCTGGTCCTCATACTCGTGAGCGGCCTCGCCATCGCGGCCTCCGCTTTCTGGGTGTTGACCATCCTTCCCGGCTCGCTGCCCTCGGTCTCCCAGCTCGAGAACTTCAACGCCAGTGACGGCACCAAGGTCTACGACGACAACGACGAGCTGATCACCGAGTTCCACGTCGAGCGCCGAATCTTCGTGCCGCTCGCCCAGATCCCCAAGCCGCTGCGCGAGGCAGTCCTCGCCACCGAGGACGCGCGCTTCTATTCACACCACGGCGTCGACCCGATGGGGATCGCGCGGGCGGTCTACCAGAACTTCCGCCGGGGGCGCATCGTGGAGGGCGGCAGCACGATCACCCAGCAGCTCGCCAAGGTGCTGTTTCTCACCCCGGACAAGAGCCTCGAGCGGAAGCTCAAGGAGGCGGTGCTCGCGCTGGAGCTGGAGCGACGCTACTCGAAGGACCGGATCCTCGAGATGTACCTGAATCAGATCTACTTCGGCCACGGCGCCTTTGGAGTGGAGGCGGCCGCCCGCACGTTCTACGGCAAATCGGTGGGCGAGCTCACCTTGTCCGAGTGCACGCTGTTGGCCGGCCTGCCCAAGGCGC